>JYMV01034136.1_pt1 | contig 12733 bp, 9 predicted proteins | sample 338911 | NCBI WGS metagenome assembly JYMV01 (sample SAMN03354496, study PRJNA234377) | hydrothermal vent metagenome | biome: Deep sea; feature: Hydrothermal plumes at the Eastern Lau Spreading Center, Western Pacific Ocean; material: Seawater | place: Tonga | collected 2009 | depth 2000 m m | reverse complement strand
AACCTCCCCAGGAGATTGGATGATCCCGACCACCTTCCATCTCAGAGCCTGCTCGGGAATCTCTCCACCGATGGCGATTCGACCCAGCCGAGAAGTGCCTCGATCGATCCACAACTCCTCGCCGACCAGAGAATCGACCTCACTGGTGGCCAGTTGGTCTGCCAGCGGTTGTTCCAGGACCACCTCCGGTGGTACCGAATCCGGCACGAACCAGCGCCCCTCGTTCAGGTGCAACGAACGCGCAGCCAGTTCGCTCACATCCGATCCGACCAGATAGGCTCTTCCTGTTGCGGCAATGACCAGTCGTTGTGCCATCGATTGGCCACTGACCACAGCAGCCGGAAAATCCGCATCCAGGGCAGACTCTATCGCCTCCAGATCATCCGGGCCGAGCATCTCGGAGGCACCCGGTTCCACCTCGATCTGGATGCGGTCTGTACCGAGTTCCCTGGCTCGCTCGATGGCAGCAGCCCTGGATCCCTCGAGCAGTGCCGCAGGGGCAACCATCAGTGCCACCGCCCACAGGATTCCCTGACAGATCAACAAGGTTCTCGCCGGATGTCGTCCCAGTTCTGCCGCCGCCCCCCGGATGGAGCCAGGAATCAAGATCCCCCGGTGAGACACTGGCTCTCCTCCAATTTCCGGATGAATACCCGACAGATACCGTCGAGGACTCGCCTCAGGCGCGTGGGGGGATTATGCTGGCGGGACCGTCGGGGGCAACCGTCATCGGAAAGTCAGAGTCAGGAATGCCCTTGCTCGGGCAGGAGGTTTGAGATGTTGAAACAGTTTTTCCATTCCAGCGCTTCGAAGCCAGCATTCCTGTTCTCTTTGCTGGGGTTCACTGCCCTGCTGATACTTCCGCAGGTTGGCTGTCAAGGTCTGGTTCCGTTCGAAGACCCGGTGCCACTGGTCGAGAAGCATCAACCCGATGACATCCCTGCTCCGCTTGGATTTGAACTCGACGACGAGTCCTGGTCCTATCTCAAGTTTGAGCATGCTCCCCTTCCGATGCGTACCGTTGAAGTCATCTACTGGGGTGATCGCCCGGTCTCCGAGTTGAGCGACTGGTATCAGGACCAGATGCCCATCCATGGCTGGGAGTATGTCTCCACCATCGATGATCTCGGAGAACAACAACTTCGCTATCGCAAGGGTGACGAATATGCAGAGATTCTCATCAGGAGAACTCCAGATGAGAATGGTCAACATTATGTGACCCGACTGATCGTGAGGATCGGTGTAGAATCCTGAACAAGTCGCTGCTTTCGAGTAGCCAGGCAAATAAATAGGGAGAGCACCAAAAGATGGCCAAGATCGGTCCAGCACGTCCACAGGAGAAAAAAGGCACGGAAGATCAGGAATCCGAGGAGATCGACACAAAGATCGAGAATCTCACTCTCGAGGTGGCCAAGGCAGCAAGGGTCAACTCGACTCCGATCTTCATCGCCGTGGTCATCACTGTCATCCTGATCTCTCTTCCGACGATTCTTGGTTGGATGAAAACTCGCGAAACTCAACAGTGGAATAACGTGATCGACACCACCCTGACCGGGGATGCCGAGCAAATTCGTGTCGCCTATCCGCAACTGCTCGAGGATGTCGAGGGTCAAATTGTTGAGGTAGTGGCCATCGAAAAAGTCGCTCGCTGGCTGTGGGATCAGAACACCGATGTAGATCGCCAGCAGGCGATCACGCTGCTCGAGGAGAGCCAGAACCGCTTTCCTGACAGTTACCTCATCGGCAGTTACCTGCAGGAGTTCCGCACCACCCACGAGAACAGTCTCGGATTCGTGCTGCCGGAACCGCCACCACCGGTCGATCCACCGCCTCTGCTCGAGGCACCACAACTGGTCGGAGACGGGCCCGATGCCACCAGCGAGAACACGGCCAACCCCCCGGAGGAATCCGACGCACTGGCAGATCCTGCACCCGAACCTGCGGTGGAACCGGTACCCGAGCCCGTGGTGGAACCGGCACCCGAGCCTGCGGTGCAACCGGCACCCGAGCCTGCGGTGCAACCGGCACCCGAGCCTGCGGTGGAACCGGTACCCGAGCCGGCGGTGCAACCCGCGCCCGAGCCGGCGGTGGAACCGGTACCCGATCCAGTGGTGCAACCGGCGCCCGAGCCGGCGGTGCAACCTGCACCCGAGCCTGCGGTGCAACCTGCACCCGAGCCTGCGGTGCAACCGGTACCAGAGCCAGCTGTGGAACCGGTACCCGATCCAGTGGTGCAACCGGCGCCAGAACCAGCCGAGACTCCCGACGAACTGGGACCTCCGCCGCCCGATGACGGTGGTGGTCGGTTCTGAAGGGCCAACGGGGCCCTCTCAAGACGAGCCGCGGCTGATACGCGTCGAGCCTTCCGATGTCGGCGAACGACTGGACCGTTGGCTGTCACAGCAGATTCCCGAGCACTCCCGTTCCGCCATTCGACGCTTCATCGATGAAGGTCGGATCACCATCGCAGCGAAGCGATGCCGAGCATCTCACAAGATGCACCTGTCGGAGGAGGTCCTGTTCGATCCTCCTCCGGTCCCCTCGTTGATCCCACTGCCCGAGGATCATCAACTTGACGTGCTGCACCAGGATGACGAACTCATCGTGATTTCCAAGGAAGCAGGAATGATCGTTCACCCGGCACCCGGTGCTGCCCACGAGGGAACTCTCGTCAACGCACTGCTCGGGCATACTCAAACACTCTCCTCGATTGGTGATCCAGGGCGGCCTGGCATCGTCCACCGACTCGATCGCGAGACTTCAGGTGTGATGGTGATTGCCCGGACCGATGCGGCACACCGGGAGTTGTCGAGACAGTTTCACGATCGGGAAGTTTCGAAGGAATATCTGGCGCTCTCGCATGGCACACCGACCACGATGACAGGAGAGATCGACCTGCCGCTGGCAAGGTCCTTGACTGATCCCAAGAAGCGTGTGGTGAGACATGAACAGAAGGCGCGTGAATCCTTCACCGCATGGAAACTGGTGCGAAAGCTCGGAGATGGCCCTGAAGAGAGCGCTTGCTGGTTTCATTGTTTTCCCCGCACAGGAAGAACCCATCAGATCAGGGTTCACCTGCGCGCCATCGGCCATCCCATCCTGTGTGACTTCCTGTACGGCCGAGAATCAACCCTGGAACTGTCTCGGTGGGATGACGATGCGCCATCCGCAAGGCTCCAGCGCCATGCTTTACACGCCTGGCGCCTCCACTTCCGCCATCCGGGAAGCCAGCAACCGTTACAGTTCGAAGCGCCACTGCCAGCCGACCTGAAACCCTGGTGGGAGGCAGCAAGGCCTCTCGATAGCGACCGGTAACAAGGCTGCGGTAAGATTGCAGCATCGTCTCGAAAACGCTAAGGTGTTGGTTCTTGGAGGCTTTTCGATCCGGAATCATCCGGAATTCAGGGTCTTCGATGAGGGAGCTGAATCTTGAGCGAATACGTCGAATCCTTCCAGAAGGTGCCCCTGTTCGAGGGACTCTCCCCATCCGAGATCGCGGATTTATTGCGCATCTCGGAGGATATCTCGGCCAAGAAGAGCGACACGGTTGTGCTGCAAGACACACCCGGAGACGGGTTCTACATCATCGCAGCTGGAGCTTTCGAGGTCCTCAAGTCTGGCAATCGAAATGAAGTCCTCGGTCGGCTCGAGGAACTCTCCTTCTTCGGTGAGATGTCGCTGATCAGCAGCGATGTCCGGAGTGCGACCGTGATGTGCGTAGAGGATGGTCGCCTCAAGAAGATCCCTGCAGCGCCTTTTCAGCAACTGCTCGAAGAGGGCAACATGGTCGCATACAAGGTGATCCTCAACATGGCGAGGATCCTGGCTCAGAGACTCGCGGCATCTGACGACCGCCTCGTCTCCTGATCGACTGGAAGCACGGCTTTGGCTCCTTCCGACTCGCTTCGAATCGCCAGCGGCCTGCTGCGCGGACGAAAGATTGCTGTCCCATCAGGCTCGATAGTCCGCCCGATGAGAACCCGCGTCAGGGAATCACTCTTCAACATCATCCATCAACAGCTGGACGGGGCGCGCGTCCTCGATGTGTTTGCAGGATCGGGGGCTCTGGGAATAGAGGCGGTCTCGCGGGGCGCTCGGCAGGCGGTTCACGTCGAGAAGGATCGCAAGGTGCTGGCGCTGCTTCGAAAAAACCTTGAACGGCTGGGTATCCAGGCACAGTGCAAGGTGCTCGATCAGGACGCGTACCGCCTTCCAGCCCAGCCAGCGGTCGGCGGAGGATTCGATGTGATCCTGCTCGATCCCCCCTTCCCCGACTATTCCCGTCCTGGATCGATCCCATGGCGACTGGCCATCGACCTCGCTGGAGGAGACTGGCTCGAGCCTGGTGGTGTACTCGCCATCGAACACCCGTCCCGCGAAGAAGCGGCCACTGCTCCCCCGGGCTTCGATGCCGAGCAGGGTCGCCGCTACGGAGACACCCGACTCACGATCTGGCAGCAGCAGGATATCGATCAGCCGTCATAACTGAGATCGACCTCGTGGGCGCGGTCCAGGAATCCCGTCAGTAATGCCACCGTCGCTTCCAGATCCCTGGCATCGATGGTCTCGACCACGGTGTGGACATAACGGCAGGGAACCGACAGTGTGATCGCAGGTACAGCACTTCCACCGCGCTGGATCCCCCCGGCATCGGTTCCACCCATCGTCAAGATCTCCATCTGAAATGGAATCTGCTTCTCGCGTGCGATTTCTCGCATCGCCTTGACCATCTTCGGGTTCGAGATGCTCGACGAATCGTGGACCTTGATCGCAACCCCATCTCCGAGGCTGGTGATCTTTTCATGTTCGCTGGCTCCGGGAGTGTCGCAGGCGAGCGTCACATCGATCGCCACCCCGCAGTCGGGCGCTATTCGATGTGAGGCTGTCATGGCGCCTCGCAATCCGATCTCTTCCTGGGTGGTCGCCACAGCATAGACGCTGACATTTTCATTGGAGTATCGTCGAACCGCCTCGATCAGCGTGTAGATCGAAACACGGTTATCCAGGCTCTTGCCGCTACAACGATCACCGCTGACCTGAAACTGCTGCTGGAGCGTCACCGGGTCGCCAATCTCGATACGAGCACGAGCATCATCTGCAGACAGATTCACATCGACAAACAACTCCGGCACCGTGGGCATCTTCTTGCGGTCTTCAGGGGTCATGATGTGAATCGGCTTCGACCCGACCATTCCAGTGATCTCTTCGTTGGTACTGGTGATGATGGTGACGCGCTTGGCAATCAAAGTCTTTGGATCGAATCCGCCCAGCGGTGACAGGCGGATGAAGCCCTTGTCATCGATGTGTTTGACCACGAAACCGATCTCATCCATGTGTCCGGCAAGCATCACCTTGGGAGATCCTGGTTTGCCCTCCTTGATGGCGATGCAATTGCCGATGCCATCGACCTCGATCCGGTCGACAAGAGGTTCGATTTCACGACGGAAGATGGCCCGGATACGATCCTCGAACCCCGGAGCTCCGGATGCCTCACACAGTTCCTTCAGAAGCTTCATCCAGGCGCCCCCCTCTCGATTTTTTTCGCATCCTGCGACTCAGGTTGGTGGGTCCAGCAGCGATCTCGTCGATGGACCGGAATCCAGATCCTTACCGCCAGAGACTCTTCTCGTCAAGGGAAGGACCCGGGAGGAGCTCCATCGCTGGCTTCATCGGCAAGTCGACTGAGATTGACCGAGCCTGCCCGCTGCGGCGTTCCGCCGGGGAGATCCACTCTCCAGCGTTCAGCAACCAGGTGATGCTGCCTCGAAAATGGGTGCGGGCGGGGATGCCTGAGAATCTGAAAAGTGATGGCGCTGATCTCATCGCCTCGATTCTCGATATCCACGACATCGCAACGGCCCAGGTGGTGCTGGCGTAGCGAGGTGCCGACGAGACGCGCAGGTTGCCCGAACAGTCTCCTGAGATGGGACCGGGCCCTGGATCGAAGCCTCCAGCGATTCCACCAGCGACCGGCCATCTTCAGCAGGTTCAAGAGGACTCTCGCCTCTTCCTGCTGATCCGTTGCAGATCGTCGCGTTCCTCATCGCTGAGGGCATCGATTCCTTCCCTGCTGACCTTGGTCAGCAGGTGATCGAGGCGCTCTTCCTCCCTGTGGTCGCGGTCACCGGGCGAAGCAGTCGGATAATAATCTGCCGGATCCCGTCGCCCCTGGCCACGCACGGAGGAGCCCGACCTGTTGGTGGCAGAGTCAAAGTTCGAGAATTTGAGGACTCGAGGAACGATCATCAAGACGAATAACCCGAACAGGATACCTCCGAGGTGTGCGGCGTGACCGATCCCGGTGCTGCCCCCGTTGATCTGGTTGAGTAACCCCTTCAGGTCGAAGAAGGCAAATGCCGCGACGATGAGCCAGGCCGGAGCCGGCAGGATGCCCCAGATCAAGATGACATTTCTCGGGTAATAGATGGCATAAGCCGTGGTGATGGCACACACCGCACCGGAAGCTCCCAGCCCCGGTAAATCTCTCAACCCCCACAGTTTCATCGAGGCCATCAGGAACGAAGAAAAGACCGCTGACCCGAGATAGAAGTAGAGAAATCGTCGCTTCCCCCATCGAGCCTCAAGCACCGGTGCAAAGGAGAGAAACACGAGCATGTTGATGAAGAAGTGGAATAAATCGTAGTGAGAAAAGGCAGCCGTCAGAAGGGTCCAGATCTTACCGGAGGTGAGCGCGCTCCAGCTGACCATGAACTGACTTCTCATGAGATCATTCGGCAACAGGTACCAGGCGACGAAGACAGAAAGGTTGAGGATGATGATCATCTTCACCGCGCTCATCTGGCGGATCATGTTGCCGGTACTGCCGGGCTCTTGCATGTAGTCGCGATCAAAGATCCCCAAGTTGACCTTTCCATCAGGATTCCAGAACTGCCGAGTACGCCTCGCGGTGGAACCCCACAATGAGTGTCTTACCGATCCTCAGCGTCGGCGCTCTCAGGTTGCCGCTGGGTCCAACGATTCCCTTCGCGAGGACATCGTCATCGGGAGCATCCTTCTTCATATCGTAATCGACAAACTTCTTCCCCCGTGCAACCAGCACTCGATGGGCCGCCCGTGCCAACGAGATCGCCTCATCGGCATCGATGCGAGACTTCTTGGCATCGACAAGTTGCCCGCAGGCCGGGTCATCTCCCAGGAACTCCTGGGCTCGTTTGCAGGATGTTCAGCCGTTGCGATGATACCACCAATCGATCTTCTTCATCGAATCCTCCAGAAGCCTGCCCCCCCGGAGCAGCGTTGAGGGCCGACTCATTTTACCCGACCGGGCAACGGCACCCAAGTGTGACCAGATGATCTGTGTGTTGAAAAAGGCTCTGGATGCGACGCTGACGATGGGAGCGGCCAGCCGTGCCGACTTTTTGTCAGGACCGTGCCGAGACCTGGTTGTTCCTGGGCAGGAGTAATCCCAGCAGCCCAGCATGGGTCTCCAGCAGGGTCTTTCCGCGGCCGCTGGTGAGGGTCGACGGCTCAGGATCGGCGAGATAGGCGACGGCTCGAACCGCTCCATCCGCACGAAGCGGAATCACCGCCAGGCTCTGGACTCCCGAACTGTAGAGTTCTTCCATCGCTTGCACCCTCGGCTCATCGACCACCCGCGCCGCGAGAATCGACTTTCCACTTTCCCAGACATCCTCTACCGCGGCGAGAGCGAGCCGCTCGTGATATCCCTTGAGCGGTGCTCCAGCAGCATCTGCGGCACAGATCACCCTCACCTCGTCCCCGCGACGGACCAGAAGCCAGCCCTGACTGGCTCCAACCGAACGAACCATGCAAGCGAGTGCTTTCGGGATCAATACCCTCGGCAAGGAGGCAGATGCTGCCTCTGTCAGAAGTGAAGCGACCCGCAACATCTGCTCGGAATGAGTCTCGGGGTCACTCACCTCGACCTCACCGCCCCTTGCTGAATCGCGCTGGATCGGATCGGAGACAGGTTCATCGGCCGGGATCTCCCGTGCGGTTCCTTCACCTGCAGGCCCCTCGCCGATGTGGTTGCTGGTCAGGTAATGATCCCTCAAGGCATGGGGCAGTCTCTCTGCGAAGGCCTGGTGCAATTCATCCGCCTCCTGGTAGCAGCGACGAGATTCTTCCAGATTCCTCGATTCGATGTGAAGTTCCGCCTGCTCCAGCAGTGCAGCGGCACGGAGCGGTCGATCCCCACAGTCTCGCCCCGAGTGCTCGGCCTCTACCAGGAGTTCGAGAGCGGTCGCACTGTCACCACCGCTCTTCCTGAGCCAGCGAGCTCTCAGCAAGCGGGCCTTACCCTCGAATCCTGCATGAGAGAGGTCGGCAAGGGCTGCCGTGGCACGCTCCAGCTCCTCATCGGCTCGAGAGATCTCCCCCGCCTCGATGTGAAGTTCTGCCAGTTCTAGCAGACATTCGACCAGGCCGATCCCTGTTCCGGTACGGGCGTGGACTCCCAGTGCCCGGAGAAGATCACCTTCTGCTCCGCGGCGGTCCGCCCTGAAACGACGGATGCGTCCACGGGCAAGGTGGTTTCTGACTCCCAGGAATCTCATTTTCTGATCCTGGCTGATCACCAGTGAAGCCTCGATTTTCTGCTCGGCAGCATCCAGATCACCGCAGATGAGCAGCACCACAGCTTCTCTGTGCAAGGCGATGGCCCTGCCCGAGAGATCTCCTACCTCATCCGCCATCTCCAGCGCCTGCTGCGCCAGTTCCAGAGCCTCGATCGGCTCTCCTGCGGCCAGATACGCCTCGGATAGGGAATTGAGAGAACTGACCATGGCGGGCACATCGCCGAGGTCCTCGCGAATTTCCATCGCCCGGCGATGAAAGTCTCTCGCCTGGTCCACTTCACCTCGGCAAAGAGAAGCGCTTCCGATGCAACTGAAGAAGATGGCGTGCTCCGCGGATTTTTCTTCATCGCCTGCGAGCGAAAGTCCCTCTCCGCTGATCTTCATGGCGCGGTCATAATCGCCGATACAAACCTGAAGCCATGCCAGTTGGCTGAGCACTCGAAGTTGCTCACCATCACGATCGCCACCTTCGAGGCGTGAGACCACCTCGGACGCCTCGCGTACCAGACGGAGTGCCCCCGGGTAGTCCCCTCGAATCTCATCGATCTTTCCCAGTTTTCTCAGTGCTCGAACTCGACACAGGTCCAGTTCGACTGTCAAGTCCTCCGGATCGATCCTTGTCTCCTGGATGATCTCCAGCGATGACTGCGCCAGTTCCAGTTCCCCGACCACCGTTGCTGCATCCCCGATCCGCTCATGGATGGCAAACCAGTCGGCGATACGCTCTTCTCGCTGCTCGATCTGGAGCAAGGCCCCTCGGTAATGCTCAAGAGCCTTCGAGTGGGCGTGCATCTCCTTCATCGCGTCACCTGCAGCCAGAAGGTGCTCCAGTGCACGCTCTGGATGATCGGAGAGCTGGTAGTGATGCGAGAGCTCTTCTCTGACGGGGTCGAGATCTTCGTGGTGATGCTGCTCGATCGCATCGGCGAGCATTCCGTGCAACCTCCGCCCCTCACTGGGCGGGATGTCCCTGTTGACGATCTCTCGCAACTTCGGTTGCATGATCGAGTAGACGGGCCTGCCTCCCTCGAGAGTTCTGCCGATCATCCCCCTCGCCTCCAGCTCCCTGATCTGCTGGCGGAGGTCTTCTCCCAGACCGTCAATCGTCTCGATCAGGCGCAAGGGCACCGGTCGACCATGCAATGAGATCAAACGCAAGATGCTCCTCGACTCCTCGCTGATCACCTTCACCCGGCGATGCAGAACCTGGTGGATCCCTGCGGGAAGTTCGACACGGGCCAGATCTCCCCCGCCGCGAATGCTCCACGACTCACCCTGGCGCTGGATGATTCCCTCTTCCTGAAGCACCTTCAGCATCTCCACGATGAAGAGTGGATTGCCCCCGGTTCGCTCCTCCAAACGGTCGAGGAATGTCGATGGTATCTCCTCGACTTGCAGCACATGGTGGATCAATTCTGTGATCTGGGTCCTGCCGAATCTCTTCAATTTCAGTTCGTCCACAACTGAAGATTCCCGAACTCCGTCCAGGAATTCTGTAGTGACCGCAGATCGCTTCTCGTCATCGCGAATCGTGACAATGACGAGCATACGCCCGCAACTTCCATCACGTTGCAGCCTCTGAATCAGGCGCGATAGCAAGGCGATGCTCGGATCGTCTGACCAGTGAAGATTGTTGAGTACCAGCACACAGGGATGGATCGCCGAGGCCTCCTCAAGGAACGCTGCAATCCGGTCCATGAATCGGACACGATCCCGATCGGGCCGATCTCCACTCTCCTGAATAACGGTTTCGCTTGGATCTCTCAATCGAGGACAGATCCTGCGGAGCGGCTCCTCATATTTGCGAAACAACTCGGAATCGAGTCCCATCGACAGGGCTTGCTGTTCGACTATCGAGCGAAATGGATGGTAGGCATCGCGAACCGAATCGTGACAGTTACCACTGAAGAGCGGCACCTCTCTCAATTTCAGATGGTGGCTAAACTCGTCGATGAGGCGCGACTTTCCGATTCCAATCTCTCCTGATATCAGCATCAGGGGCCGACTCAGGTCTGCCGGACGGTGCTTCCCACCATCTCGAAGTGATAGACCCAGGTTGCGCTCTGCGCTCTCCCTGATGTGTTCCAGTTCAAGGCGGCGCCCCACCAATCTGCTGCTGTGCAGGTAGGAGAGCTGGGTTTCAGCGGTCTCCACCTGCCAGTGGCGACCCGCTCCCGCGCTGAGTGCATGGATGATCTCTCGGGCACTGGAAAATCTGTCCTCCGGGTCTTTCTCCAGCAACCGCAATACGATCTCGATCAGGTATTCCGGCTCCCCTTTCAGGTCCGCACGCATCTCTTCGCGCCAGTTACCACCAGAGCGACCGATCGAGGATCCGTCTGGAGCAATGAATGGCAAGCGACCGGTCAGGATCTGATGCAGCGAAACCCCGAAGGAGTAGAGGTCGGCTCTCCTGTCGGGAGTGCCTCCATCGATGATCTCGGGAGCCACATAGTGGAGGGTCCCCTTGATGGCAAAATCAAAGGTCCCGGAGATCTTCTCTGCGAGTCCGAAATCGATCAACTTCGCGCGCGGGGGTCCAAGGCACCTGTCGGTAGAAGCTGGTTGGTCCTCGACCTGGACGATCTTCGATGTTTCATCTTCGCCAATTTGTCGCGATCGTGTCACGAGAATGTTGTCTGGCTTGATATCGAAATGGACATAGCCCTGGGCATGGATGTATTCCAGAGCCCTGCAGATCTGCACGACAATATCGAGAAACTCCTGCTCCTCGAAGGTCGTGGAGGCCCCGAGAAGATCGTCTCCGCGAATGAACTCACTGACGATGAACCAGTCGTGGCTGTCGGAAACCCTGCCGAAGTCATGCACTCGCGCCAGGTTCGGGTGGCGTAATCTGGTCAGCGCCTCGTACTCGACCTTGGACCACTCCTCCGAATCCTCGACTCGATCCGATCGAAGCAACTTGAGTGCAACCTTGCGGCGGACCTGGAGGATGTCCTCACACAGGAACACGGTACCCATCGCTCCGGCACCCAGTTGCCGCAGCACCCGATACCTGCCGTTGATGCATTCTCCTGCGCTGAAGGAACCCATGATGACCCCGGGAACGGGGCTCCAGGGCGCCACAGACGACACCTACCGTTCCTGGATAAGAATACGACGAAATCGACGATGTCGCCGATGCCCAGCAACCACGGATCAGCGCAATCGGGGGCTACGGAGGCCAATGGGCGAGGAAGAGCACCTCAATGGCGGTTGAGGGCAGATGCCTCGATCAACGAATCTGCCGGAAAGGGTCCTCCTGGTCGAGTTCGAAGCGCAGTTTGTCGATCTTCGAGATCCACTCCTGGGTCGCGTCTCGGACCAGGGTTTTTATCTCCAGATCGAGCGCCGTCGCATCCAGCACGCGCGACAGGTCATCCGCTGCTTCTCCGAGGACTCCGATGGCAATCCCCTGCCAGTAGTTCTTCTCCTGGGCAGCATCGGTACTGCGAGAGCGACGGATGAACTCGGCGGCGCGATCATCGACCCAGAACTGAACCCGCTGAAGTATGATCTGTGCCTCCTTGATGGTCATCGGTGGCGTGTATCCCTGGACATCACGAATCTGTTGAGCCTGGTCCGCATTCAATCCTCCGGAACCGCCAACAGGCAAACCGACAATGCCCAGCAATATTGCAACCAGCACCGGCATGACGACGGCCGCTACAATCCCCAGAGTGAGATCACCGAAATCCAGTTGATCTGAATCGGCCTGGCTGGACGCCTTGGCTGCTGGACGTGGAGGAGAACGTTTCTTTTTTGGCACTGAACTAATCCTCGACATCCCAGTCTCCATCCAGAGGAGCAACGTGAATCAGGTCATTGATGAGCGTCTGCAATTGCGTGAAATCCGTGTTGTACCCCGAGTACTCCACAGGCAGTGTGCCGTCCGGTTTTCTGACATCCTTGAGCATTGCCCTGAGCATATCCAGAGTGGTTCCTGCGTACTTGTTGGCTACGGTCCACTTCCTGGAAAAGCGCTCGGTGTCATCATCACTGCGCAGTTGAACAACCTCTCGCACGAGGGTTCTGGACTGGATGATCCGGCGCTTGATGGCGTTGTACTCCGTGTTGGTGTCGATTTCGATCACCACCGTATCGACCTCGTCGGAGCGGTTTACCAGCGAATAGACGAAGAAGACCCCCGAGATGAGGAACAAGACCAGGGTCCC
>JYMV01039309.1_pt1 | contig 12734 bp, 5 predicted proteins | sample 338911 | NCBI WGS metagenome assembly JYMV01 (sample SAMN03354496, study PRJNA234377) | hydrothermal vent metagenome | biome: Deep sea; feature: Hydrothermal plumes at the Eastern Lau Spreading Center, Western Pacific Ocean; material: Seawater | place: Tonga | collected 2009 | depth 2000 m m | reverse complement strand
TCAAACACGTTGTCAAGTAATGTCAGCTTATCAAAATTTGTGTGTGTGTTTGTAAATTAACAAGTTATGTTTTGGTATTTTTTAATTGTGAACTGAAATTCCTTTTTTTTTCTTTGGCTTTTTCAGTTTTAAATTGCATGTTAGCCACACCAAAAAGGTTTAATTAGAATAAGACACTAGAAAGAAGCATAGCAGAGTATTAAATAGGTTTTCATAATTCTATTAATTCATGATACCATTTTCATTTTCTGAAAATAATTATGGTAATATTTCACAAAAATTCTTGTGTTTTCCTTTCCAAGCGTATTTCAACCAAATAAATGTATATACCCTTATCTATACCGTCCTAGCTATAAATATAGGTTCTCTTAAGTTCAAAACCCAGTTTCTCATCTACTATACCTCTTTCCTAAATAATATACATGTACATGCTATAATATTCATGAAAGTGCACTCATGCTTCTTGCACCCTCATAAAGTACTATGGTAAAAGCTACTAGAATATTTTAATTTAACAATTTTTGATTGATTTGACATTAATTTCACATATATGACAAACAATACATTAGGAACACAAAAAGAAGTGGTAATAGTTTGTGTGGGGGATGGGAAGTGTGCAAGTTCACCCTGTTTTGTTTATTTGACAGTTAATCTGAAAAGAAAGCAAATAAAATTGTATGGCACACAAAAAATACGAAAAAAAAAGAAAAATAATTTTCAAAAGTCCTGCTACCATGGAAAATATATAAGATCTAGCTGAGTTAACTTCAGTAAGTAAAAAAAAAAAAAATTCTTCACAAAATCAGACTAAAAATTTGGGCACAAATTTAATCCTTTGGAGTAAAAAAAAAATCACATTCCATTGAATATAGTTATGGTGCTTAACGCCACTTTCAACAATATTTCCATTATATCGTGGCACTCAGTTTTATTAGTGGAGGAAACCGGAGTACACGGGGAAAACCACTGCAAGCCACTGACAAACTTTATCACATAATGTTGTATTGAGTACACCTCGCCTGAGCGGGATTCGAATTCACAACATTAGTGGTGATAGGAACTGATTGCCCAGGTAGTTATAAATCCAACTACCATACGATCACGACCAAGACGGCCCCCATTCCATTGATATGTAAAGTACGAAAAGAATCATACCAAACATTAACTGGTATATCTTTATATTTTGAAGCTACAGTAATTAATTTTTTCCATGTTAGCATGCAATAAATTGAAAATATTGGCTGCCTTAAAAAATTAAAGATAAAAATGTGTCAATTACTACAGAATGACTAAAAATAGAATAGCTAGCCCGAAACCTATTAACTAATAAAAGCTAAATTCATGTAACCGCTTTCTTAATACAATATTCAGAAATGCACCACATATTTTCTATTCATCAATAATATTCTTTAAATTTTAAATACCTGCATATACAATGTATTAAAAAAATAACCCTGAATAAAAAATATAGAGTTATCTTCCCAAAGAGCAAGAGTTACTTCCACTTGCTGACAGCATTTAAATTTTATTTTGTTTTACTACTAAATTTCTATATATACTATCAATAACCAGGGTGTATAGAAAAACATTCAGCTGAAATATTTTGATAATATATTACAATGTATACATAATACAGTATGCAGTAAGAAAAGATCAAGTAATTTTTTGCAGAAAAGATTTCAATGTCTGTGCATAAAACAAAGCAAGCCATATCCATTCACACATAATACACAACAATAAATAACAAATACAATGTAGCAGATACACAATCAAGAGGCGGAGTATATACTTACAATGGTGTGTGCTGATATTTTGAAGGTGAAGCAGTGCGTACTGGTGATATGCTAACATCTGCAAATAAATCCTTAGGATTCCGTACCATTCCTGATTTCTTACTAGCTGCTGAAAATAAGGGTTTACCAGCACTAGCGGTAGAAAATAAAGGTTTACCCGAAATACCCCTAGTGTTTTTATTTGCTATATTGTTACTATTATTTGCTAGCCTGCTAGATTTGTTATTAGGGTCTCTACTCGGTGGAGTTACTGCTGGGGAGACTGACCTTGCTAAAACAGATCGATGTAGTGGCGATGCTGTCCCATGTTTTATTTGAAAATTTTGTTCACTCTTTGTATTCTTTAAAATTCCTCTAACACCACTTGAATTAGTCCTTATACCAGGTCTGACCGAGCGAGAGGACTCTGGTCCAAAACTTGATGATAACCTTTCGTTTTCTCTCCAACCGTTATTTTCTGGAATATCGTGATCGTCGTAATATTTTTTTGGACCTTCATCATGGACAGCATTATCTAACGCAGCAATGAACAACCGATTGTTAATTTCCACTGGTTTATTGTTATACGACATTTGATGGAAATTCCGTTGATCAGAAAACCGATTATCAATAGGAGATTCACTTCTGGTTACTGTTCGTTTAGCATTTTTACTGCCATAGAAATCGTAATTTTGTTGTCTTACTGGTTGTTTCATTTCATATAAATCGGCAACTTCTAATTGTCCTGGACTTTTGCTTCTTTCATACGTAACATTAAATTTGTCGTCTCTCCTGGGTGACCGACTTCGGTAACTTTCTGATGATTCATTAAAATCTAACCTGACTGGATGTCGAGACAAAATTCTATTTACTTCTATATCATCTACAGTTGGAGACATTCTACCCTCGTCAAAAGAATTTGTAAAGTTATTCCTATATGACCTAGTTCTTCTGTGTGGATAAATTTCTCGAAATTCTGAATTAACAGCAGGCGAAATATCTTCATAATTATAATGGTTTCCAAAATCATAGTCTTCATCGTCATCATCATCAGATATAATATCGTTAATGACTGGGGTTACAGGTATTGCCATTCCATTTACCCTTCCATACATAGTTTTGAGTGGACTACTTGTCATAACAGGTTCAACAAACTTAATCTGACCGGGTTCATGATATGAACGCTGAATGGACTCAGGCCTTGACCTTGTTGGAGACATTGAACGTTGTTGACTAGGTTCTTGATATGACCGTTGAACAGACTCTGACCTTGACCTTGGCGATCTTGAACGTTGTTGACTAGGTTCTTGATACGGTCCCTGAACAGACTCTGACCTTGACCTCGGAGAATTGATACTAGATATTTCAGGTTGTGGTCTAGATGGCTTTGTAGTCCCTGTAGATTCTGACCTTGACATTGGCACGATGGCACTATCTACAGATCTACTTAATCTCTCTTTAGAAGCTGGTGATGCAGATCTGCTTGGAATTTTAAAGCCATTTATAGGTTCTACCTCTCTATATAAACCTTTGTCCATGTATCTTTTGATAATTCCTGTTATAGTTTGAAGATGTCCCTCAGATTGTAATCTAGAAATTTCCTCAAATAATTGTTGTCTTTCCTTTCTTGCATCATCAACAATAGTTTTTAAGTCACTAATTGTATTTTGTGCTTTAAATGCATACTTCTGGGCTCTTTCTAGTTCCTGAAAGACAATAAAAAACAATGAAAAATCAGGAATATAAACATCTTATATATAAATCAAGTTTGTTCCAAATATCACTATTTACAATGTATACATGTACAGTATATCAATTAAATTAAAATTGGATATTTGTTGTATCTTTTTATAAATTTTTGTTGGTGATACACTACATTAAATATCTAACAACATCCCATTTGGGGTCATGTCATGTAGCCTTTCATTCATATTTGACCATCCAACCATATGCAAGACAGACAGTTAACTATATTGACCAATCGGACAGCAGCTATTGGCATGTACTCAGTTTTGATACATAAATATTTAAGTAGGCTCATTACTGATTGGTCAGTTGAAAATATGACCCCCGACATGACCCTATACGAGATGTTGCTTGATGTTATTGTCTCTCCAAAAAAAGAAAAGAAAATTAAGAAAAGGTACAACAAACATCTACTTTTATATATGTACATACCTGTACGTGTGTTATAAAGCTTCAGTTATTGAGTTATATGGTATAAACAATATACAATTTTTATTTCCGACATTATACATATATAACTCATTGCTGTGGTATGATTGAAACCTGCCTAAACTGAACCCTGAATAAACTAGAATATGGTATAAATTGATTTTAAATAAAGTCCCAATGGATAAAATTTTTGTTAATTTAATCTGTATTAACAGAACACCTGTCTATTTCGAACACAAAAGTTGTTCCCATAGAGATTCGGTAGTTTCATTGTACAGTATATCATTTCAGGCTTAGCTATAATTAATTTTATCCAATGTATGTGGAAAGTTTAAACATTTTTAAAACTGTGTCAGCGGTGTAATGTTTAGCATGATCAGCTCGAGTGTTGTAGATCATGGGTTCGAATCAGGATAATATGTCCGAGTGAAGCGATATGTCTACCCACAGATTATTGTTACAGTGATCTAGCACTATAAAAATACAACTAAGAGTGTTGATCTAGTGCAAAGCAGACATCATCATTATCATCATTTCATTGAAATATAGCTTGTTCTTGCCATGATATGGCTAAAAGAGATTGTGCACTCAGTGTTAAACAACAATCACTCACTCAAGAACCATTTTTAACAAGTGTAATATTAATATATTTATTTCAAACTTTTACAAATTCTGTAATAAGTGTCCAATTAAAAAGAGGATGTCTTATTTACGTTATTTGTGTTTGTTTGCACATAGTGGTGTCCAACACATATTGTGTAGTGTTTTTGCTATATTTTTCTTTGTCTTGTGTAGCTTTTGTTGCCAGTTTCAATGGACTGTCCATTTGTGATTGCCCCTTCTGTATTCTCTAACGTTTATATAATGGTACTGAAATAAGTTCTTACACGTATACAAGAACACTATGACAATTAATTAATAGGTTCACAGTAAGTAATATTGAAATGTAAGCTCTTATGGTGTACACCACTTACCTCTCTGAGTCTTTCATTCTCACTTTGTGTTGTCCCTAATACTTCAACAAGTCCGTCTCGCTCCTCTGATAATGACTGCATGGTAGGAATATCCTTTTTATTAGATCCCTTCAATAAATTCCTTGTCTGTCCTAATTCAGATTCTAATTCACTATTAGTTCCCTTTATATATTTCAGATCCTTTTCTAATTCCCTCATTCTGGCCTCTAACGTTTCATTTCGATTTCTCTCTTTTTCTAATTGTGTGCGTAATTCCATATTTTCTGCTTGAGCTTTTGACAAGTGAGCTCTGCTGTCATTTAGAACATCTCCAGTTTTCCTCATTTTCTCGTTAATATCTGTGTTAGCATTTCTAAGTTTAGCTTGTAAAATGTCATTTTCTGCAATAACAGTTCCTAAGGCATGTTTAAGTTCTACAATGTCGCCATCAGACATATCTCTAGAGGAGGTCAATTTTTTCCACTTTTCCTTCTGAATTGTTGTTACTCCAGCAAATTCCTCCTCCCTCATGCCCCAAATTTCATCAGAGACATTTCTAATTGGACTGCTATATCCTAATGTGATTGGTTTTCCTTGAGAACGTGGTGAATAAAGTAATTTTCCATCTTCGTCTACCTTAAGTGACTTATCTATACTAGCAGGAAGATCATGCAAACTATGTGATCGTTCACTTGGTAAACTTCTCCAATCTGACGATGCTGATACTCTGTTTTCAGACAAAGATCTTGTTTCTGCTGATGGCACGTCATCACCTTTTTTTCGTAAGAATCTACCTCTAGTATAATCAGGTGATTTTGATCTCTGTTGCCTTGGTGATCTGGGAGAACGTGGTGAAAGTGACCTATGACTCAATTTTTCCTTTATCTTATCTCCTAATCTTTGAGTTAAAGAATTTAAATCCTCTAAATCTCCTTCAGTTGGTATATTTGATTTTTCCAACATTTCCATTTTCATCCTTAACAATTCTAATTCCTGATGGAAGACTTTGACAAGTCTTGTATTTGGATCCGTTGAATCTGTATTTCTTCCTGGGGCGGTTTCTCGTTCAACACTTGTTTGCATTCGATCAAAGTTTTCACTTAATCTATCTAAATCTGTAGATCTAGGTCTTGGAGACCTCGGTGATTTAGGAGATACAGATCTACCAGAAGATAGTCTATCGCCACTCAACGAGCGGTCTCTTTCTACATATTGACGAGGAGATCTAGTTTGCAATCTGCTATCGGATAATGCTCTTTCATGATCATTTGACCTTGGACTTTGCGACCTTTCCCTTGCTCGATCATAACTCGAATCTCTACTTGATGATCCATAATTCGATGACTTTTTAAGAATTGTTTTTGGCACAGTTTCTTTATCATTGATAGCAATAGTATCTTCAATGTAGTCATAACCAGGTGATAGTGGTCGTGGCGATTTCTCTCTTCTTGGTGTTAACCTTTCCTCACTTTTATCTCGTTCCATTTCTATTCTCACTTTTACATCTTCTTTTATTTCAACACGAGGAAAGTGTCTTTTTTCCTCTCCTCCTCTTTCTACTGAAGGAGGGAAGTCAGCAACATTTGTTTGTGGTTCAGACAGATTCCCAACTACATCTATTATTGATTTTTTCGTTGGTAAAAACTCTGGAGAAGGAACATATTCTGTCCTCCTTGGAGATACACCACGTGGTGTTGAAGCTTGTGGCTTTTTATCAGTTTCAAATTGGAGATATTCTGATGGCGTTATGTCATCAACACTGTCTAAATCTAATAGTTGGTTAATTTTTGGAAGAGTTTCCTCTGAAGAACTTTTTGAACTTGAATCCTGATCGTGAAAATTGGCTTCATGTCGAGCTTGACGTAATGCTTGCAATAAAAACATCATTTCGGGATTTTGACCCGGCATTACATAAATCGGCACACCTTTCCCAAGTCCAGGTACATATTGTGGTGGGTAGGTACCATATTGTGGCAAGTTGCCACTCATTACTTCTTCTACATCATCGTTAGAAGATCTAGCTGAATCCAGTTTTAATGTAGTTTCATTTTTCTTATTTTCAATTTCTTGAATTTTCTTTTCCTTGTCTCTCACTTTCTGATCTTCATCTTCTCTTCTCCTTCTTTGTTCCTCCAATTTTTCCTTGGCTTCTGCCATAATCGTTTTATGATCTCTTGGTCGACGTAAAGGAGAAGAAGATCGAACAGTGTCGCTATTTAATTTACTTTTTGTTTTTGGCTCATGACTTCCATTAAAATGGCGGCTATGGGGTGAACTTTCACTCTCCTGAGTTATCTCCCTTGAATCATAAGAATTTGACCCAGATAAGGCACTTATTCTATCATCTTCGTGGAACTGATCAGAGATGGTATCACTGATTGTCTTGGCCAAAAGTTTTTCAGATTCTACAGGTAATTTACTTAATTGAGGGTCCGATCCTGATCCATTGGATGTTGAGAACCAATCAGAAGTTTCGTCTGATGGATGTTTTCTGCTGTCAGATTTCTGAAAATAAAGATAATCTTATGTTAAGGTGAAAAATAGATAGTAATTTATTATCAATGATTTGTAAATTTTCTTTTCAATTTTTACACAATTCTTTTTATCAAGCATTAAGCATGATACCAAACAGTATCGTTTATTTCAAATGTAAAGTCACTGATATCACCTTGACAAATCCTCAATAAATAAACTATTAATCTGTTTTGCTCAAAATGGACCTCTCATCACATCTCAATTCAATATTATCTGAGAAATCCTTTCTCGCAAAAAAAAAGGCCAAACAAAAAAATATGTGTGCTTATGGTCACCCCACCAACCCTATTTTTCAGCTGCTAACCCAAAACTTTTTTTCCGTCAATTATTCGACCCTAATTTTTGCTAGCAACCCTATCAATTTTTACACAGAATTCGGATAACAGTCAAATGAGGGCTTACAGGAAATTTCGAAAATGAAATAACGGAATCGGATTCCGGAAACGACTATTTCCGGCTTTGCCGATAATAAGAAAAAAAAATTAATGCCGACCAGCCGACCCTAGATTTTTTTGACATGTGACCGTAAACACACATATTTTTTTATTTGGCCAAATCAATGATAGTATATACAGTCAAACTTGTCGAAACCGAACCTCATCCTTATTGGGACCAACTTTCCTATTTGGAATAGACATGTGTTCGGTTTATAGAGATTAAATTGACAAAGATTTGCAACATTGGGACATTATTTTAAGTTGATGTCATACAGGAGTCTGGTTTATTCAAGAGATTTTTGGTTTGGGTTGTCTAAGACAGGTTTCACGGTATATATTTGAACTTTACAGTAATAGGATCTCCAATAATATTGTAGATCAAAAAAAGAAATGAACGAGAGTTTCAGCAAAATATTCTCAGTTTTGTAGGTAGAAGCCATGTTCAGTGAAACTTCTGAAATTCGTCAGTTCATATTACTGTAAGTCTTATTAAAATAGTTCCATTAATTTACATTGGGAAAAACATCTGTTCTAACAAAAAGACCTATCACTGAGTTCACTAAAAATATGATAATTATTCTGCAATTTATATACAAAAATGTATAGTGAAAACTGTCTAAACCGAACCTCTCTGGGATCAACTTTTGTGTTTGGAATGGACAGGTGTTCGGTTTATACAGGTGAGATTAAGAAATAGTTTCTACTTTGGGACTTTATTTATACTTTAGGTTTATACAAAAATTCTATTTAATTCTGGGTTTGGTTTAGACAGGTTTCACTATAAAAACAATATCTTAAAAAAAATTGATATGTTAAAAATAAATATTAATTGGTATTCTTGTCTTTTCAAAGAATCTACCAATAACCCTTTAAATGCATTCTACTTTTAAACAAATTGAATCCATTTATTAGTTTTTAGTCTGTTTATTTATTCCATTCAATGTAATTTAAGTTACTTATGTCTGACCTGAATAACTTCCTTGACACATAAATTATATGTGTAATGAAATAATGGGACATTGAAAAAACAGTAATGGTTGACAATATAACCAATTACAACAACCTGACGACAGAAGTCAAAGAAAACTTATATTCTATGTTGAGACAGGCACAAACATGTGGTGGGATTAAACCAGTTAATGAGATGACAACCTTCATCTTGTAGATACAAATAATGACAACATAAACATAGAAAATACAAAACTAGGGCTGGTGATTTTTTGTAGCTTAACAGACGACTGGCTAAAAACCCAGAATCGGTTGGTTGTGGATACAATTACTTTTATATAAATGTCTGTATATTTTGATTTAAGTAAATCATACAGAATACAGTCAAACCTGCTTTAGTGACCACCTCTATTAAGCAATAACTTGTATTATTTGACCTTAAATTTAATTTCCCTTCACAGTTCATTTCATATTAATTAAATCTAATTTAGCCACAACCTGTCTCATGTGACCCTATTTTAACTTTCTCTTATGGTCACATGTTCTTGTTCTTTTTCTATTTTTAGGTTGTTAATGTTCCTGTCTTATTCTATTTTTAGGTTTTTAATGTCTTGTCTTGTTCTATTTTTAGGTTGTTAATGTTTCTGTCTTGTTCTATTTTTAGGTTGTTAATGTTCCTGTCTTGTTCTATTTTTAGGTTGTTAATGTTCCTGTCTTGTTCTATTTTTTAGGTTGTTTATGTTCCTGTCTTGTTCTATTTTTAGGTTGTTTATGTTCCTGTCTTGTTCTATTTTTAGGTTGTTAATGTTCCTGTCTTGTTCTATTTTTAGGTTGTTAATGTTCCTGTCTTGTTCTATTTTTAGGTTGTTTATGTTCCTGTCTTGTTCAGATTTACATGTTTTTTACATTGTATATCCACTGATGTGATATAAAAAGTCAAAACTACTTACTGATGATCCTTCATCCAATAAACTGGTACCATCAACCTAAAAATACAAGGTACCAGTATATAAACAATCCTAAACTGCATCATTTACATATTCTTCAGAGTTTCATTCAAGGATATCTTGGCACAAAATAAAAGAATATTAAACACTATACAGTATGTGAGTGAGTGAGTGAGTGTGTGTTGCTTAATGTCAAGTGAGCAATTTTTCAGCTATATCATGGCAAGAACAAGTCACAATTTAATGAGATGATGGATGATGTTCCTTTGACTAGATGAATATACGGAATTGGATTTTTATATTGCTAGCACACGGATAGAAAAGGAAGTTTCACTTGGAAACATTATCCTGATGTCGAGCCAACCAGACTTTGCTCTTACTCCTTAATGATTGATTGATTAATTGATTTATTGTGTTTAATGCCACTTTCAGCAATATTTCAGCTATATCATGGCGACCAGTTTCAGTGGTGGAAGAAGCCGGAGTACCTGGAGAGAACCATCGACTATGGGCAAGCAACTGGTAAACATTATCACTTGCAGCTTTTTCACTCCTTAATGCTGTGCGGCTACGGGTAATGCAGCAAATATCAATTTCATAGATTTTGGTTTGACTCAACTGGGGCTCACACCCACGATCCACTCGAAACAAGCACGTTAACCATATAAATACTACACAGATATTGCATTAGATACAACATAAAAACGTTATTAAGTTATATTTACATTGACATACCTTTCTTTGTAATAATGAGACGTATATCATCAACGTGTGCTCATCAACAGTACCATCTATAATGTCTGAAGCACTACAAAAAAAAACGAGAAAGATTTTGTCAACGTGGACAGAAAATATAATACCAGTATTTGTTTGTTCCCTGACTACCAGACAATAGCGACTAGAAGTCAATCAGTTTAGAAATTCAGTGGTATTCATCAACTATCCATACATCATTTCTATGTCTCCATTGATTGAAGACATGTTGAGAGAGTTGGGATGCCATTGTTATCTCTAGGCACATTTTGTGCCTGCCCTGAACCAGGACCTGGATTTCCAATGCCATAATTTTATTGTGGTCTTTTTTGTGTTTATCAGTGATCTAAGGTGAGCAGTGTTGGTCATTTTGTTGATATTGGTGGAATTGTTAACCATCACTGTTCAAACACTCTTTTCATTATTGTGGAGCAGGAATTGCTTACTCTTCTGGAGTACCTGAGTTCAATCATGGTTTTTAGTGGGGTTTGTGTTGCTCAATCTTTAGTTTTGTGTGTAGTGTTTTGTCTGTCGTTGTTTGTTTTTAGTGTTTTGTGTGTAGTGTTTTGTCTGTCGTTGTTTGTTTTTAGTGAGGTTTATGTTGCTCAATCTTTAGTTTTATGTGTAGTGTTTTGTCTGTCATTGTTTGTTTTTAGTGAGGTTTGTGTTGCTCAATCTTTAGTTTTGTGTGTAGTGTTTTGTCAATTATTGTTTGTCTTTTTTCCTTTGGCTATTGTGTTGTCTGTCCTTCCATTTATGGCTTCCAATTACCCTTTTGGTATTTTCAAACTTTTCTTACAAAATCAGATCGTCCATGATATAATAGCTAAAAGTGCCATTAAGCAAACATTCAATCGATTTGCATGCCAATTACATTAAACAAGCATGTAATTTGGTATTAATATCCATTTAAATATTAACTATAGATATTAAGTGGAATTATATTCCTGGACAATAAACAAATCAAATGCAGATTTATATTTTAAAAAAAGACAGAGTAATTATGATTGAAAAAGCTTTCCATAGAATTGCTATAGCTCTTCGCAATCAATCTTTTAAAATGAACCAACGCAATACAAAAAACTAAATGACTCAGATATTTTTTCTAACTACAAAATGTATTATTCAGTCCATTTGTATAGTTCTAGAATTTATTCATATACAGGTATGATTCTGGTTAGAAAATTAAATAACTGAAAATCAATGAATAGCTGAAATTATCTTTCTATACTAACTTTCAAAAAGGTACATTTTTGACTGTGTCCTGCAACTTTGGGGGTGAAAAATTGGAGGAAAATAGCTGAAATCATCTACACCCTCATTCAATAGATACATTTTTTTTCCTTTTCTGACCATGTCCTATAAATTTGGGAGGAGGTAGGATAAAACGAAAAACCATTAAATAACTGAGAAAAATCATCCCTGCATATAGATTAATACATTAATTTCATTTCAAATATGACACGAAAACAATTTTACAACAACAAAACTTACTTAATTATACTGCTTTTGATAGAATACTGTTTCTCTATGGCATCTAAAACTGTTTTTAATTTTTCCGTTTTATCCTGTAAAAATAAAAAAAATCAGCATTTTAGCTTAAATGTGTCCTTTAAATGTTATAATATATCAGTCATAATTTGATTTAAAAATTAAATATCAATGTAATACAGCAGGCTGCCTCTTATAAGGCCACGCCCATCAAATCTTTTATCAGGCCAGATTTCAGATTCACTGTGTTAATAAAAATGAATTTATCCTGCAATCAGTACATTTGCTGTACAAATATACTATACGAATAAATGTTTGCTTTATTCGTACTAGACGAATAAACTTTTCGTAGTATACGAATAAACTTTTCAGCCTACGAATAAACTTTCCTGGTACCCTGTAGCTATGTACAGCGGAGGAAGCAGACAAGTATGAAACTGGTACTAATGTAACACGGATCACGAAGAAGACACCCTTGACAACATTTATGAAAGGCGAGGAATGACACTTGTTTCTGTCCTTTTTGTTTAAATCTGACAAGTTTTCTGACTTTTTTGACATTACAGGATAAACACAATATACGTACATTGTCGCTAAATATAAAATTCATTTGTACTCGCTGCGAAACAGGTCTGAAAAGCTCGCCTAAGGCTCGCTATTCTGCCTGTTTCTAAAGCTCGTACAAATAAATTTTATATTTACCGACAATGTACGTATATTGTA
>JYMV01007364.1_pt1 | contig 12741 bp, 9 predicted proteins | sample 338911 | NCBI WGS metagenome assembly JYMV01 (sample SAMN03354496, study PRJNA234377) | hydrothermal vent metagenome | biome: Deep sea; feature: Hydrothermal plumes at the Eastern Lau Spreading Center, Western Pacific Ocean; material: Seawater | place: Tonga | collected 2009 | depth 2000 m m | reverse complement strand
ATTTGATGGCAGTGTCCATCAATATCCATACGAAGATCTTGATTATGTACCTAGAGGACAAAAACACGGCAAACTGAATCTACAGCAAAAGGATCAGGTAGACTGGTTGATTGATCTTAAACAAATGGGTGTTGGCGGCGACAACAGCTGGGGAGCAAGGCCCCACGATCAATATACACTTTCTCCTGGAAATTATGACTATTCCTTCATGCTGGTCCCATTTGAAGTCGGAACAGATTTAACCAAACTTTCAAAACTAAAGATGAAATAAAAGCTCATAAACCATATCAAGGATTAAAAGGAATATTAAAAAACTATGAATACAATTTCGATCATCTCTTTCATTTTAGCAACAGGTGGCGTCGCATTTTTCACCTACCGCATTGTCCATCGGATGAAAAAGTCTGACAATGCTACTGAAGAATATTTCACCGGTGGGCGTGCTCTTACTTGGCCGATTGTTGCCGGATCACTCTTACTGACCAATCTATCCACGGAACAGTTGGTGGGACTAAACGGTGCTGTCTTTGGGGATAAAGCCCTAGTAGGTATTGCCTGGGAAGCACTGGCTGCTTTTGCAATGATCGCTACTGCATTGGTTTTTCTTCCCCGGTATTTAGCCAGCGGATTCACCACAACCCCTGCGTTTCTAGAAAAGCGTTTTGATAAAACAACCCGTTCCATGGTTTCAGGTCTTTTCCTGTTTGGATATGTGACTGTACTGCTTCCCGTAGTTCTTTATACCGGTTCTTTGGCTTTGATCGGTATGTTTGATCTAAACCTGCCCCTTTGGTTTGTGGTGGCGACGATTGGTATCCTCGGTAGCTCCTATGCCATTTTTGGTGGTCTGAAATCGGTTGCTGTAAGTGATACATTGAATGGTGTTGGTTTATTAATTGGCGGACTGGCCATTCCTTTTCTGGCACTGATCGCTTTGGGAGAAGGATCATTCTTTTCAGGATTGGCAGCATTAATAAATGATAATCCAGAATATTTGACAGCCTTAACTCAAACCAATGTAGATAATAAAGTTGTTTCGGTCCCATGGCCTACATTGTTAACAGGAATGATGTTTATTCAGGTGTTTTACTGGTCCACCAATCAGGTGATTGTTCAGCGGGCTATGGCAGCCAAAAGTCTGGCCGAAGGACAAAAGGGTGTACTTTTTGCATCAGCAATGAAATTGGTCGGGCCGTTGATGTTGTGTCTTCCCGGTATTATCGCATTACACATGACAGATCTCACAATCGATAAACAGGATCAGGTATACGGGGCGATTGTCCGTCACGTATTACCCGATTGGTCATTGGGGTTGTTTGCTGCGGTGCTCATGGGTTCCATCCTGAGTTCATTCAATAGTGCTTTGAACAGTGCATCCACCTTGTTTTCTCTTCAGTTTTATAATGGGTACATCAACCGGAGTGCAACGGGAGAGCAGATAGTAAAAATCGGCAAATATTTCAGTATTGGCCTGGCCATTGCATCCATTTGTATAGCGCCTTTATTAGCACAGATGGAATCGATTTTTGAATACCTGCAAAAAGTAAATGGGCTATACAGTGTACCTATCATCGGTATTTTCCTTTTAGGGATCACTACAAAACACGTGCCGGCCATAGCAGCGAAAATGGGAATGATTGTAGGAATGGTATTTTATGCATTTTTCACATTTGTGAATATCAAGGACGTTCCGACATTTTTTGCCAACGGCGATGGTGATCTCCATTGGCTCCATGGCTATTTCATTAGTTTCATTGCATCAATTTTTACAATGCTGATCATTGGATATTTCAAACCTAAAACCGCTGATGAAATCGCCAAAAGCGATGAAAGAGATCCAGCACCGGTTAATATGACACCATGGCCCCAGGCAAAAAACGTTTCATTGGCAATAATGGGAATTACTATCGGCATTTATCTCTTCTTATCATTGATATCCGGTTAATGAGATCTTTTAGAGTTTTTTTATTATTAATCCTAATTATTGGTATTAATTCTGTCAAGCCCTCTGGACGTGATTTTCCTCAATACCAAAATATTCAGAAAACACTTCAACAGGGTTGGAATACATGGAATACCAGATCTGTCCTGCAACAGGTTTTATTACCACAGGGGTTTGCCATCAATATTGCTTTTAAGCAACATTACTTCTTGGAAGAACAATATCTCAGGGAAGCACTCATTGGCCGCAGGGGAGATGATACAGAACAGATTCGCCCGGGACCTCATACTTATGACGGCAGTTTCACCCGCTTGGATATTCAATGGGCAGAACTGGATGCACGGATTGAAACCGCCCACGCAGGCGAAGATCTGGTTATACTTATTTCTCCCAATTCCATACCAAACAATCGTATAAAGGTTATCATTGAATCGGGCATGCTATGGAATAGAAGAGGAACTTTATCTAGAAATAAGGAGCACCTGCAAGCCAGAATTTCAGGAAATATAATTAGAGTTTATACCACAGCAGAGATCGTTGATGATGATCCCTATTTAGATGTAAAAACTCCTTACATGGCCGTTTGGCTTGACGGTGAGATCGGCATTTCAACGGGACAGAAAAAGACCCTCCAAGAGATAAAGGAAGCGATTCAGATCCAAAAACAAAAACTGCAAGATGAAGCCGATGAATATGGAGAATTATCAGAGGCTTACGTGGCTGTTCAAGCAGGGATTGCCACAATCGTGTGGTCTCTACCGTGGGTCGCCTTTGGAACGAAGAATACGGTGGTTATTGCCTGTTCGGGTGGGATAATTTTTTTCTGTCTTTTATGACAGGACTTTCCAGCCGGGATCTGGCTTACGCCAACGCGATCGAGCATCTACATGGAAAAACAGATAACGGATTCATTCCTAATGATAATCGCGGGAACGGGAGTAAATCATTTGACCGTTCCCAGCCGCCAGTTGGCGGAATTATGGTGAAAGAGATCTACAAGCGATATCCGGAACAATGGTTTCTGGAAGCGACCTTTGATGATTTACTGGAGTGGAACCGCTGGTGGCCCAACGCCCGAATGAATGAAGGACTTTTGAGCTACGGATCATCTCCAGCAGATAATCCATTCAACGAACCAGTCTTTGAAACGAAAACTGCAGCTGGGTATGAATCTGGTATGGATGATTCTCCCATGTATGTGGGTGTTCCCTTCAACAAGGATAAGCATACACTGGAGTTGCAGGATGTGGGCCTTAACAGCCTCTATATCGCTGATTGCCAAGCTTTGGCAGAAATGGCAGGGATCATTGACCGCAATGATGAAAAATTGGAATTATTGAAGCGTGCGAAAGAATTCTCGTATGCGATGGAAAAAGTGTGGGATAATAATTTTGGTGCATATCTTAATTATCGCACTGACGTGGATTCGCTTTCTAAACGGGTTTCACCCACGATGTTTTATCCACTGTTGGCAGAACTGGGTTACAAAGGTCGAGCAGACCATATTGTGCAACACTTTTATGATCCCAAAGAATTTTATGGGGATTGGATGTTGCCCTCCACGACACGAAACGATCCCTTATTTCCAAAACAACGTTATTGGAAAGGCGCTATCTGGCCGCCCCTCAATTTCCTCACCTATTTAAGTCTGCGACAGGCCGGTTATTATGGAGCAGCAAGAGAATTATCAGACAAATCCCTGAAGCTTATTTTAACTGAGTGGAATAGGAAAGGTTATGTGAGCGAAAATTATTCATCTATCACCGGTACAGGCGATGATGAACGACTTTCATCTGACCGCTTTCATTCTTGGGGTGCTTTATTTGGAATCATGTCGTTTATTGAGCAAGGATATCTACCAAAGACTGAATCTCAATTGGAGCCAAGGAATTGAACGAACTTAAAAAATTAATTACAAATATATTATTTATTGTACAACTAATCTTTGCCCAAACACCATCTGAAATTGAAAATCCTGCTATATATGAGATCAACAAGGAGCCAGGCCGGGCAACCTTTTTTCATTTTGAATCCAAGGAATTAGCCAAAACGAATAAGCTGAGCCAATCCGCTAATTTTCAATCTCTAAACGGGATCTGGAAATTCAACTGGGTTAGAGATCCGGCAAACCGCCCCAAGGACTTTTATAAACCCGAATTTGATGATTCGAAATGGGACGATTTTTCCGTTCCTGCTAACTGGGAAATCAATGGTTACGGCATACCGATATATTTAAACCATCCGTATGAATTTACCTACGAACCAAATCCGCCTGATATTCCCGATGGGTACAATCCTGTAGGTTCATATAGGAAAAAATTCACGATACGAAATGATTGGGCTAACCATCGCATTGTCCTTCATTTTGGTGCAGTGAAATCAGCTTTTTTTCTTTGGATAAATGGTCAAAAAGTTGGCTATAGCCAGGGTAGCAAACTTCCGGCAGAATTTGATATAACCGACTATATAAAAATAGGAAATAATTTGGTAGCGCTGGAAGTGTATCGCTGGTCCGATGGAACCTACTTGGAATGCCAGGACTTCTGGCGCATCAGCGGGATCGAAAGGGATGTGTATTTGATGGCGGAACCAAAGATCCGTATCGTTGATTTTTGGGCAAAAACGCCTTTGGATGAATCCTTGAAAAATGGCGAGTTCAATCTGGAGATTATGCTGGCCAATGACTCTGATAAAAATGAACAGATCACAGTACACATAGAATTATTGAATTATAATGGTCGCCGTGTTTTAAATAAATCCGACAGAGTGCTATTAAAAGCCAATTCAACTCTAGATTACAATCTTCAAAAAACGATCCGACGGGTGGAAGCCTGGACTGCAGAGACACCGAATCTTTATCGGTTGAACATCACCCTTAAAAAAGGCTACGACGTGATCGCTGCGGTGACAGAAGATATCGGTTTCAGGACCATTAAAGTAAAAGGCGGACAACTGCTGGTAAATGGTCAACCAATTCTAATCAAAGGCGTGAACCGCCATGAACATCATCCTGAAACGGGACATGTCATAAGTCGTGAAACCATGAAAAATGATATACGAATTATGAAAGAATTCAATATCAATACAGTCCGAACCAGTCACTATCCATCCGATCCATACTGGTATGATCTTTGTGATGAGTATGGTCTTTATGTAATAGGGGAAGCGAACATTGAAAGCCATGGTATGGGTTATCATCCGGATCGGACTCTGGGCAACAAACCGGATTGGAAAGGTGCTCATCTTTCGAGAATTCAGCGTATGGTAGAACGGGATAAAAATCATCCATCCATCATCATGTGGTCCATGGGCAATGAAGCGGGAGACGGAGTGAACTTTGTTGCGGGCTCAGAATGGATCCATGAGCGTGATTCGTCACGACCGGTTCATTACGAACGAGCGCTGGATAGGGATCATGTGGATGTGTTTACACCAATGTATCCAAGCATTGATTATCTTGAGAAATGGGCATCCACGGAACATGACCGGCCGCTCATTATGTGTGAATACATGCATGCCATGGGAAACAGCCTTGGCGGGATGTACGATTACTGGGTCACAATTCGGAAGTATCCCCAACTCCAGGGCGGCTGCATCTGGGATTGGGTGGACCAGGGACTGGCTAATACCACAGAAGGCGGCCAAGCCTATTTCACATATGGCGGTGATTATGGTCCACCGGAAACCCCAAGTGACGGAAATTTTCTAATCAATGGGTTGGTTCAACCGGATCGAAAACCGAATCCACATATTTTTGAAGCGAAAAAAGTCTACCAGAATTTCCTGGTTAAACCGGTTGAAATGAAACGATTCTATGTTGAGATCACTAACGAGCATTTCTTCACCAATTCAGATGAATTTGAAATTTCTTGGTTTGTCAAATCAGATGGACAGGTACTGCAATCGGGCTTGCTGAAGGATCTTGACCTTAAGCCGCAGGAAAAACGAAACGTTTTGATCCCAGCTGATAAAATTGAATTGGTACCTGGAGCAGAGTATTTCTTGGAGATCGAATTCAGGACGATGGAAGAAAAAGGGCTGCTGCAAAAAGGATTCCTGGTAGCTTGGGAACAGTTGAACTTGGTTAATATTACCACAATCAATTCCTTTTCGAATAAGGCAGGGGGAATGATCATAGAACATGAAAATTCAGATGGATTGAAACTCGACTTTCCTGATTTTAAAAGTGTTAAGGAAACAGATATTCAGGTTGAGATTACAGGGGAAGATTTCACCGTTATATTTTCCAAAGAATCCGGTTCATTGGAATCCTGGAAGTGGAAAGGAAAGAATCTTCTTTTGAAAGGTCCGACACCAAACTTCTGGAGGACTCCCACAGACAATGATTTCGGAAGTCGAATGCCGGCAAGAATGGCTATATGGCGATATGCCAGTGATAAAAGAAATATTAAAGAGATACTAGTTACTCCATCAGAATCTGCTATTGGAATTATCGTCAAGTATGATTATCCAACCATATCATCCGGCGGCTCAATCGGTTATTCGATTTACGGAGATGGCAGAATCATCATTGATCATATCTTTGAGACAGAAAATAAAGAATTACCGAATCTTCCCAAGTTTGGATTATTGATGGAAATTCCAAAAGAATTTGACAACATGACATGGTTCGGCCGCGGTCCACATGAAAGTTATTATGACCGAAAGGCTGGGACGAAGGTGGATATCTATGCGGGTAAAGTTGTGGATCAGTATCATCCCTATGTACGTCCCCAGGAAAACGGAAATAAGACGGATGTGCGATGGGCCACATTTCGGAATCACGAAGGTACCGGATTAATGATCAGTGGATTTCTGTCGTTGAATGCCAGCCATTTTACCTTGGATGATTATGATCATGGTTTCAGTGATCCCACGAATATATCAGCGAACGGTAACATTAGAACCTCAAAGCAGCAAAAGCACACGATTGATATGATCCCGCGGGATCTGATTCATATTGATGTAGATCATTTACATATGGGTGTTGGTGGTATAGACAGCTGGGGATCACAGCCATTGTCCAAGCATCAGATTGAGCCAAAGAATTACCGGTATGGGTTTACACTTTTCCCAATATCTCCTGAAAGTAATCCCATCCAAATTAATATGGAAGAACTTGAAACAAAATAAACCTGGAGTAATAAATGTCTAAAAGGATCAATAGACGTGATTTTGTCAAAACCATAGCCCTGGCAGGCACTGCCGCCGCCATGATGCCAAAATCATTATTCTCTTCCCCGGTGACAAATGAACAAATAAAACTGGGATTTATTGGAACCGGAATGCGGGGTCAATGGATGCTCTGGCTCGCGGCTAAATATCCTGAAGTTCAAATTCCTGCCATTTGCGATATCGATGATGGTATGATCGAAAGTGCCCTTAAAATATTGAAAGATGCCGGGAAACCCTATCCCCGCATTTATAAAAATGGGGATGAAGATTTCCGAAACATGGTAGCCAATGAAGACCTGGACGGTGTATATATCGCCACACCATGGGAATGGCATCACACCATGGCCATCGCCGCCATGAAGAACGGAATCAATGTGGGGACTGAAGTGCCAGCTGCTCTAACCGTCCGTGATTGCTGGGATTTAGTAAATACGTCAGAAAAGACAGGCATGAATTGCATGATAATGGAAAATGTCTGCTACCGTCGGGACATTATGGCAGTGCTGAATATGGTGCGTCAGGGCTTATTTGGAGAGTTGCTACACTGCCAAGGCGGATACCAGCACGATCTTCGACATGTAAAATTCAATGACGGAAAAAATCCCTACGGCGGTGGCGTTGAATTTGGAGAAAAAGGATATTCCGAATCGAAATGGCGAACTCAGCATTCTGTTGATCGAAATGGTGATCTTTATCCCACCCACGGATTGGGTCCTGTCAGTACCATGTTGGACATTAATCGAGGAAACCGAATGGTTTATCTTACATCCACGGCAACGCAATCCCGCGGACTTCATAATTATATTGTGGATAATGGCGGGCCGGACCATCCCAACGCCAATGTGGAATTCAAACTGGGTGACGTTGTGACCACCGTTATCAAATGTGACAACGGGCAGACTATCATGTTAAGCCACGACACGAATTCACCAAGACCTTATTCATTGAATTACAGGGTCCAAGGCACAAAGGGGATTTGGATGGTGGACAATAATTCCATATATATAGAAGGAATGAGCCCTGAAGCACACAAGTGGGAAGCGGATGAAACTTACATGGAGAAATATGATCATCCGCTCTGGAAACGGTTTGAAGACCAGGCGACTGGTTCGGGCCACGGCGGGATGGACTTTTTCATCCTTCGCGCTTTTGTGGAATCCTTGAAGCGGAATGTGACTCCGCCCATTGATGTGTACGATGCGGTGAGTATGAGTGTGATCTGTCCCCTATCTGAAAAATCAATTCGACTAAACAGCACGTCTGTAAAAATTCCCGATTTTACACGGGGAAGATGGAAAAACAATCAACCGATTTTCGGGTTGGATGATGATCTTTAGATGACACTTTCAACATTAGACTGGACTATCGTCGGCGTTTATTTTACAATATCATTAGTTGTCGGTATCTGGGCATCGAAACAGGCTGGACAAGATACCAAATCCTTTTTCCTGGCCGGTAGGAACATGCCCTGGTGGCTTTTGGGCGTTAGTATGGTGGCTACCACATTTTCCACCGATACGCCGAATTTGGTAACTGACCTTGTTCGCCAGGATGGTGTAGCCGGTAACTGGGCGTGGTGGGCGTTTTTGCTGACGGGCATGCTAACGGTGTTTGTGTACGCCAAGCTCTGGCGGCGCTCCGGTGTGCTTACTGATATTGAATTTTATGAACTCCGTTACAGCGGAAAAGCCGCAGCTTTCCTGCGCGGATTCCGAGCTTTGTATCTGGGATTGGTATTCAATGTGTTGGTTATGGGTGCTGTGAGTTTGGCGGCTGTGAAATTCGGGGAAATTGTATTGGGATTACCCGGCTGGGTGACCCTGGCATTCGCCTGTTCGATTACACTGGCATATTCGGCATTGGGCGGACTCAAAGCCGTCATCATCACTGATTTCGTTCAATTCACCCTGGCCATGATCGGCTCGGTCTGGGGGATGTTTTACATTCTTGGGTTGCCAGAGATTGGCGGATTATCCAAACTGATCTCTCATCCAAACGTAATAGATAAAATTGCGTTGATCCCCGATCTGTCCGATCCCAACCTGTGGGTGCCGGTTTTACTGGTTCCCCTGGCGGTCCAGTGGTGGGCTAGTTATTATCCCGGTGCCGAACCCGGTGGCGGCGGATACATTGCCCAGCGTATGTTTTCCGCCAAAGATGAATCCAATGCGGTGGGTGCCACCTTTTTATTCAATGTAGCGCATTACGCTCTGCGACCCTGGCCGTGGATTCTGATTGCTTTATCATCGCTTATCATTTTTCCAGAATTAGCTGATATCAAAAATGCGTTTCCCAATCTTCCCGCTGACAAACTGGGTCATGATGTGGCCTATCCAGCCATGCTCACTTTATTACCATCGGGACTTTTGGGATTGGTCGCTGCATCACTCATCGCCGCTTTTATGAGCACCATGTCCACTCAATTGAACTTGGGTGCCAGTTACCTGGTGAATGATTTTTATCATCGCTTCATTAAACCTGACGCATCGGAAAAACAGTTGGTTATGGCCGGGCGATTATTTACGGTGGTTTCCATCATTTTGGGTGGCGGACTGGGTCTTCTGCTCACCAGCGCTGGTCAGGCATTTACATTATTACTCATGATCGGTGCCGGCACAGGGATGATTTACATCCTGCGCTGGTTTTGGTGGCGAATCAATGCTTACACGGAAATAGTTGCAATGGTCAGTTCTATTATCATTGCCGGGTATTTCAATTTTGCTAATGTCGGATTGGAAGACTGGCAGAAGATTGTTATTGGTGCTTTGCTCACCACGATTGTATGGATTCTAGCCACTTATTTAACACCGCCAGATGATGAGGAAACACTGCGGAATTTTGTAAAGAAGGTGAATCCCGGCGGACCAGGATGGACGAAATATTCTGACGGGATTTCAAGTGAGCCCTGGCCGGTTCCAAACGGAATTCTCTGTATGGTTTTGGGCTGTGTGGCAGTCTATGGTTTTCTTTTAGGTGTCGGGCAGTTGATCTATGGCCAAACAGGATTAGGAATCATAATCTGTGGTCTAGGTACCGTTTCATCTTTTGGATTATATAAGTTGTGGAAGTAAGTACGCCAGGACGAATCTGTCTATTTGGAGAGCACCAGGATTACCTGGGTCTGCCAGTCATTGCTATGGCGATTTCACTCCGTGCTAATTTAACCGGAGAAAGAAGGTCCGATAAAAAGATAATCATCCATAAGCCAGATTTGGGAGAGACAGAATCTTTTTCCCTGGATGACCTGACCTACTCCAAACCTCGGGATTATTTCAAAAGCGGGATCAATGTGTGCATGAATGAAGGCCTGACCTTTTCCCATGGCTTCGATTGTGAACTCACCAGCCAAATTCCGATTCGGGCCGGCACCAGCAGTTCGTCCGCCATTAATGTGTCCTGGATCCATTTTTTATCCCGAATGGCTGATGAACCGGCGGACTGGAATCAACAGAAAATCGGAGAGTTAACCTACATAGCGGAAGTGAAAGAATTCAACGAACCGGGTGGTATGATGGACCAGTACTCCACTGCCATGGGGTATCTTATTTATTTGGAATCAAAACCAAAAATTTCCATTCAATCCTTAAATCCGGATTTGGGCACCTTTGTATTGGGTGATTCCTGTGAGCCAAAGGATACTATGGGAATACTAACGCGTTGTCGGGATGCTCGTTTAACGATTTTGGATAAACTAAAGAAACAAAATACAAGTTTCAGTCTTTATACATCTATTAGTGACTTCAATTTGAATGAGTTAACTGAAGAAGAAAAAACATTATTTCATGGTACAATTCAAAACCGAGATTTTTTAAAACACGCATTGTTGGAACTGGAAAAAACTGAACAAAATCATAAAAAGATCGGTGAACTTTTATCAGATCATCATGCAGTTTTGCGGGATGTGTTAAATGTGAGTACTCCAAAGATCGAAGCTATGCTGGAGGCAGCCATGGATGCAGGTGCACTGGGTGGCAAGATCAACGGTTCTGGCGGCGGCGGGTGTATGGTGGCCTATGTTCCGGAAAACCCGCAACAAATAGCAGAAGCAATTCAAAAGGCGGGAGGTAAAGCCTATATCATTTATCCTGATGAAGGTACAAGAATTGATTAATTTTAATATTCACTAAAGGATTTATAATTTAATGAACAATATCACACTTCTAGTAATGGCGGCAGGGATGGGTTCCCGTTATGGCGGGCTGAAACAACTGGATGCGGTAGGACCCAATGCCGAGACAATTATTGATTATTCCGTATTTGACGCAATTGAAGCTGGTTTCAACAAGGTTGTGTTCATCATTCGCAGGGAATTTGTAAATGAGTTCAAAGCAAAGATTACTGATAAATATGCTGGCAAGATTCAGGTTCATTTCGCTTTTCAGGATATACACGATCTCCCAAATGGATTTAAATGCCCGGAAGGAAGGGAAAAACCATGGGGAACTGGACAAGCTATTTTATCCGCGGCCACTCTGATTCAAGAGCCTTTTGCGGCGATCAATGGTGATGATTTCTATAGCCGAGAGTCATTCAAGGTTGTGGCAGATTATTATAAAAACGGTGGAAATGAGTTCAGTATGGTGGCGTTTAGGCTAAATAATACTTTATCCATTTTTGGAGGGGTCACACGAGGACTTTGCACTGTAAACGATGGAAAACTGGAGACAGTGGTTGAAACGGATAATCTTCAACAAACGGATGAAGGTGTTTCATCTAATAGAGATATTCTATTAGATGGGTTCGAGCCAGTCTCCATGAATATGTGGGGTTTCACACCGATCCTGTTTGATTATTTAAGTGAAAAGTTTGATGAATTTCTGCAAGAAGGAAAGATAGAACTTAAAAGTGAATTCCTGATTCCTAATGTGATTAATGACCTCATTCAAACCGATCGGGAAAGCGTTCACGTTTTGAGAAGTGATTCAAGCTGGTTTGGTATAACATATAAAGAAGACAAACTATACGTCATGGATGAGATCCAAAAATTGATTGATGAGGGTGTGTATCCTCAAGAATTATTTGGAAATTGAAAAAAAGTTAATTTTAAATAAAATGTATGTTCATATTTAATTAAAGTAATAAGTTTACATTAGTAAAAATAGTTGTTTTAAGAAACTTGGTTTAAATGATACAAATTTCCGCGGTTAACAACAAACGCGGTTTTTTTTTAGTTAAGTTTGGAAACAGATATTTTTTTTTGAAACAAATAGAAAGGTACTTTTTTATGGTACAAGGTAAAGTTAAGTGGTTTAATGACAAAAAAGGTTACGGGTTTATCACTTCAGATGAAGATGAAACAGATGTATTCGTACATTTCAACGCTTTAAACGGAGAAGGATTTAAATCCCTCAATGAAGGCGATGAGGTTGAATATGAAGTGGTTTCCGGACCTAAAGGTGATCAAGCTGCTAATGTTACTAAACTGAATTAAGATTTAGTTTTATAGTAATAACAAAAAACCTCATCCGGTTGGATGGGGTTTTTTTGTTTGTAGCGGAGGGCGGAAGTGTAACTGACGGAAAATTATTAAGAGATTTATTTTTTATAAGAACTTATAAACTCAATTATTCAATAAGGGGAAAAACTTCCCGCATATAAGTAAGGGGGGATAATATATATACCGT
>JYMV01007488.1_pt1 | contig 12742 bp, 10 predicted proteins | sample 338911 | NCBI WGS metagenome assembly JYMV01 (sample SAMN03354496, study PRJNA234377) | hydrothermal vent metagenome | biome: Deep sea; feature: Hydrothermal plumes at the Eastern Lau Spreading Center, Western Pacific Ocean; material: Seawater | place: Tonga | collected 2009 | depth 2000 m m | reverse complement strand
AGAACTTAAATAAGGGTTTGAGGTTGCTATCAACCGTGCGTTGGTAAGGGTTACTGATAAGTTGTTGCCCTTGACTCGAAGAAAACTTTTTTTCTTTAAAGGGGCGGTCTAAAAACTCAAGCCATGCCTGACCGGTCAGGCTGGCAACTTGTTCGGAGGGGTAAATACTGATTGCAGTACGGCGTAATAAGGCAGATAAGGCCGTCAATTTGCGTGGGTCATCCCAATCTTTTTTTATTTGAATCTGTGACAATAAATGGCGGGCAGTTTTGACCGCAGTTTTACGGGTGATTTTTTTATAGCTCCAGATCACCAGTATAATGAGCGTGATGGTTAACACTAAAGCCAGCCACCAGCCGAATGCAGGGGGCCACCAGATAATGGGATCGGGTAAATGAATATCTTTAATGGCTAATGGCTCAGAAGGCATTAGTTCTTACGGCAAAGGATTGCGATTGGGTCATCATGGGTACTACAAAAATAGCTATGAATAGTGCGTTTTTTGGCTAATTGTTGAAGCTTAAGTTGCTGTTGTTGAAAGCGCTGTTGATACTTGTCTAGGCGCTGGGGGTTAGCCGTATTAAGGATTACATCGGTAATACCATCGGTAAAACGGTAATGACCATTTTTTGGCAGGGTATTTTCGAGGGGATCAGATACCATAATAAGCACCACGTCACAATGTTTTGCGAGTTGTGACAGGTGCGGTTCACAGCTAGCATCCAGACCGCGAAAATCACTGATCAAGTAAACTAAACTGCCGGGCTTGACATGTCGGCATAATCGCATGAGTGTATGTGCTAAAGGTTGCTGACTTGTCTGGGTTTGCTGAGAGTGTTCTTTTTCAGCGCGTATCAGTTCGTGGAATAACCGTAAAACAGCCTGGCGACCATTTTGAGGTTTAATTTCACGTTGTGTTTGGTGGGTGAAAATTTGTCCGCCAATACGATCGCCCTGACGAAGAGCACTCCAAGCGAGTAAGGCTGCTAGGTGAGCCGCTTGGACAGATTTGAAAACACCGCGGGTAGCAAAAAACATGGAAGGTCTTAAATCTACAGATAAGAAGACGGGGCGCTCGCGTTCTTCTCGAAAGAGTTTGGTATAGGGTTTTCCTGTACGGGCCGTAACGCGCCAATCGATACTACGGATGTCATCGCCGGGTTGATACGGTCGGGTCTCATCAAACTCCATACCGCGACCCTTGGTACTGGATAAATAGCCACCACTTTGTTTTGATTTTATGGTGCTATGGTCTAGGTTGACTTGACGAGCGCCGGCAGACAACCGAATGAGGTTGTTAAATTGAATTTGAACGCGCTCATCAGGCGTTAAAGAAAGCGATGTTTTCATTAGGGAACAGCTATTCTGAGGATAAGTTCCTTGATAAAGTAATCGGCGGTAATGCCTTCAGCTTCGGCTTCGTAAGAAAGTATAATTCGATGACGAAGGACATCAAAAGCGAGTTCTTGAATGTCTTCGGGTCCGACAAAATCACGTTCAGCTAACCAGGCTTTGGCTCGGGCACAACGGTCTAGTGCAATAGTAGCGCGTGGGCTTGCTCCAAATTGTAGCCATTGTGCCAAATCATCGCCGTAGGCTTGGGGTTGGCGTGTGGCTAAAATAATTTGTAGTAAATAGTCCTGAAGATGGTCGGCCATATAGACATTAAGCACTTCTTTACGTGCAGTGAAAATAGTCGACTGACTGATAGGTTTGTTGTCAATGGCGGTATTATTCTTTTGCCCTAAGGCTTCTTGCCGGGCAAGGGTTAGAATTTCCTTTTCATGTTCTGGTTTTGGGAAGTCAACATTCACATGTAATAAGAAGCGGTCGAGCTGTGCCTCAGGAAGTGAATAAGTACCTTCTTGCTCAATAGGATTTTGGGTGGCCATGACGAGAAAAAGTTCCGGTAAAGGATAACTCGTTGACCCCACAGTAATTTGTCGTTCGGCCATGGCTTCAAGTAATGCGGCTTGCACTTTAGCAGGCGATCGATTGATTTCATCAGCTAACACAAGATTATGAAATAAGGGGCCTTTTTGAAATTCAAAAGAGCTTGTTTGTGGGCGATAAATCTCTGTACCGGTTAGGTCTGCGGGCAATAAGTCCGGGGTAAACTGAACGCGGTGAAAGTTTGTTTCAATACCCTGACTTAGGCAATTAATGGCGCGCGTTTTTGCTAATCCCGGGGCGCCTTCTACTAAAAGATGGCCATCAGCGAGTAATGCGATTAACATGCGGTTAATTAAATTTTCCTGACCAATAATATGTTGGCCAAGAAAAGATCTGAGTCGCTTGATGTCTTTGATGGCTGTGTTGTTAAGTTGGTTCATGAAGTCATATGGGTGTTCAGAAAATCAGTCATTTTAGCTTAGTTTAGGTCAAAAACAAACCTTTAGTGAGGCTGCAAAGTGATTGTTTAAGGGATTGTTTTTTCGTAGATGTGTCGATAGAAAGATAACCTGACGGTTCGCTTTTTTCGGTACAATTGCCTTTTCCTATTAAATTATTTAAGTATTATGCGCCCTTATAAAGAGTCTCCGGTGGCTACGACTCAATTGCCTCCGGGCATTGCTTTTATCATCGGTAATGAGGCTGCTGAGCGATTTAGTTATTATGGCATGCGCTCAGTTCTTGTGGTTTTTATGACCCAGTATTTAATGAATGCTTCCGGTCAACTGGATGTTATGTCAGAACAAGAGGCGCAGGGTTATTTTCACCTGTTTGTTTCTGCTGTCTATATTACCCCAGTGTTAGGTGCCTTGTTGGCAGATGGTGTATGGGGTAAATACCGGACAATTATTTATTTATCGATGGTTTATTGTCTGGGTCATTTTGTACTGGCGTTGGATGATACGCGGATGGGGTTGTTACTGGGCCAGTCATTAATTGCATTAGGTGCCGGGGGTATTAAACCCTGTGTTTCGGCACATGTGGGGGATCAGTTTGGTCGTTCTAATCAATTTCTGTTAAGTAAGGTGTTTAGTGGGTTTTATCTGGCTATTAATTTAGGGGCCTTCATTTCAATGTTAGCAATTCCCTGGGTATTAGAACACTATGGTGCCAAGCTTGCTTTTTTTATCCCCGGTATTTTAATGTTATTGGCGACGGTTATTTTCTGGTCTGGGCGTTATCGTTTTGTGCATATTCCACCCGCGGGTAAGGTTTTTTTGAGCGATGTTTTTAGTAAGACGGGTATTAAAGTATTGGGTAAGTTGTCTGTTATTTATATTTTTATTGCGGTTTTTTGGGCTCTGTTTGACCAAACCGGCTCATCTTGGGTGTTACAGGCGCAGAAAATGGATCGAGAGCTGTGGGGTTTTGAGATTCTACCCTCGCAAATTCAGGCCGCTAATCCTCTGTTGATTATAATGTTAGTACCGCTGTTTTCATATTTTCTTTATCCGCAATTAAATAAATGGTTTAACTTAACCGCATTAAGAAAGATTGCGATTGGGTTGTTTGTTACGACCCTTGCTTTTACGATTCCGAGTTGGATACAAATGCAAATTGACGCCGGCTTAACCCCTCATATTGGTTGGCAGTTGTTCGCTTATTTACTCTTGACGTCAGCGGAAGTTATGGTCTCGATTACCTGTCTTGAGTTCTCTTATACCCAAGCACCGAAAACAATGAAGTCCTTTGTTATGGCTTTTTATATGTTATCGGTAGCTATCGGTAATTTGTTTACCAGTGCGGTTAATTTCTTTATACAGAATGATGATGGGAGTAGTAAACTGGCAGGCGCGGACTACTTTTGGTTTTTCACTTTGTTAATGCTAGCGACCGCATTATTGTTTATATGGGTGTCGCGTAATTATATTGAAACGACTTATTTACAAGATGAATGTTAATGTGAAGAATATTTTAGTGACTGGTTGTTCTACCGGTATTGGTTATGATGCTATTGGGGTATTAAGGACGCACGGTTATCGAGTGATTGCATCGGCTAGAAAAAGTGAAGATGTTAACAGATTGGCCGCGCTGGGTTTTGATGCGATTCAACTTGACTTGAATGACAGTGACAGCATTCGATGCGGCGTTGCTGAGGTTGTTAAACTAACGGATGGGAAAATTGACGCCTTATTTAATAATGCAGGATTTGGTCAGCCCGGTGCGGTAGAAGATTTAACGCGAGACGTATTGCGACAGCAATTTGAAACCAATGTTTTTGGTTGTCATGAATTAACCTGTTTGATTTTGCCTTATATGCGCAAAAATGGTCAAGGACGCATTATTTTTAATAGCTCAGTTTTAGGGTTCGCGGCAATGCGGTATAGAGGGGCTTATAATGCCAGTAAATTTGCACTGGAGGGGTTGGTCGATACCTTGCGTTTAGAATTGCACGGGACTCATATTCATGTTGTGTTAATTGAGCCAGGGCCTATTTTAAGCGCTTTTAGAACCAATGCATTTGCTTTGTATAAGGCCAACATTAATAAAGAAAAAAGCGCTCATTTAGATACCTACTTAGCGTTAGAGGCGCGCCTTGAAACAGTGGGTGCAGCGGTGCCCTTCACCTTACCGGCCAGTGCGGTGAGTGCTAAGGTGATTGCCGCGCTGGAATCACCTAGGCCGCGTATACGTTACTACGTTACGGTGCCGACCTATTTATTTGCTTTTTTAAAAAGGTTTCTGCCCGGCCGTTGGCTGGATACAATTTTAAGGCAGGTTAACTAATTGCAAGTAAGTCTTCAGGGGGTCTCTTTAATGCGTAAAGTGAGTCAAATTTTAGTGTTACTTTTTAGCTGTGTTTTTTTTTATGGGTGTAGCGTAGCCAAGCCGTCTAATATTAAAAATATATGTGCAATTTTTGATGAGCAGGAAGACTGGTATGACTATGCCAATAATGCTTATCAGCGCTGGGGTTCGCCGATTTCCGTCATGATGTCAATGATGTATCAAGAGTCGAGTTTTAACGCGGATGCTAAGCCGCCTAGAACAACTTTTTTATGGATTTTTCCAGGCCCTCGCCCAACGTCGGCTTTTGGTTACGCACAAGCGCTTGATATGACCTGGGACGGTTATCTGGATAAAACGGGGCGATGGTTTGCTGATCGAAATGATTTTGAGGATGCCATTGATTTTATTGGCTGGTATAACAGTCAAAGTTATAAGCATTCTAATGTTGGGCTGAATGATAGTTATCACTTGTATTTGGCCTACCATGAGGGTCATGGCGGCTTTAATCGACGTAGTTTTAAGGGGAAATCGTGGTTGAAGGCTGCAGCGCGGAAGGTCTCATTGCGTTCGCGCCAATACCAGCGTCAACTTAATGGTTGTGAACATCGATTTGAATCGGGGTGGTGGTTTTTTTAGATGCAAGTAATAGTGTTATCCGGAGCGCTACTGTGACAAGACATATCGGGTTAATGATTTTATTTTTATTGATGAGTAAGACTGCACTGGGCTGTTATTCGTCATCATTGTCGGATGAGATTAATTTTAGAAATTGTCAGTTAGCCGTACAACGAGATGATGTTGAGGCACAGTATTATTTGGGTTTTATGTATCATTACCGGAAAGGTGTTTTTAGAGATTACCAAAAGGCTCGGGAATGGTATTTAAAAGCGGCAAGCCAGAATCACTCCGGCGCTCAAAACCAGTTGGGAGTGATGTTTGAGTTAGGGCAAGGAGTGCTTTTAAATTATAAAAAAGCAAAGGATTGGTATTTGTTATCAGCACAACTAGGTGATGTAAATGGGCAAATTAGTTTGGGCTGGTTGTATCAGTATGGGAAAGGGGTTGACTATGATGAAAAAGAAGCGGTTGCTTGGTATTTAAATGCGGCTAAACAAGGTAGTGCTAAAGGGCAATATAATTTAGCTGCTTTATATCAGTTTTCAACCCGAGGGAATAAGGATATTGCTGAGGCGCTACAATGGTATTTAACAGCAGCAAATCAAGGTGATGCTGATGCTTACCTGCGGTTAACTGAGCTTTACCAGTATGGGGGGGACGTCCCTAAAGATCTGGTGAAAGCGTATCAATGGGCCTTTATTGCCTCTAAAAAAGAGGGTTTTTCAGGTGAAAAGGCGCACAGTTTAATCAAAGAGCCGTTGACCGAGGCGATGATGAATGAGGGCCGGTATCTAGCTGGGCTATGGCTTGAAAGCCATTAAAATGAATGTTTAAGTGCACGTCCTCTTTGCTAAAAGAGGACGTGGTTTTATCTTATGCTTGCTTTTGTATAACGGGGTGTTGTTAGTTTATATTTCGCGTATCCAGTAAATAGTCGAGCCATTTATTAGAGAGCTTTTCTTGCACCGAGTTTTGTCGTAACCGTGCGTCAAGGTGGTCGAAATCAACCCGGTCCAGATCTTGATCTTGGTTATTACAAGAATAGACAAAATATTCTTCACCGGTTTTGGGGTCGGTATGTCGGCACATGCATTGTGCACAAATACCTTTCATCATACATTGCATGGGTGAGTTGATAGAGGCAACGGCTTCATGCGTTTTCAAATAGGGCTTGAGCATTCCGCCACGTGCTTCTTTAACAGCAGCCATCATTCGGTGTGAGCCGATAACGATTAAGTGTTTAACATCATGCAGTTTAAGTGTGGTTTCACCTAGGTCCCCTTTGCCATAAGCTTCCATGGCTTTGAGGATATTGCCGACAAAGCTAAAATCTTGCGGGCGCGTTGTTGGAAAGGCATGAACATCATTGCCAGAATCAACCGACCAGACAATAACATCGGAGGCCTCTTCAATATCTTCAACTTTAAATTGGTCTTGGTTATTCTTATAGCCGGCAAAGTAGATGACTTTGTTGCCAGCAGCACGCATCGCTTTGCCGATAGAAAAGAGCACCGCATTGCCAAGACCGCCGCCAATCAGAGCAATGGTTTTATTGGTGGGAATTTCTGTGGGTGCACCGGTCACGCCCATTACAACGAGTTCATCGCCAATTTCCCAGAGGGCGCATTGTCTTGAAGAGGTTCCCATTTCAAGTGCGATGAGTGAGATAAGTCCTTTGTCTTTATCAACCCAGGCGCCAGTAAGAGCGATTCCCTCGGTTGAGAGTGTTGTGCCTTGAACAATTTCGGCATTGGCTTCAAAACTTTGCACGCGATAAAACTGCCCCGGATAAAACTTCTCTGCCTGCATCGGTGCACGGACAATAATTTCGATTATAGTCGGAGTTAAACGGTTAATTTGGACGATTTTCGCGATTAAACGGTCGTCCATGTTTTTTTGAAGCGCGAACAACTGCTTGTCGCGTTGCGTTTGCGTTGACGGATCCAACTGACTTAATTGGTCTCTAAAAAGTTTTGTAATGTAGGGGTAGCCATCTTTAGCACTTGCCATTGCCTTAACAACGTTGCCAGCGTAGACAGGATGGTTGTCACCAAAGAATGAGATATGCTTGCCATTTTCTTGATAGGAGGTAAAAGGTGCCGGTTTACCAATTTTTGGATTCCAGGCATCATCAGTGGCTGTTAATTTAGGTTGGCTGCTATGAATCCATTCAGGTTCATGGCGTTGGAAAAATTTACCATCCATAACAAAGCTGTCAGGATGTTCATCTTGGTAAATGGTATTGGGTGATGTGCCGGCCGCTACATAAAGATTTTTTAATGGGATTTCAATTTCTTCATGGGTAGAAGCCCAACGCCCTTCCGTTTGTTGGAGTTTGTCAAAACGCATTGCTTTAAGATGACCATTTTCATCTTGAATAGCTTCAATAGGACTAAGGCCCTCAACCCAAGATATGCCTTCTTCAAAGGCTTTAATAATTTCTTCATGATTTTGACGATAAGCCGGTGCGTCACGTAAGCCTTTACGATAGAACATGGTTACGCCGCCCCAAGCATTGAGTAGTGGCTGGAAGTTAGGCTCTTCATTATTTTGTTTAGCACGTACGCGTTCGGCAACAATGGCGCGGCCGTGTTCTATGAACTCTTCTAAAATAATGCGTTCTTCGTTATCGTAACGAGACTGGATATCTTCTTCGCCGTAAATTGAGACTAAGGTTTCGTAGCGGTGCAGAATTTTCTCAACTTGAATCGGGTAATAGGCAAGCAATTCCGTTGCAGTATCTGTTCCTGTTAAACCGCCGCCAATAACGCCGGCAGGTAATCGGACCTGCATATTGGCAAGCGAAGAGGCTTTGGCCGCTCCTGTTAATTGTAGGCTCATCAAAAAGTCAGAGGCTTTGCGAATGCCGCGAATCAGGTTGTTTTTTATGCCAATAACGGTTGGTTTTCCAGCGCCACTTGCCATAGCGATGTGATCAAAGCCCATATCCCAAGCATCTTCAATGGTTAAGGTACCACCGAAACGTACGCCGCCGTAGCACTTAAACGCTTGACGCCGAGCTAGCGTCAGGTAGATAACTTTAAGAAAATTCTTATCCCAGCGAACGGTAATGCCGTATTCAGCGACCCCCCCAAAGCCAAGCATAATGCGTTCGTCCAAAGCTTCGTAAAGGTCATTGAAATCACGAATGGGTTCAGGAAGTTTTTCAGCAGACCCGACATAGCGTTCGGGTAACGGTTCAATTTTAAGGGCGTCGATACCGGCGACACCAAAGCCTTCATTAAGTAGGTAATGCGCTAAGGTATAACCGGCAGGACCCATGCCAGCCACCAGAACGTTTAGACCGTTATAAGGTAGTGCATGGGGGCGTTTTACATTTAAAGGATTCCAGCGCGTTAAGAAACTGTATATTTCAAAACCGTAAGGCATAAATAGTACATCGGTCAGTACGTTAGTTTCGGCTTGAGGAATATCAACAGGTTCGGTTTTTTGGTAGATACAGCCTTTCATGCAATCGTTACAAATACGATGACCGGTCCCTGGGCACATAGGGTTGTCGATGATGATAAGTGCCAGTGCGCCGATGTTGTCACCTTGACGCTTAACCAGTAGCATCTCTGATATTTTTTCTTCCAGTGGGCAGCCGGTTAATGGAATGTCAAGAGGATTGCTACGGAATCCCGTTTCTTTCTTTAGGCGCATTCCTTTTGAGCATGAATCAGTATCATGATCGTGGCAGTATTTGCATTGGTTTATTTCATACAGGATATGGCGTTGGTCATAACGCTTGTCTGTTAGGGCAAAACCATCGCGTCGTCTACGGCTCTCTACTGGACCGGTTAAAACTTCATAGCCGGCAGCAGAATGACTTTCGGTAGGAACTAGATTATTAAAGTCTGTTCGTGATGGGCTTTTAAAGGCAAGCCATTGCGTTATTGTTTGTTGTAGTTCCGGGTCTTTAGGGGCGATGAAAATCCAGCGCTGAAAAATGTCTAATAGTGATTGAACAAAGGCCTGAGATTCTTGCTTGGCGAGAGCGTCTGTAAACAATGTTTTGGCACTAGCGTCTTGCGATAATGTTTGGCGCCACTGCGCTAGGATTCCGTCAATAGTGGGTTGTTCAGGTGATCGTTCGCCAGCGGCTAAGCGTTCAAAATGTTTTTCGAGCCGGTTCAGTGTTGTGGCAGACCAGGCAAGTTTATATTCAGCGTCTGCTTGAGTGGCGTTGACGGGAAAGAGTAAATCAGTAAACAGGCTGACTTGCTGCTTGATGGTCGCAATATTCCAGTCATCGGTTTTTTCACGGCGGAATTTCTTATTTGCCGCCTTAATGATCTGGTTCTTGAGTGCAAAAACAGTGTTTATTTCATCCTGAATAGCTTTTATTTGCGCTTCTCTTTCTTGTTCTACGTTAAAAAGTTGCGCAATAAATTTACCAACAATCGGCGCTGTTTGTACTAAAACTTCGGAGATAGCTTCCGGTGACATACCATCGCCCTGAGATTGGCGATAGGCAGTATATTGGGCAGATAATTTATTGTCATGTTTTTCAAGATGGTGGTCAAAATGACCGAGTAAATCGTTTAAACGATTTGCATCGTAGAGATCAGCATAAGAAAAGCCATTTATTCCGAGTTTTAAAGCGTTCATGGTACCTTTTTGTCAAAAAATTTATATACCTATAATGATAGCAAAAACAGAACAACCGGTTAAGGTAGAAGCGTAATTAAAACCATATTTTGTATTGTGCTGGCATAGGTGTTTTAAATATTATTTTATAAGAGGGGTCTTGTGGGGTCGTAATCATTTGCCAACAAATGAAGAACTAATAGGGGTAAAGTGTATCGAATTATAAAAAAAGGTGAAACGGTTGAATAGAGTGGAGGGTGTCATGGTGCGTTTTGCCTCGGGTTTGCTATGTTTCTGTTGGCGATTGATATTGGTCGTAAGGTAGCACATGGGATGATGTTGTGAAAGTAATGATGACAGTGTTGTATTAATAAATATTATGTGGATATTTATACGCGTTCAGTGGTTTATGCTCTAGGCCAATTGAGCGGCGTTACATAAATGATAAGAAAGGCTTTAGCGGTTCTTGTTATGGTGCTTGTTTGGATACATTCGGCTATGGCGGCTACGGTGAAATATGATCTAACGATTACTAATAAAGTAGTCCGTTTAGCCGGTGAAGACGTTGTTGCAATGGCTGTAAATAACAGCATTCACGCGGCTACGTTATTTTTTAAAAAAGGTGATTGGGCAAAAATCACTGTGACTAATAAATTAGCGGTGGATACCTCGGTACATTGGCACGGTATTTTATTGCCTAATCGTCAAGACGGTGTGCCTTATGTGAACCAGTTGCCGATTAAACCCAATGAGTCGCATTTGTTTGAGTTTTAAATTAACCAAACAGGAACCTATTGGTATCATTCACACACTGGCTTACAAGAACAATGCGGTGTTTATCGAGGCATTGTTATCGAACAGGCGAACAATGTAAAAGCAGACAAGGCCGAGGCGATCGTCCAAATCCGATCGGACTAATGTAAATCATCAAGAAGTGTTGCATACCCTCAAGAGTGGGAACGATTTCTACAGTACGCAGAAAGGGACGAATCAAAATTTATTAGGGGCTATTAAAAATAAGGGGCTGGGTTTCTTTTTACAACAAAGTTTACAGCGGATGCCGGGAATGGATATTTCTGATGTGGCATACGATGTTTTTTTAGCTAATGGAAGAAATGAAATAGTGGTTCCGGCGAAGCCGGGAGATAAAGTGTAAATTACAGTTTATTAATGCAGCGGCAGCGAGTTATTTTAGTTTACGCTATGCGGGTGGACCGATGCAGATTGTCGCGGCGGATGGAATGTTAGTGAAGCCGATTTCAGTTAATTATTTTTTAATGGCAGTTGCAGAGACCTATGATGTGATTGTGACAGTGCCTAGTACTGGGTTGTTTGAATTAAGAGCATCGACTCAAGATGGAACAGGGTTTTCGTCGATTTGGCTAGGAAGCGGTAACCAGAGAATTCCGGCGCCGGCTATGGCAGCCCCTTATTTTTATAAAATGACGATGACGGAAAAAAATGGCTCGTCATCGTGGTCATATGTCAATGGGACACGGGTCTTCGAGTCAGGCATCACAAACGCCCTATCATAAACCACAAGCCATTGATTCAACGCAATTACCTGCACAGCACCGTGTTCGAGAAATTGAGCTTAATTTAACAGGTGATATAGAGCGTTATATTTGGTCGATTAACAATCAAATACTATCAGCAGACAATGCGATAAAGATAAAGCGTGGCGAAATAATTCGTTTTATTTTGAAAAATAAAACGATGATGCACCACCCGATGCATTTACACGGTCATTTTTTTTACATGCTTAATGGTCAAGGCCCATACTCACCACTTAAACATACGGTTGACGTGCCGCCTATGGGCCAGCGAGTTATTGAGTTCTATGCGAACGAACAATATGATTGGTTTTTTTATTGTCATATTCTCTATCATGCTAAATCAGGGATGGCTCGGACTATTAGTTATGAAGATGAGATTAGGACGGATCTTTTAGAAAATAGACATAAGTTATATTTGGAAAAGAACTTTTTTAATGCGAGTAGTTCTTTTTTTTCGCAGATGAATGACGGTCTTTTAGTGTTAAGAGACAGTAAAAATTTCTTGCGGGCACAATGGCAAGTGGGTTGGCAAAAGGTAGATGGTCCTGAGTATGATATAGAAGTTACTTACGAACGCTATGTGAATCGTTTTTTCAGTGGTTTTGCTGGAATGAATTGGCTTGATAAAAAGAATAATGGCATTTTTGGAGTGCGTTATCTTTTACCGTTTAATTTTAATAGTGAGTGGCGCGTAGATATTTCTGGGGAGTTACGTTTAAAATTAGTTAAGAGTATTCAATTAACAAATCGGTTAAATACTTTTGGTGAGTTTGAGTATGGCACCGGCTCAAAAGAGGAATGGTTAGTCGGGTTAGATTTTTCCGTAGCTAGATATTTTAATGTGTTAACCCAGTATCACTCTGATTTTGGGTTAGGTGCCGGCGTTAAGGTTAATTTTTAGCAGCTGTTTAGTTTGTTATTACTGACCATTTTTTATTTTATAGGTGGTTAAATTGATCGCTTCTTTTTTTTGTAATGGGGTCATTCTTTGACTAATTAAGTCTTTACTTGTTTTTGCTTCTTCATTACCACTTAGGGCAGCAAGATTGTAAAACATATATGCGATTACATAATTTTGTGGAACACCTTGGCCTTTGTCATACATCGTCCCTAAATTATATTGTGCGGAAGTGTTTCCTTAATCGGCTGATTTTTCATACCATTTTGCGGCTTCTTCAAAATTTAACTGAACACCTTGACCATGTTCATACATCCACCCTAAATTATTTTGAGCTTGGGTAACGCCTTGTTCCGCCGCCTTTTTCCACCAATCAATGGCGTAATTATAATTTAGT
>JYMV01050814.1_pt1 | contig 12745 bp, 10 predicted proteins | sample 338911 | NCBI WGS metagenome assembly JYMV01 (sample SAMN03354496, study PRJNA234377) | hydrothermal vent metagenome | biome: Deep sea; feature: Hydrothermal plumes at the Eastern Lau Spreading Center, Western Pacific Ocean; material: Seawater | place: Tonga | collected 2009 | depth 2000 m m | reverse complement strand
AATCCATTCGACAGGCAGTACGAAACCCGTTGGACAAAAAAAGGCCAATTCTTTGGGGCTTCACGATATGAATGGCAATGTCTGGGAATGGGTTGGCGATTGGTACCGCGAAGATTATTATGAAATGATCGCCGCATCGGAACCGGCGGACAACCCGTTGGGCCCGACTTCTGGGCAGTTTGTCATCCTTCGTGGCGGCTCCTTTGAGGATGAAGCCTTTTTTCTCCGGTCCGCTTCGCGCTACTGGTACCCGCCCACCCTGAAACACCACAATCTAGGATTCCGCTGCGCCGCTAACCCATCTGATATTGAAGGGAGTAAACTGCAATGACTGCCAAAAATATTCTGATTATAACCGGCATTCTATTTTCGCTCCTTCTCGGTTCGCAGGAAGGTTGGTCGGAAACGGTGGAAATAAAAATCATCAAATCGACTTTCATTCCCACGGTACTAAAAATTAAGGAAGGCGATACCATCCGGTGGGTCAATACAGAGGAACTTCTACATACGGTAACGAGCGGAAAAGCCCCCACGCCTGACAAACAGTTCCACGCGGCCTACGTAAAAAAGGAGTTTGAAGTGACCTTCGACAAAGCCGGTTTCTACGATTATTACTGCGAACTGCACCAAGCCGTCATGCGCGGTGTGGTTATAGTCCGGCCAGCGGCCGGTGGCGACTAGCAATAGCCCATGAGGCAAGTCTACACCGCTGAGCGCAGTAAAAATATAAGAATGAGAGGTTCAAATCCCCCCGGCTACCCCATTCGGGGCATGAAGGCTAATGAAGAGGGTATAACTGGGGTTGGGGGGATTTGATTTTCTGGCTTGGAGTAGAAGGCTCGTTGGGCCGAGGTAACTTTTTTTGCCAGCGAAAGTCATTGCTAGTTGGCTCCACGCCTAGTGGCCGGGCTATTTGCAACGGAATTTTTTATATTCACCGTAGCCAACGATGGCAAAACCGAGGAACAGAATCCATGTGGGATGCAGGACATGTTCCGGTTTATTGAAGTAGAGGAACAGCATTATTGCCACGCCTGCCATGGTGACGGTCAACCCAAGTAAGACCGCGGTCAACCCTTTTTCAAATCCATCCGGGTCTTTAAGTTGTTTTCTTATTTCCGGTCGCAGTTCATATTTAAACATGGTCTTTGTGTTCCAATAGTGCGGAATTCAAACTTCCCATCCGATATCCTTCCGGGTCCAGCATCACACTATTAAATCCTAAAGATCTGAATTTTTCCTGCACCGCCTTCTGAATGGATTTATCGTTCTGGTAACGGGGCATTTCGTTTTTGTCGAGTTCAATGCGGGCCAGGGTTCCTAGATGGCGGACGCGGACCTGAGTGAATCCTAAAGCGAGCAAGAGGTCTTCGGACTGCTCGATCATGGCAAGTTTTTCCGGCGTGACCGGCTGGCCGTAAGGAATGCGGGAAGACAGGCAGGCCATCGCTGGTTTGTTCCAGATGGAAAGCTTCATCATCCGGGACAATTCCCTGACCTCTTGCTTGCTGAACTGGGCTTCCACCAAGGGACTGCGCACCCCTTGTTCTCGGGCAGATTCGAGTCCGGGCCGGTAATCACCCAGATCGTCGGTGTTGGTGCCATTTAAAATATGAAAAATATTTTCCTGCTGCGCGACCTTTTTGAGGCGCGAATAAAGTTCTGTTTTGCAGTGGTAACATCGGTTGACCGGGTTGGTCCGGTAATCAGGGTTAGACATTTCCTCTGTTTTGATGACCAGATGTCTTGCCCCGATTTCCTTGGCCAACTGGTGGGAGGCTTTCATTTCCCTGTCCGGTACGCTGGCAGATTGTGCGGTAACCGCCAACGCTTTTTCCCCCAGGACCTCATGGGCAAGGGCGAGGACCAGAGTGCTGTCTACCCCGCCAGAAAACGCCACCAGCACGCTATCCATTTCCCGGATCAGTGATTTGATTTTTTTCGTTTTTTGGTCGAGTGTCATGGTCGGTTTTAGAGTTGATGCTAGTCAAGAGTAACATACCACTAGGCGTGTGGCGGTGATATTCTTCCTCAGCTTTCCTGCCCGGAGGGGTACAACTGGCAACTACTAGGCGTAGGGCCCGTGCGCCATCGCTTTATTTGGCGAGCAAAGAGTTATCTCGGCTCAACGACTTGTTGCTAGCCGGGTCCAGCGAGTTATGCTTATCATTTGCCTTTACCCTTTCAGGGCATGAAGACTAATGAAGAGGACATCACGCATGCCCGAAGGGGTATCACGCTGGCGGTGGCTCACCGACAAAAAAAATCCGGGAACAGAGGGTGTCTGTTCCCGGACTCCGAGGAGGAGGTGTTCTTTGAGAAGGTAAAAAGCGCTACTCTTTTTACCTCTCTATTACTAATAGTCTAACGGAGGCTTCCGGAAGACTCCTATGTTTTTAAACAAAATTTTTGCTTTTATTTGCTTTTCTGATCCGAATTGGAACATCAGGAAAGGTGGGTTCATGAGAGCCAATAAATACAAGGAGATTGAGCTTCGGCAAGTGGGAGTTTTCCCTTCGTTACTGCAATTCGTGCAGGATCAAACTCACCTACAGATGTAAGCCTCAACTCCCGCAGTTGTTTCGGGTCCACTTCCGAGGGGGCCTGGGTCATCAGGCAGGTGGCTTTCTGGGTTTTGGGGAAGGCGATCACATCCCGGATTGATCCGGCACCTGTAAGCAACATGGTGATTCGGTCCAGCCCCAGAGCGATCCCGCAATGCGGGGGGGCTCCATATTTCAAGGCGTCAAGCAGGAAGCCGAATTTGCTTTCGGCCTCTTCCTGGCCAATGCCGAGGAGTTTAAACATTTTTTCCTGCACTTCTTTTTGATGGATACGAATGCTACCGCCGCCGATCTCGTTGCCGTTGAGCACCAGATCATAAGCCCGAGCCTTAATGGAGCCAGGGTCGCTCTCGAATTTATCAAGGTCCTCTTCACGCGGAGCTGTGAAAGGGTGGTGCATGGCGGTATACCTTTTTTCCGTCTCGTCATATTCCACCAGCGGGAACTCCGTGACCCAGGTGAAGACGTTTTTTGATTCATCGATCAGGTTCAACTGTTTACCTAAAGCCAGACGGAGATGGGCGAGAGCATCGGCCACAATCTTGGGGGTGTCGGCAATAAAAACTACTGTGTCGCCGGGCTGGCTTCCCAAAGCCTTCAGCATTTGGTCGAGCATTTCCTGCTCGAAGAACTTGATGATGGGCGACTGCAATCCATCTTTCTGAACCTTGATCCAGGCCATCCCCTTGGCGCCGTATGTTTTGGCAATTTCGGTTAAATCGTCCAGTATTTTCCGGGATAACGTATCGGCACTGTTTTTGACATTGAGGGCGCGAACCTGTCCACCCGATTCCAGCACCTGAGCGAACACTTTAAACGATGTGCCTCGGACAATTTCTCCCAGATCAACGATTTCCATGTCGAACCGCATATCCGGTTTATCGGTTCCGAACCGGTCGATGGCATCCTGATATTTCAGGACCGGGAAGGGAGTGTCGATTTTAACATCGAGGATCTCCTTGTAAATTTCCGCCATCATTTCCTCGAGCATTTGGAATATGAACTTCTCACTGCCGAAAGACATTTCAATATCGATCTGCGTGAATTCCGGTTGCCGGTCAAAGCGTAAATCTTCATCGCGGAAGCATTTCACGATCTGGAAATACCGGTCCATGCCCGAGACCATGAGAATCTGTTTGAACAACTGCGGTGACTGAGGCAGAGCATAAAACTTTTGCGGGTTGAGCCGGCTGGGCACCAGGTAATCCCGTGCCCCTTCCGGAGTACTCTTGGTCAGCACGGGGGTTTCTATCTCCATGAATCCGTTCCGGTGCAGTTCGTTTCTTGCCACCCTTGTGATGTCATAACGGGTTTTCAAATTGCGCTGCAAAACCGGCCCGCGAAGATCGAGAAACCGGTATTTCAAGCGCAGGACTTCCGAGGTATCCTGCGGTTCCCAGGGTGAAATGGGAGGGGTTTCCGATGGATTGAGAATATGCAACTCATCTACATAAACTTCTATTTTGCCGGTTTTCAGTTTCGTGTTCACCATGTCATTGGGTCTGGCGCGGACCTTACCAGTGATAGCAATGACAGGTCGATCTGAGGATTCAGCACCACCTGGGTCATGCCGTATTTATCCCACAAGTCCACGAAAATGAGTCCCCCGTGATCGCGCCGGGTATGTACCCATCCGCACAGGGTCACCGTTTCGCCGATATGGCTGTCCGACAATGTCCCGCAATCATGTGTTCGTTCGTTGTTCATTGAGGCTCAAATAGTTTTTTTTGGGATGGTTGTGGGCCTTGGGCAAAGTCTAGTACGGTACCGAAAACAAGCCAGACTTGCAAGCGTTAATCTATCGAGGAAGGAGAGGAACTCAAGGTTCCGGGTCGTGTGCAACTTCCTCGCTATCTTGGCTGATGAGGGATTCCTCCTGCGCCTTTTGTTCCGCTTCTATGCGTGCCAATTCCTGTTCCTTGCGTTTTTTGTGAAGCTGAGAGTCGATCACCATCTGCGGTTTGATCTTTATTGCGAGGGGAATATTGACCGTACTGCAAGAGCGCATGCAGACTCCGCACCCGGTACAGATATTTTTGTCAATGATGGGCCTGTCGTTCACTTGGTGAATCGCTCCTGGAACCGGGCAGTCGATCACACATTGCTGGCAGAAAGTGTCGCCGTAGGCCTGACATTTATTCTTATCTAAAATGGCGTAGCCCATGTTTACGTCACTAAGCTCCTGCACCGGAAGCAGAGCCTTATCGGGGCAGGCCGAGATGCAGGGCAGGTCGGTGCACATCACGCAAGGGTTGCGCATGGGGTCAATATAGGGTGTGTTGAAAACGAGGAACCCCATTTTCTTGGGTGCACGCAGGATGGCATCTTTTGGGCAGGCGTGGATGCATTCATCGCAATGGGAGCAAGCTTGTAAAAACTGTCTCTCAGAAATCGCGCCCGGCGGCCTCAACAGGGGAACCCGTTTGGTGATTTTGTCCATCACTTTGTTGATGCCGTCAATTTTACCTTGGACTTTATCAACAGCGGGTTTGGCAAAAAAGTGGACGCCCTGGCGTAATAAATTGCGGCGGTCGTATTCCGGGTCTTCAGCCTCCTCAATCTCAAAGATATTGTTGCCGAGCTCTGCCGATGTCTCGATGGATTCCTCGACAGGTCCTTCCGCCGATTCCGGTTGGGTTTCCGGTTCCGATTGCAGCGAAAGCTTTTCCTCCGGGTCTGATTTGAATTTCGATATCAGTCGTTTGAAAAATCCTTTTTTCGGTTCGGACTCTTCAATTTTTTCGACTTCTTCGACCCCTTCGACAGGTTCCGATTCAGCAGAAACCTCAGGTTTTTCGTCTTTCTCATCCTCTAACTGTTTTTGGGGAACCTTTTCAGCAGATTTTTGCGCTTCATCCTCCACCGCTGTGCCGAAATCGAGGAAGTTGCCGAACGAAAAAATATCCCGGCGGGACATCTCCCTGGGTTCTTCCGCGACCGGTTCTGGGGTAATGGTTTCTTTGTCCAGGCTCAAGATGTTCGTTTCCACCTCAGCGCTGGACTGGTTTCCGCGTTGGTCTGGATCGATTAGATCTTCAACACCCCGTTCGGTGTTCTTCTTTTTACCTTTAAAGGTCTCTTTTGCGAGGTTATGTCTAAACTTCATAATTGATTCCGGCCCTCTAGCGAGGGATACAAATGGGCAATGACTCGTTAAGCCGCTTATACCTCCTGCTTGCCAGCGAAAGCTATTGAAATCTGCCCCCGGCCGCCCTCTAGCGAGGGAGGCAGATAGCAAGAACTCCTCAAGCCGAGCAACCCATTGTTCGCTCATAAAAGCTATTGCCAGTTGGCCCTACGCCTAGTAGTTAGAGCCAGTTATTTTCTTTGGCGATATTATTATAGTCATGCCAGTTTTGCGCATCTGCGTTTTCGAGCATGTATTCGTCCATGGCCAGCACCAAAGGGTGACCCTTGTTGACAAAGGACTGCACCGTAGGGAACCTCAGGATGAAAGTTGTGACTGCGGTTTTACCCAATGTCATGATATTAGGGTCTTCAAAGACGGTCTTGAGGACTTCTTCGGCATTTTCCAGAGTGATCGACTGGAACAATTCCGCTGTTTTGTCTTCCAGTTCGGGGTGCTCATCGCAGGCGATAGCAGCATTCATCTGCAACTCGAGAATCTTTTGATAATCGGCTTCATCGTATTCCCCTTCCATCCGGCCTTCTTCCCAGGCCGACCCTTCCAGATTGTGTCTCTACGTTCAGACGTTTCTGAAAATGCCAGATTTGCTTCATCCAGCAGGATTTTGGCTTTAACTTCCGCGCTGGTTTCCGTGGTGGACATAACTTGTTTCGTGCTCCAATAAACTATAGGGTGAATACCGGGTCACTGCCGAGCCTGGTTTCCTGAGTATTTCAGGGAACTTTACCGATCCCTGCCCGATTTTGATTAATAGTAGTGATGGCAATATGTTAGCATTAACTTAGTAGATTCCAAAAAATTAAAAGCAAATTCGCACTTCCGGGGAATTACGTGGGCTTTTATTCAAAGTCTTTTTTCCCTTCCCGCTATCCAATTTGTGGAATCGATTTTGTGCTAGCATACGATTCATAGAAAAAACTGCGTTTACAGGAACCTGTTATGAAGAAGGTCATGTTGATATTTCCGCCGGAATGGGTGCCAACCGCCCCTTATCTGGCATTGCCGAGTTTGGCGGCGGTTCTGCGTCAGAATGGCATTGAGACCGTGCTCAAAGATATAAACGTGGAGATGTTTGACCACTTTTTCACTTCCGGATTCCTGTTGTTTGTCAAAAGTAAAATACAGGCCCGGTTGAAGGCGTTGAGACAGAGAGAGCAGGGAGAAAGGTTAAGCCCTGAAGACGCCGAACTGAAACAAATGCTCGGCGACTACCAGCTTATCGACCTGGACCACCATATTAGCAAAGTGGCTCGTGCCAAGAAGATCATGCGGGGGCCGGAATTTTATGAGATCGAAAAAGCCGAATGGGCGCTCAACGCTTTCCGGGAAGTCATGGAATATATTTCTGTCTGCTACTTTCCCGCCAGTATCAATTTTTATCCGGTCGAGAGCAACCTCAACGTGTACCGGCCCTGGGTCTCTGAAGATCTTTTAAAAGTTCCCTACGACAAGCAGGTCAATGTTTATGCCGACATCTGCCGTCAGTTGGTGTTGAGATCCATCAAAAAAGAAAACCCCGATGTCGTCGGCATCTCCATTGGCACCCCGGTGCAATTGATGGCGGGCATCACCTTTGCCACACTAATCAAAGAGGCTTATCCCGATATTCATGTGACCGTTGGCGGCAACGTCATCACCCGGCTCAAGGATGAATTTGCCAAATTGCCACATTTCTTTGGCAAGGTGTTCGATTCGATGATCACCTATGAGGGCGAGCACGCCCTGGTCTGGCTGGTAGAAGCGCTGGCGGGCAAACGGAAAATGTCCGAAGTCTCCAACCTCATCTATAAAGATGAAGAAGGCAGCATGCACGTCAACGACACCTATCAGGAAAATGTTACCGAATTGCCGCCACCAGATTTTGACGGTATGCCGTGGGAAAAATATTTTTCGCCAGAAAAACTCGTGCCCTATCTTGGCACGCGCGGTTGTTACTGGGGCAAATGCACGTTTTGCGATCACGGTGCAGGTTATATCGACCAGTTCCGCGCCAAGCATGCCGAGCAGATCGTCGATGAACTGGAATACCTGAAAAACAAACTCAACGCCAAACATTTTATGTTTACCGATGAGTCGTTTCCGCCGGCCTTATTCATAAAACTTCCACCAATGATGGTCGAACGCGATCTTGGCATTTACTGGACCACACTCATCCGATTTGAATCGCAATTGCTGGATCCCAAGTTATGGGACATGGCACATAAATCCGGTTGCCGGTCTCTGTATTACGGGCTGGAGTCGGCCAACGAACGCATCATCAAACTGGTGAAGAAAGATACCGATATCAAGGCCGCGAAAATCAACCTGGAGCAGGCCAAGCGGGTGGGCATCTGGAGCCACGTGATGTGTTTTTATGGGTTCCCCAGCGAAACTCCGGAAGAGGCCGAAGACACGCGACAGTTCCTGATACAGAACCAGGGCATGATTCCATCGGTGGAAATGTATTTTTTCGTGCTGTATAAAAGTGCTCCGGTGATGTTCCAGACCGAGGAATACAAAATAAGGGTCAAGGAAAACCCCGAGCACGACCTGGCTCTGGATTTTTATTACACCCCGGATTCGGGCCAGACCACGGAAGAAGCGATGGCGCGATACGAAGACTTTTACCGTAACGATTTCGATCCCTGGGCACTGCGCATCAATGCCCGCGAGCACGTTTTACTGTATATCACGCATTTCGGCACCAGCGATTTGCCAGACCTCTATGTGAAAAACCATCGCGAAGCGCATGAAAGTAACCTCGCCCCCGAAGTAATGCTCTAGCCACTCGGCGTGGGGCCAATAAGTCGATACCCGTCAAGCTAGCAATGGCCGTTGCGCATTTAACAATCATTGTTTAAACATTCTCTTGGCCCTACGCCTAGTGGGCGGAGAACCTCCGCTGGTAAAGTTGATGTTTTCATCTTACGCGCCGAAACTATAATTTGTTTTTCGGGCTTTTGCCATCTGCCTCCACGGCTAGTGGTTGGGTCTTTTAAAGCTACGCATTTGCGGCAGGGTGCCATCGAACTCTGCTTGTTCTGGGGCGGGTTGGATTTCTTTTTTCGCTTCCGGCTCCTTTTTCTCTAATAGGAATACGCAGAGGTCGGGGTTGACCTGGTTTTCCGGGCACATCTTCACATGCTGGCGGAAAAAGGGCATATTGCCAATCGGATCATTGTAAAGTTTATCCAGTCCATAATGCTCAAACAGGCCTTCCAGAGGACGCGGCCCGACCAGGTAGAGGAATCCACCGGGCAGAAGGATCCCCGCCAAAGTCTTCAGCATGCTTTCGCAGGCTTCACGGTCTTGATGATACATGAACGGAAGCCATTTAAAGATCAGCCCGTATTTGGAGGTATAGGCGTGGGCGATATTTTCCTTTTCCGGCAGAAACGATACCTTTTCCAGATTTTTCAACTGGTCGCGTGATGTGGCGTAGTTCCACAACAATTGTGCGTTTTTCTGTGCAAACTCCGGGTCGCTGAACAGGACAGTGTATTCACGTTCTTTGGTGCAATCGATGCAACCGGCCAGAACGGTGTCAAATGTGTGAATGAGAACCCTGTTTATTTTTTCCAGCCGTTGGGGCATGTTCGGGGCCATTTCCATGTAGTAGAACATCTGGTCGAGCACCATCGGTTGCAGGGAGGACTCATCAATATCGGCCGCACCTTCGGGATAAAACGGAACCGTATATTGCGCCTTGACCGGATCGACCAGCGGGGGTTCCCCGTTGAAGAACCATTTCCAGGTAAACGGGGGCTGGGGTTGTTCTTTGGTTGGATACGTCTGGGGACGGAGTCCCCAGATGGGATCGAAAGGAATTTCCCTGCTAAGTTTCCCTTCCAGCAGACTGAACGATTGTGTTCCCACTCTGACTTCCCGCCCAATGGGCGGTTTTTTTATTCCTCCGCAATTGATGTAGGGAAAAGTGATCGGGTCATCATAAGAAGTGACTTTGTAAAGGTAGCCGTCTTGCGCGGTGATGACTATTTTCTGCTTGTCATCGAAATAGCGTACAGGTGCGTGTTTTTGCGACGTCCAGGTGATCTCATGTGAGGCCATAGGGTCCATGAATATTTTTTTGATGTCTTTGCCTTCCGGTCCCTTTGGTTCAAAAAAAGCCGAAAAAATGTTGAACGCCTCTTTCGATGGATAAGTAGGCAGGCCACGATACCTCAGTGGCGGCAGTTCTTCTTCCCGAGATTGGTCGTTATAGATGCCCCAGATGAATTCGAACACCGCTCCACCGGTTCCGGGCAAGGTGGACTGGAAAAGTTCAACGACCGGAATCAGGTCGAGCCGGGCCCAGTTGACCTGGAACATGAAACTGATAAAAAGAGATTTGTCAAAACTTCCTTCGTGCAGGGCGTAGAGCCCGTCTTTGGTGAGCTGGATATTGTATTTGCCATCTCCCTGATGGATCATATGTTCATCGTTATAAAAGTATTTCACCTCGGAGAAGGGGACGTGCCAGGCTTCGGCAGCTTTTTCGCGCAGGGCATCGAGCGACATTTTCTCCCAACCGTCATGACTGCTGATGTCGATTTGCGTCTGGAAGGTTTTGGCACGTGGTTTGATGCCGACCCATTGCCGACTGTCGAGTTGCATCCTGGCCTGGGCCAGTTGCGTCTCACCGGAATTATCATCGTGGGTCCATAGGGCCTCATGCAGAGGATGGCCTTCCGGATCGGAACAGAGAAAACGCCTGCCCTTATCGTTGTAAAAGACTATATGTCCGGTCGGATTGACGATGACACGGGTATTGGCCATGCTGGCAGACCCATTTTCGAACCACAGGGTGCTTCCTTCATGCTCCTGGGATTCCAGATGGGGGATTTTCTTTTCCAGTTCTGTGGCAAACTCAAGGTTCCCGGCGAAGGTTAGCGAACCTTCCCAGGTTAATGCATTGATCAGCTTTTCTATTTTTTTCATTTTTTCACGTGAACTCCTCTTAGCAAGGGGCCAATTTATAATAACCCTCGTGTGTCCGCAAGATAAAGTTATGTCCCCGGGCCGGATCGGGCCCACTCGGCGTGGGGCCAGCTAGCAGTGCTCATTAGGCCGAGAAGCCGTTTGCCCGCAATATAAAGATATTGCAAGTTTCCTGCGGAGGCTCTCCGCCTTGTTGACAGGGGGCGGTTTGGCCTTTATAATTCATAGTCTAAATCCGTGAAATATAAACTGTTTTCAGCATTTTCCGATTTCGCAGGGCCGGGATGAACGGCGGTCTTGGGGTTCGGAAGTTTTTTTTAATTTTAATTACAAACTTATTTTTGTGAAGGTGGTACCAGGTATGGATGAGGGTAGAAATTTCGAGAAACTCGGTTATGAGAGTTTGAAAAAAAACAATATTGAGGAGGCGGAGTCCAACTTCCGTGAAGCGTTGAAGTGTATGGAAAAGGCCGGGGACGACACGGGCCAGGCTTATGTGCTTGGGAACCTGGGCAATATTTTTTTTCAAAGCAAACAGTTCGATAAGGCGGAAGATTTTTATTCCCGTTCTTTGACCTTTATGGAAAAACTCAAGGATGCGAAAGGCATCGAAAGCTCCCTCGGCAACCTCGGTAGCGTTTATTTCTATCAAGGCAGTCTGGAAAAGGCAGAAGAGAGTTACCAAAAAGCCCTGCAGATCATGGTTGAGACCAACGATCCACTTGGCCAGGGAATTTATAACGAATATCTGGGCAACACCAGTCTGAAAAAAGATGAATTGGAACAGGCCATTGATTACTACCAGAAAGCCAAGGAGTTCATGGCACTGGCGAAGCAGGATGAACGAAAAATCCAGCAACTGGAAGGTAAAGTCGAGTCCCTCAAAAAACATCCCACCTATTTGAAGAAGAATGAATCTGCCCTGTTGGCCGAAGTGGAGTCCCTCACATCAACAGGACAAAAGACCAAGGTCGTCGCCAAACTGCAGGATCTGGAAGAGCTCTATTTTCAGTGGAAACGGATGGACAAGGTGGCGGAAACCATTCAAAAAACCATCGCCGTGTTGGAAGACATGGCGGACAAAACCTCGGCCGGAATCTGTTACGCCAACCTTGCCGGGATTTATCTGCAAATGGCCAGTGAAGGGCAAACGGAAAAGGTGGATGAGGCCGAGGCCAATTTCAAAAAAGCTTTGGAGGTGGTGGGTGATTCTGACAAGCGTAGAAACTCGTATCTGCTGGGAAGCCTGGGAAATATTTATCTCAACAAAAACCAGCTCGATCTGGCCTGGGAATACTATGAGAAATCACTGAAAGCCATGCAGGAATTGGGTGACGGGATGGGGGAAGCCAGAGGTTATGCCAACCTGGGTAATGTCAGAAGTTTACAGAAAGACTGGGACGGCGCCAAAGAACAGTATTTCAAATCATTGGAGCTGATGGAAAAACAGGAGAACCGGCCTGGAACAGCCCAGCAATGTGAATCGCTGGGAGATATTTTTATAAAAAAGGAAGAGTTTGATCAAGCGGAAGATTACTTGATGCGGGCCAGTGATTTGTATGAAGCTATGAAGGAAGTGGGGTCGGTCAAGGAGGTGCAGAATAAGTTGATGCTCATTTTTACCCAGCCCAAATACCTGGAAAATAGAAAACAGCAAATTCGCGAAACCCTCAAGAAGCCGGAGGCCGAGAAAGATAGCAAACTCCAACTGGCCTTGTTGAACGATCTGGGAAATGTTTTATTCATGGCTAATGAATGGGATGAAGCGTGCGATTTGGCAAAGGAGACCATTGCCATACATGAAAAGTCGGGAGACAAGGCGGCATTGAGCGCGGCCTTGGGGAACTTGGGGAGTATTTTTATGCAAAAGCAGGATTATGCCAAATCCGAAGAAAACTATGCCCGCGCCATTGAGCTCAAGCAGGAGTTGAAGGACCAAAAAGGTCTTCAGGATATATCTGGCAGTTATTTGAATGTCCTGATTATGGTGGGAAAAATAGATAAGGCGGAAAAGCTGGTTAAAAAATCTGACAAACCCCGCTAACAGGACAAAGTCTTTCCACGAAGTAAGAGCTAACGATGCAGTAATTTATCGTCTTTTAAAGGTCTGTGTCAA
>JYMV01024090.1_pt1 | contig 12745 bp, 13 predicted proteins | sample 338911 | NCBI WGS metagenome assembly JYMV01 (sample SAMN03354496, study PRJNA234377) | hydrothermal vent metagenome | biome: Deep sea; feature: Hydrothermal plumes at the Eastern Lau Spreading Center, Western Pacific Ocean; material: Seawater | place: Tonga | collected 2009 | depth 2000 m m | reverse complement strand
CGCAGATAGGGTCGTTGTTTATAGTTACAACTTTGAGCTGTGTCTGAATAGTATGTCTCTCTACTGGATTTACCCCGATTATCCGGACACTGCTCTTAACTGAGTGTCGGGATAATCGGGGTAAAACAATCACAGCTAATTCCTACACTGTAGGAATTAGCTGTGATTTGCAGATAGGCCTTAGTCGGTTACAGTGCTTGGAGTTATCACCACGAAACGTGGACGGGTTGTGATTTGCAGATAGTGTATCCCGTCAGCCCAAGTTGGACAGACAAGTTGGACAAACTAGCCTGACCACTAGTAGTGGTTTTAGTTTAAAAATATTCCTTAGTATTTCCAGAGTTCAAATGCTTCCCAAAACTTTTCGGCGCGTGCTGCCACCTCTTTATCATCGCCTTCATAAGCATTTTGAATCCAATACTTTGCCTGAGTCAGGTTCTTAAGTACGCCACTACCAAAGGCATACATCACACCTAAGTTTTTTTGGGCGCCAGCATAACCCTGGTCGGCCACTTTCACTCGCCCAAAATCTCACGGATGTTATTCAACAGCACCTTGAGCACCACAGGCTTGGCAAGGTAGCCATTTGCGCCGGCCTCCAGGCACTCCTCTTGGTCTCGCGGCATCGCGCGGGCGGTCAACGCGATGATCTTCACATCGCGTGTCTCCGGATCGGCGCGTAGGCGCCGGGTCGCCGACAGGCCGTCGAGAACCGGCATCTGGACATCCATCAGCACAAGATCTGGTCGAAGAGCCCTCGTACGCTCGATGCCATCCAGACCGTTGCCAGCGTGGACGACCCGGAAGCCCTTGTACTCCAGGAAGTCACTGATGTACATCGCCGACGGCAGGTTATCCTCCACCAGCAGGATGAGTCTTCGGTCCGATCTAATCGGCGGAGCGGGCGGAGGCTGCGGCTCCCCGGATTTGCGATCGGCCGATGGCTCCGCAGGGCCCTTCTCCGGACGCGAAGCAGCAGACACCGGCAAATGAACCGTGAACTTGCTCCCCTTGCCGATGACGCTCCCTAGTTCGATCCTCCCTCCATGCAGCTCCACCAACCGCTTGACCAAAGTCAGGCCCAGGCCGGTCCCCGGATAACGACGGGTGTCTCCGCTCTCTACCTGCACAAAGGGCTCAAAGATCATCTTCAGGGACTTCGGATCGATACCGATGCCCGTGTCCCACACCTCAAATTCGATGGTCTCCTTCTCGGGGCTGTCTCGCACCCGGAGGCCGATGCTGCCCTCCAGGGTGAATTTCATGGCGTTGGACAGTAGATTTACCAGCACCTGCTTGAGGCGACGGGGATCTGCCTTCAGCGATGTGTGCTTCGTCTCGATCTCCAAATCGATGACGAGCCCCTTGTGTGCTGCTTGCTCCGAGACAAGCTCCAAACTGCTCCGGCACAGTTCAGAGATCTGAACCGTTTCGGTTTGCAATCGCTCTTGCCTAGAGTCGATCCGGCTCAGGTCCAGCAGATCGTTGATGAGCCGGAGGAGATGTTCGCCGCTGCGCTCAATGGAGGCTATCGCCTTTTCTTGACGCTCGGCGACAGAACCGTAGACGCCCATCTGGAGCGATTCGCAATAGCCGAGCACCGCGTTCAGCGGGGTGCGCAGCTCGTGGCTCATGTTGGCCAGGAACTCATCGCGCATCCGCTTCGACCGCTCGAGCTCCTTGTTGTGTCGCTTGAGCACAATGGATTGCTGCTCTACGAGACGGGCTGCTTCCGCGGCGTCAGCGATACGCGACCGAAAAAGCGCGAGGTCCTCCATGAACGCAGTCTGCTCATAGTAGGTCGCGATCATCCCCACGATATCTCCTTCTTCTGTTCGAAGCGGTGAGTACCGAATCATCCAATCCTTTCCGATGGTCCGGGTTACTCCGAGAAACATCTCTCCGCGACGAAATACCTTCTCCGTAATCTCTTCGTTGGTGCGGGTACCGGTCGCACGTCCCACTCCGCCGCCGGCCACCGCGTTGGTGGCGATGCGCATGTTCCCCTGGAAGATTGTGCAGCCGAACCCGGTCTCCTCCTTAACTAGGTCCACAATCTCGGTATCCCCCGCGATGGGATGGTCGCCCGCATAAATCTGGCCTGAGACAAGATGAACCCGACCACGCTTGGCGATCTCCGCACGCGCGAGCGCTTCCGCGGCTCGGGTACCGCGGAGCACAGACAGCCGCTGCTCTTCCGTATAAAGCCTCTCGAGGACGCCAAAGTGATCGCCCACACCATCCGTTGACATGTTCGCTTCCTTCAGATCAGAGTATAGGTAGCGTTAACGGCATTAACGCTATCCCCCATCAGAGTATAGGTAGCATTAACGCTATCCCCCATCACACCCACGACCATTGAAAAACCGTTCGACCCGCTTTTTATCCTGATCACCTCGAAATCTTCCCAAGATCCCAGCACGTTGCCCCGAAAACCTCCTCTCTTTCCCCCGCTTTCCCGCCAATGCCGGCCCACAGACCAGCCGTCGCCTGTCGAGTATGAGAAGCGTTACCAAGAGCGACTGGGGAGTGTCTAGTAAATGCTGGGAAGTCCAGCTCTCGCAATAGATTGAGGCCACTTTTATCCCTGATTATCCAAATAATATTAAATATTAGGAATGTATTGTGGCGGTAACTCTGACGGTATCGTGTTGGATGGTATGTGAAATAAATATTATAATCAACAGGTTATATAGGTCGTTCAAGTCCACTCATAGCCACCATTTTTGCTGGGTTTCCATCTAAATCCAGGCGCCAAATTTTCTCCGATGACGCACTTGTTTATCGCCCCCCCCGTAAACCTCCATATCGTTGGCCTAAATATGATAGTGTAGTGCGGTTGATCGTCGTGTGCCCCGCCGCGCTTCATTGTTTTCTCCTACGATACTGTGATCCATCGATTTGATTTGTCTCAGCGAGGACTCGTGCTGATGTGCGGTGATGGTTTTTGTCTAATTAAGGGTACGGCCAGTGGATTCGCAACATCATTGAGTCAGATTTTCGTTGGCGTGTCAGGCCGATGGATCAGCGATCCACCCGAATGATGATTGCCGACCTTGTGCAAAACGCGATCAAAGATAATAACGGGGTTTTCCCCCACAATAGTTCGTTTATTCAACGAACCTAGCATGAACTGAAACTATTATGGTTACTCACAAGATCAGTACCGCAGTTTTACTCGCAGCCGGAACCGGTTCTCGTCTGCAACCCTTGACGTTTGATGCCCCCAAGTGTCTTACGGAAGTCATGGGCGAACCCATTTTAGGGCGGCTAGTCCAGCATTTGAGGGCGCAGGGGTTTCGGCGAATGATTGTTGTGCTAGGTCACTTGGGCGATCACATCAAGGCATTTTTGCAAACGCATGCTGCTGATATGCAAATCGATTATGTTGTCAATCCAGACTATCGCACAACCAATAACATCTATTCTCTCTGGCTTGCTCGGCAGTTGATTAGTGAACCATTTATGCTAATTGAAAGTGATCTGGTTTTTGGCGAGGGAATGCTTGATGAATTACTCCAGAGCGATTCTATGGCGGTTTCCCAAATGCTTCCTTGGATGAATGGGACGACGGTAGAAGTGGGTGTGAATAAATCCGAAATGCAGGTCTCTGCTTTTCGGATGGGGGCGGGTGATTCACCTAGTAATGTTCGTCAGTATAAGACCGTCAATATCTACAGCTTATCGGTTGAGTCATGGTTCAAGGTCGAGGCAAGGTTAAATCGCTATATTTCGGAAGAACGGCTTGGCGAGTACTATGAGAGCGTCTTCGCCGAATTAGTTTCCGAGGGTAGTCTTTGCTTCGATGCGGTCATGTTTGATTCCGCTCGGTGGTATGAGATTGATACCTTGGCGGACTTGCGCGCGGCTGAGGCACTATTTTCCTCACCTCAACCAGACATTCCCGCTAACTCGGTTATTTCGCATAACGAGGTCGTTAGTGTTGCCTGAGGATGTCCACTCCCTCTCACCACACAGACGCATCTTCATGACTCGACGACTTCGATAGCTTGGTGGAAACCTCTCAACGCTCCTTTGTTTATCGAAACCTCGCTAATATCACCTCAATTCTCGGCGTATTACCCCTTGTATTGCTGTTTCTGGAGGATGGTTACCGTTATCTGATTCCGCTTATTATTTTTAATAATGTGATGGATGATCTTGATGGGGTGTTGGCGGCGAAACTAGATATTCGCAGTCGCTTCGGTGCGAATCTCGACAATGTCTGCGATGCGGTTGCCCATGTCGCGCTCACCTCCGTGGTCGCTGCTCATTTTGGCGGGTTGGTCATGGCGTTTGCCATGGCGGCTGCTGCTTCCATCATTATTCGTGCGACGTCTCGACTTGATCCTGACAAGGTGACAAGTGGCGGAACGCCCACGAATGAATTGATGCGTCACATGCTATTTGTACTGTTGTTAACGTCAACGTTTGATATAGACCCTCAGTTCTATTTGATAGTAATGTTTATATTGCATGCGATAACAATGATTGTACCGTTCAAATTACCTGTTCTCATTCGAGGGTTGGCGCAGACCGTAACGATGGTGGCGCTCGTCAATTTGGCATTGGTGATGGCATGGCTTGTCCCGATGGCGACACCATTTATAGCCGCGGCCTTTATCATTACCTATCTTTACTCCTTTGTGGTTGGAGGCCAGCATTGGTTGGCCGAGCGGTCGGTAAGGGATGCCTAAGACGTTGCTAGCTGAATAGTAATTCCATGACGCACTGGTGACGCGCTCACCGGAAAATAGCCACCATTATTCCTTTTTTATCAACGTATTACATGATTTCTGTGCATCGCCCGCTAGCAGTTTTATGGTGTCAGCAGAGGGGGGGTTCCCATTTGGGCTTGTATTTCTGCATAGGCCCCAGAATATAATAAGGGCTTTACCGAACCCAACCCTATCCCAATATGCATCCCGACTGGCTTCAGATTGACCGCGATCATGTCTGGCACCCCTATTCCAATTTGGGGTCAGATGCCCCCGTGTTTGCGATTGCATCGGCGAACGGTGTGCGTTTGCGTCTTGAGGATGGACGTGAACTGATCGATGGTATGGCGTCGTGGTGGTGTGCCATTCACGGCTATAACCACCCGGTATTGAATCAGGCCATCAACAATCAGTTGCAGCGCATGGCGCATGTGATGTTCGGCGGGCTTACTCACGAACCGGGAGCCAGGTTGGCGCAGCGACTGGTTGAATTGACACCGGATCCACTGCAATCCGTATTCTTTTCCGATTCTGGTTCAGTCGCGGTCGAAGTGGCAATGAAGATGGCGATGCAGTATTGGATCGGTCGCGAGCAGCCAACCCGCCAGCGCTTCATTACTCTTCGTCACGGCTATCACGGTGACACGCTGGGTGCGATGTCGGTATGTGATCCGGTGACGGGAATGCATTCGATGTTTGCCGGTGTGCTGCCGCAGCAAGTGTTTGTTGATGCACCAACGTGTCCGTTTGGCGGCACGGCCGATCGGCATGCGATTGATGCAATGCGAGAGGCCCTCAATACTCATCAGGATCAGATTGCGGCGGTGATTCTTGAACCGATCGTTCAGGGTGCCGGCGGCATGCGATTTTATTCCGCTGAGTATCTTTCACAGGTTCGAATGCTGTGCAATGAGTTCGATGTCCTTTTGATCGCCGATGAAATCGCTACCGGTTTTGGGCGCACGGGTCGATTGTTTGCCTGTGAGCACGCCGGCATTAGTCCGGATATTATGTGTGTCGGAAAATCATTGACGGGCGGTTATCTGACGTTGGCGGCAACCCTGACGACTAACGTTGTGGCGCAGGTCATTGCCAGTGGCGAGCCCGGTATCTTTATGCACGGGCCGACCTTTATGGCGAATCCACTGGCCTGCGCCACCGCGCTGGCCAGCATCGATCTGTTGTTGGAATCGCCGTGGCAACAGCGAATCGCGCAGATAGAGCAGGGGCTGGAACAAGGCTTGGCGCCTTGCCGCGAGATGGCTCATGTAAAAGACGTCCGGGTGCTGGGTGCGATCGGGGTCGTCGAGTTAGAAGAACCCGTGAACATGGCAGTGGCACAACCGATGTTTGTGGATGCCGGTGTGTGGGTGCGACCCTTCGGTCGGCTGGTCTATCTAATGCCCGCGTATGTAATGGATGAAGACGACGTGTGTACACTAACCACCGCGGTGGTCAATGTGGTGCGTGGATTGGAATAGCCTCTATCGCGTTCGACTGCGAGTCACAACCAGCCCACCAAGACCCCGTCCCATCAACAAAAGAATGTCAGGCTCTGGAACGCGGGCAACTATGCGCACGTTATCAATCCCCCGCGATTCGTTGTCGATGTCGTCAATACGGGGCTAAAAATCTCCATCGCAAGGGTTTGGCTGCCGGCAAGCAACCGCGTGGCGCAAACAGCGGTGCAGTGTAAAGCTCCTCGCCCTCAGGGAGAGGGCTAGGGAGAGGGTGCAGGTATCTGTGACAAATGGCCAAGCACATGCGCCACTGCGGCAAAACCAAACCCAGCGGTAACCGGCGTAACCGAGCCAAGCCCATTCGCGCAGTTCAAGGCACCGAATGACTCACCCTCTGACGCGGTGCTGCATTCGTCCTCGCGGCGACGAACCTGTTCGCTGGAGAATACCGCAGCAACCTGAAATCGCCGTTTCTCGTTTGCCGGAAAATCATAATCCTGTCGCAGCAGCTTGCGGGTTTTGGCAAGCAAGGCATCGTGATAGGTCCGGTTAAGATCGGCAATCTGGATCTGTGTCGGTTCCATCAAGCCACCTGCCGCACCCGCTGTAATGATCTTGATCTTGTTGCGTCGACACCAGGCGATTATCGCGGCCTTGTTGCGCGCGCCGTCGATACAGTCGATGACATAGTCGTAGGGGTGATCCAGGTGTGCCGACAAATTGTCTGCGGTGACAAAATCATCAATCAGGTTTAATCGGCAACCCGGATTGATGCCGCGAACACGTTCCGCGATAACCTCAATTTTGGCCCGCCCCAGTGTTTCCGACAGGGCGTGGAGCTGTCGATTGATATTGGACTCGGCAATATGATCCATATCGATCAAGGTAAGTTGGCCGATGGCGCTGCGCGCAAGTGCCTCGGCGGCCCACGAGCCGACACCACCAATGCCGATCACACAGACATGGGCGCGCTGAAAGTTGTCCAGTGCGTCCGCGCCGTACAGATGACCTATGCCGGTGAAGCGTCGTGTGGTGTCTTCGTTGCTGCTCATTGCAGCAGCACAGTAGCATGTTGGGTTATGCGTCTTCCAGACATACAATGGTCCTATCATGGAACTGTTTGATACTCATTGTCATATCGATGTGGAGGCGTTTTCGGCCGATCGGCCGGAGGTTCTGTCGGCCGCGCGAGTGGCGGGCGTGTGTGGCATGCTGGTGCCAGGTATTCGTGCGGATGACTGGGCATCGCTGCTGGGTCTGTGCGGCGAGCACGATGATTTATGGCCGGCCTTGGGATTGCATCCGGTGTTTATGGGTTCGCACGCAGCCGATGACGTTGCGCGGCTAGAGGATCACCTTCAGCACCACCGGGTCGCGGCAGTGGGGGAAATAGGTCTCGATTACCGGGTGGGTGGCGCCGATCGTGCGGCGCAAAAATCGTTGCTTGAGACGCAATTGGTGATCGCACGTGATGCGGATCTGCCGGTGGTTCTGCATGTGCTCAAGGCGCATGACGACGTGTTGGTCTTGCTCAAACGCGTCAAGGTAAAAGGCGGTTTTACACACGCATTTAATGGTAGCGTACAGCAGGCACAACACTATCGGGATCTGGGGTTCTGTGTCGGGTTTGGTGGAATGTTGACCTTTGAACGCTCGACAAAACTACGTCACTTGGCCGCGACACTGCCGATGGATATGATAGTGCTGGAGACGGATGCACCGGATATGACGGTGTCGCAACATCGCGGTGAGCGCAACAGCCCCGCGTATTTACCGTATTGTCTGGAGGCGATGGCGCGGGTGCGTGATATCGATCCACAAGAGATAGCCAGAATAACCACGACCAACGCGCGCCGTGTTTTGAATTTGGGGGTAACGAATGTCGAAGGCAAGTGAGTCAGCGAATCGCGGAATGGTTGAGATGTGCAACGTTATGTCATGCACGGCGTAGGAGTGGTTTGATGCGTGGCATGGTACCTCCGGACCCCTCGGGCGGCGTCTCCGAGGCGCACTTTGCGGTGGTACACATGCCGAAGCGGAGTCGTAAACGATTTTCTGCGGGTTGTGTGAATATTGTCGACTCCAAGGATGCCGCGTTGGCTGGAGCCAACGTAACTGAGAAGATGTTTGCAGCGCGTGTGTTGGGCCCATCTAAATCATCGGAAGGCCAGATTCTTTTTTATTTGCTTGAGTGGTTGGAGGGATAGTCCAGTGGCCGATCCAAAATGTCCTGATTGTGGCGTGCAGGGAATCGATAAAATCGTATCGAGTGATAGCATCGAACGGTCAAAACGACGCACCCCCTGGTTTCATGTTGCGCACTGCAGTGAGTGTGGATATGTGTACGGTATATTTTCCAAGCACATGTTTGGTGCCTCGAACGGTCCGCAGTTCGTATTGCCCGACCGCAACTAACCCGAACCGCAGGCGCGACAATCAGGGTCGCGTTTAAATCGCACTTCGCGCCACTGCATGGTTTTTGCGTCCATCAGTAGCAGCCTCGAACTCAAGGGTTCACCGACATTCATCAATACCTTCAGTGCTTCAGTTGCCTGAATGCTGCCGATGATGCCGGGCGCGGCAGCGAGCACGCCGTTGTTGGTGCAATTGTCATCTTCCTCGCCCTGTTCGCGATACAGGCATTCATAGCAGGGGGTGTCATCACCGCGATTGGCGAACACCGATACCTGGCCTTCCATGCGAATTACCGCGCCAGAGACCAAGGCGGTATGCGTTTTGACGCAACTGCGATTGACCGTGAAACGGGTGGTGAAATTGTCGCTGCAATCGATAACCACATCGGCGGATGAGACCGCATCATCCAGCGCATCACCTTCCAGTTTCTGTGCGGTGGTAGTGATATTGATATCCGGGTTGATTCGCAGCATGGCCATTTTTGCGGATTCGACCTTGGCTTGCCCAAGGTTGTCCATGCCATGAATGATCTGTCGTTGCAGGTTGGATATCTCGACTACATCAGGGTCACACAGATGCAGGGTGCCGACGCCGGCGGCGGCAAGATACAGCGCGACGGGTGAGCCGAGTCCACCCAGCCCAATAATCAGCGCGTGCGAGCGCAACAATTGCTGCTGGCCGTTTAGTTCAATATCAGGCATCAGCAAGTGGCGGCTGTAGCGCAGCAGTTGTTCGTCGTTCAGCTCTGTGCCCATGTTGCCACCACGCATCGGTCGATTGCGGATAAATCCTGCAGGCCGCGAATATCACGGTAGCCCTCGGTTGTGAGTAACTGTTTGATCAGCACTTGCTGATTGTACCCATGTTCCATGATGAGCCGCCCACCCGGACGCAAATGGGCCTTTGATTGCATCACAATCTGACGAATATCATCCAGTCCATCGATGCCAGAGACCAAGGCCGACTGAGGTTCATATGCGACATCACCCTGTTGTAAATGCGGGTCATTCTGTTCGATGTACGGCGGGTTGCTAACAATTACATCAAACGCCTCATCGCCGTATTCCGACAGCCAGTCACCGTGGATGAATTCAATGTTACTTAGTTCCTGTTGCCGCGCATTGCGTCGTGCAATAGCCAACGCCGCCTCGCTTGAGTCAAATGCAAGTAGTTGAAAGTGCGGTCGTTCGGTGGCGATGGCAATCGCAATCGCGCCACTGCCGGTGCCAAGGTCGGCAATACGCATGGATGAGCGGCCGGTCGTACAATCCAGTACTTGCTCAACCAGCAATTCAGTTTCCGGCCGAGGGATCAAGGTATCGTGAGTGACCTGCAACGACAGTGACCAGAATTCTCGCCGTCCGGTTAGATAGGCAACCGGTTCACCCCGTGTGCGCGAACTGAGCAGTTGCTCAAACGCATCTTGCTGTGCGGGCGCTATCGATTTTTCCGGCCACGCCAGAAAATGACTGCGGTCGCATTGCAGTATCTGACACAACAGAACTTCGGCATCGAGTCGTGGGGAGGAGCAGCATGGCTGCAACCGTGCTTGCGCCTGTTCAAGTGTTTGCTGGATGGTCGCCATCCCGACTCCATTACTTGCCGATCGAGGCCAATTGTTCGGCTTGGTATTCCTGGATCAGTGGTTGTATGACCTGATCCAGAGAGCCTTGCATGATCTCGTCGAGCTTGTACAAGGTCAGGTTGATGCGATGGTCGGTCATGCGGCCCTGAGGAAAATTATAGGTGCGAATACGTTCGGAGCGATCGCCACTGCCAACCAGTTGCTTGCGACTTTCTGCGCGTTCGGAGTCGGCGCGTTCTTGTTCCGCGGCCAACAAACGCGCTTGTAATAGTGACATGGCGCGGGCGCGGTTCTTGTGTTGCGAGCGCTCATCCTGACATTCGACCACGACGCCAGTGGGAAGATGGGTTAGGCGAATCGCTGAATCGGTTTTATTGATGTGTTGTCCGCCAGCGCCAGAGGCGCGAAAGGTATCTACCCGGAGATCACCGGGTTTGATGTCGAACTCATCAATTTGTTCGGCCTCCGGCAGGATCGCAACTGTGCACGCCGAGGTATGAATGCGCCCCTGTGACTCTGTTTCAGGCACGCGCTGTACCCGGTGTGCGCCAGATTCAAACTTGAGTCGTGAAAAGACTCCGTTGCCGGTGACGCGCATGACGACTTCCTTATAGCCGCCGTGTTCTCCCTCGCTGGCACTGATTTGTTCCATGCTCCAGCCATTGTTCTCCGCGTAGCGCGTATACATCCGCTGCAGGTCGCCAGAAAACAGCGCGGCTTCGGCACCGCCGGTGCCTGCTCGAATTTCGAGAAACACATTGTGCGAGTCGTTTGGATCGGGTGGGATCAGTAGGGTCTGTAGTTCTTTCTCAAGAACCGTACTGCGGGCTTCGGAGTCACGTTTTTCCTCAAGCGCCAGAGCCTTCATGTCGGGATCGGAGTCCAGCATCATCTCGGCGGCGGATTTGGTGTCGTCAACCGCTGCAAGATATTCGCGAAACCCGTTGACGATGGGTTCAGCGCGCGAATACTCCTGACTCAGTGAGCGGAACTGTTCTTGGTTGGAAATAATTTCTGATTCGCTCAGGAGGCCAGTCAGTTCCTCGAACCGGTCTTCGATTTGTTGCAACTGTCTAAGGATGGAATCCTGCATTACTCGCAGTCGGTCTCATCAAGACGAAACAAGGTGTGCGCCGCCTTGAGCAGGTCGTCCTGATCTTGCTCGGCTGCCTGCATCAACTGAGTGCTGGGTCGATGAATCAGCTTGTTGGTCAATGTGTGGGCGAGTCGCTGCAGGACCTCTTGCGGGTCTTGACCGCTGTCGAGCAAGTTGAGTGCCTTGGCCAGAACTTCATCGCGCGACAGTTCCGCATCGGCACGTAGTGCCCGCACCGTGTCTACCGAATTGAGTGATCGCATCCAACTCATAAAGTGTTCCACCTGAAGTTCAATGATCTCTTGTGCCTCGATCGCAGCCTCGCTACGTGAGCGCAGATTGTCCGTGATTACATCCTGCAAGTCATCCACACTATATAGATAGACGTCATCTAGGTCAGCGGCATCGGACTCGATGTCACGGGGAACGGCTAGATCAAGCATCAGCATCGGTCGGTGTTTGCGCCGTTTGCATGCCGCACGGATGTCTTTAGTCCATACCACGGGTTCGGTACTCGCCGTTGAGCTGACCACAATGTCGGCTTCGCTCAATTGTTCGGGGATCGCATCCAATGTAATCGCGGCACCGCCGAATGGTATCGCCAGATCCTGCGCTCGCTGCAAAGTGCGGTTGGCGACGATGATACGTTTGAGTCCCTGTTCACGTAGATGACGAGCCACTAGTTCGATGGTTTCACCGGCGCCAACCAGCAGGGCAGAATGTTCACTCAAGTCAGCAAAAATCTGTTTTGCCAGGCTGACCCCGGCAGAGGCGACCGACACCGCACTGGCGCCAATGGCGGTGCGAGTGCGGACCTGCTTGGCGACGGCAAATGATGTTTGCAGCAGGCGGTCGAGAATGCCGCCGAGTGACTGGGCCTCACGAGCCGTGTGATAGGCGCTTTTTAACTGACCCAAAATCTGTGGTTCACCCAGAACCATCGAGTCGAGTCCGCAGGCGACCCGATAGATGTGCTGCACCGCTTTGGTGCCGGTATGGGAATAAATATAGGGTGAGAGTGTGTCAACGGGTAGCTGGTGATAGTCCGCCAGCCACTGGGTCAACGACTCGTTGTCCTGAGACGGCAGCCGACAATAGATGTCGGTGCGGTTGCAGGTGGACAAAATCAGGGCCTCGGCATTACCGAGATGGGCCACCAGCCCGCCCATGGCCTGAGCCTGTTGATCCGGGGCGAACGTTACGCGTTCACGGATGTCTACAGGAGCGGTCGTATGGTTGATTCCGAGCGCGATCAGGGCCATGGCAGGTTTTGGATTTCCGTAGGGCTTTAATGCATCTGTGGTTAGACCCGGTATTCTGGCCATTTGAGCCAAAATGATACTGCATTCCGGGGGGAAACCGAAGCAGGGTGCGGATTGGCGGGCATTCAAGGGAAAACGTGACTCCGAAGCCCGCAGTACGGTTCTTGAGAAAGAACTACAGACCCTACTGATCCCACCCGATCCAAACG
>JYMV01044552.1_pt2 | contig 12746 bp, 18 predicted proteins | sample 338911 | NCBI WGS metagenome assembly JYMV01 (sample SAMN03354496, study PRJNA234377) | hydrothermal vent metagenome | biome: Deep sea; feature: Hydrothermal plumes at the Eastern Lau Spreading Center, Western Pacific Ocean; material: Seawater | place: Tonga | collected 2009 | depth 2000 m m | reverse complement strand
AGTATATCTTGCGCTTTTAAATCCTGGAGACCCAATACTTGGTATGAGTTTAAATTCCGGTGGTCATTTAACGCACGGGGCGAAGGTTTCACTTTCTGGCAAATGGTTAAAGTCCTTTCATTATGATGTGGATAAAGAAACTGGACTAATTGATTATAATCAAATCGAGTTATTAGCAAAACAACATAAACCGAAACTTATAATTGCAGGTGGTAGTGCTTATTCTAGAATTATTGATTTTAAAAAATTTAGAGAAATAGCAGACAAAATAAATGCATATCTTATGGTAGATATGGCTCATTTTTCTGGATTAGTTGCAGGAAAAGAGCATCCAAATCCAATTGAATATGCTGATGTTGTAACATCAACTACACATAAAGTTTTAAGAGGTGGTAGAGGGGGTATCATCCTAACAAATAGAGAAGATATTATTAAAAAAATTAACTCAGCTGTTTTTCCTGGTTATCAAGGTGGACCTTTGATGCACATAATAGCAGCAAAAGCTGTTACTTTCCAAGAAGCTTTACATCCTAGCTTTAAAAATTATATTAAATCTGTTCTTGCCAACGCTAAAATTTTATCAGAAACTTTGAAAAACAATGGTTTTAAAATATTTTCTGGAGGTACTGACACACATTTAATGTTGGTTGATTTAAGACCCTTTAATGTTACCGGTAAAGTAGCAGAAACAAGTTTAGGAAAAGCAAACATTACCTGTAATAAAAACGGTATTCCCTTTGATACACAAAAAATGACAATTACTTCGGGCATAAGACTTGGTACACAAGCTGCAACAACTAGAGGTTTCGGATTAAATGAATTCAAAAAAGTTGGAGATTTAATTACCAGAGTGGTCGAAGGTTTATCTAAAAATACTGAAGATAACAGTAAAATTGAAACTGAAGTTAGAAAAGAAGTTGTTGCACTTTGTTCTAAATTCCCTATTTATAACCATTTAATAAATAAATAAATTATGCTTTGCCCATTTTGTAGAGAAAAGGATACGTCTGTTGTTGATTCAAGACCAACTGAAGATGGAACAGCAATAAGAAGAAGAAGGGTATGTGGTTGTACTAGAAAAGAACGTTTTACTACCTTTGAAAGAGTCCAATTTAGAGAATTAACAGTAGTAAAGAATAATGGTCATAAGGAACCTTTTGATAGAGATAAAATTGCAAAATCAATTAATATATCATTGAGAAAAAGACCCATAGATAGTGAATCTATTGAAAAATTTATTTCAAAAATTGTAAGAAATCTAGAGGGACTTGGTGAAAATGATATTCCAACCTCAACAATTGGAAAATTTATTATGCAAGGCCTCGCGAATTTAGATCAAGTAGCTTATGTTCGTTTTGCTTCAGTTTATAAAAATTTTAAAGAAGCGAAAGATTTTGAACAATTTATTGGCAACTTGAATGTTTATAAATCAGAATAAACATACAAATCATACATTTTTTATGAAGCTTGCTTTAGCACAAGCTCAAAAAAACTTAGGTAATACAAAAAAAAATCCATCAGTAGGTTGTGTTATTACAAAAAATAACTCCATAATTAGTATTGGATTTACAAGTATTAATGGTAGACCTCATGCCGAACAGAACGCAATAAATCTATCTAAGACTAACCTTAAAAATTCTGAATTATATGTAACACTGGAACCCTGTTCTCATTACGGAAAAACATCACCCTGTACAAAATCGATTATAAAAAATGGAATAAAAAAAGTTTTTTTTTCCATAAATGATCCGGATTTAAGATCATATAATAAGAGCACAAAGCTTTTAAGGAGAAAAAAGATAAGCGTTAATAAAGGCACTTATGCTAATGAATTGAATTTATTTTATAGAAGTTATATTAAATCCAAAAGAAATTTATTACCTTTTGTTACCTGTAAATTGTCGGTCTCAAAAGATTTTTTTACAATCAATAAAAAAAATAAATGGATTACGAATAAGTTTTCACGGGCAAGAGTTCATTTAATGCGATCAAATCATGATTGTATAATTACAAGTAGCAAAACCATTATTAAAGATAATTCTGAATTAACTTGCAGAATTGATGGTTTGAAAAATAGAAGTCCATCAAGAATTATACTAGATAATAAATTAAAAATATCGTTAAATTCAAAAATAATAAAGGAAGCTAGTATTTATCGTACAATAATTTTTTATAACAAATCTAATAAAAAAAAAATTAAGCGACTTAAAAATTTAAATGTCAAATCTTTCAAAATTTCCCTGGATGTAGAAAAAAATCTGGATTTAGGTGAAGCTCTTATTAAGGTAAGGCAATTAGGTTTTTATAGGATTTTTTTGGAAACCGGAATGAAATTGGCTACTAATTTTTTGTATAAAAATTTGGTTGATGATTTAAAGCTTTTTATATCAAATAAGAATCTTGGAAGAAATGGAATGTGCAATATTAAAAAAAATTTAAAATTAATTTTAAAGGATAAAGAGAGCATTAACGAAAAGGTCAATCTTTTTGGTGATAAATTAATAACATATAAAATTAACTAATGTTTAATGGAATAATTAAAAATACTGGTATAATTAATAGACTCTATAAAAAAAATAACAATTGTTTTTTATATATTTTATCTAAAATAAAATTTACAAAAAAAGAAATAGGTTCTTCCATCTCATGTTCTGGCGCTTGTTTGACTTTGGAAAAATATAACAGAAACTTAAGTAAGTTTTATATTTCCAAGGAAACATTAAGTAAAACTATTTTTAAAACTTCAATAAAAGGAGATATTATTAATCTTGAGAAACCTTTAAAATATGGTGAGCGTATATCCGGACATTTTGTTCAAGGTCATGTTGATACTACCGCAGCAGTAAAAAAAATTAATCTTGTTGGTAAATCTTTGCAAATTAATTTTAAATTTCCTAAAAAATTCAAAAAATACCTTGTTCAAAAAGGATCTATTACTATTAATGGTGTATCCTTAACCATTGCCAAAATTCTTATTGATGGCTTGCAAATTGTGATTATTCCACAAACTCTCAAGTTAACTAATTTAATTCACCTAAAGGAAAAAGATGTAGTAAATATTGAATTTGATGTTTTGGGCAAATATATAAAAAACTTTTTAAAGAGAAGATAATGGGATTTTCTAAAATTAGTGAAATTTTAAAAGATGCCAAAAAAGGAAAGATTTTTGTTTTAGTCGATGATGAGGGTAGAGAAAATGAGGGAGATCTTATTATACCTGCATCTAAAATATCTGCTAAATCTATAAACTTTATGGCAAAGCATGGCAGAGGGCTTATATGTTTGGCATTAACTCAATATCAAGTAAATAAACTTAATTTATCTTTGATGTCACCTAGCAATAGCTCTAGAACACAAACTGCTTTTACAGTGTCCATAGAAGCGAGAAAAGGTGTTACCACTGGAATATCTGCTCATGATAGAGCTCACACCATTAAAACTGCTATTAAAAAAAATGCTTCATCTAAAGATATAGTATCACCAGGTCACGTTTTTCCTCTTATTTCAAAAAACGGTGGTGTGTTAGTACGAGCTGGTCATACAGAGGGTTCTGTAGATGTTTCTAGACTATCTAAGTGTGGATCTTCGGCAGTAATTTGTGAAATTATGAATGATGATGGTAGCATGGCTAAAGGTAAACAATTACTAAATTTTGCAAAAAAACATAAATTAAAACTAGGTAGAATTGATGATTTAATAGCTTATCGTTTGAACCGAGAAAAATTAATTAAACTAAAAAAATCTTCGACTATTAAAATTAAAAAACAAAATTACAATATAAAAATTTTTGAAAATTTATTAGATGGATCAGAAAATTTTGCTTTAATTAAGGGAGATATTAAAAAAAGTAAAAATCCAAGGGTTAGAGTTATTTCATCAAATATAGTGAAAAATTATTTAATGGGAAAAAAACTACCAAATTCATTTAATCAAACCATTGAACACTTTAAAAATCATAAAGATTGTGTTTTAATCTTTATAAGAGATACAAATCTCAAATCAGTTTCTGAAACTTTAAGAGGATATGAGAGCAAAACATTTTATAAAAGAGGTCAAGATAAATTAATTAAAAACTACGGCATAGGAGCACAAATTATTAAAGCGTTAAATATTAAAAAGATGATATTGGTGACTAGATCAAAAAAGAAAGTTATTGGATTAGAAGGCTACGGAATCAGAATTACAAAACAGGAAATTATTAAATGAAACAAAAATTTTGTATTATTCAGGCAAAATATTATTCTGATATTTCATCAAAATTATATGATGGTGCTATTAAAATTTTAGGTGAAGAATCGGATTGCAAAATTATCACTGTACCAGGGGTTTTTGAAATACCAATTATGATTGCTAAAAACATTGAGTCTTTCGATGCTTTTGTTGCACTGGGGTGTGTTATAAAGGGTAAAACACCACACTTTGATTTTATTTCTACTGCTACAATAAATGCAATAATGGATTTATCAATTCGATATAAAAAACCTATAGGAAACGGAATAATAACATGCCTAAATAGAAAACAAGCTTTAGAAAGAGCAGATCCAATGAAAAAAAACAAAGGTGGAGAAGCGGCTAAGGCAGTATTATCCGTTTTAGGAATTTTAAATGAAGATAAAAGATGAGTCACAATGAAGCCCTTCAGAATCCTAGGGTAATTGTTGTTCAGAAATTATATGCAAATCATGTAAGCAAGGACTCTGAAATTTTTTTTCCAAAACACAGGTATAAAAAATTCATAAAAGATGTTGTTAAAGGTACTATTGAAAGAAAAGAACTAATCCAGGCTTTAATAGATAAAGAATTAAAACAAGATATTAACGAGAATAAAACTGAATTAATGGTTAAATTAATGATTATGGCTGCCATATATGAATTTATGTTCATGCATAAAACTCCTATAAAAGTTGTTATCAGTGAATACTTAAAAGTAGCTGATTTTTTTGTCCAGGAATCACAAAAACGCTTTTTAAACGCTATACTAGAAAAGGTATCTAAGATAAGTCGAGTTGAAAATAGATAAAAAAAGATTTTTGTTGCCTTTTATGTTTTTTTTTGGCAATTTGCGTTTTTTTAATCTTAATTTATTTAAATAGATGATTAGTACTCTCTATATTATTATCGCAGCTGGTTTACTAGCAATTTTATATGGCTACATAGTTAGTAAAGAAATATTGTCAGCTAGTCCTGGTAATATTAAAATGCAGGAAATCGCTAGCGCCATTCAAATCGGAGCAAGAGCTTATTTAAATCGTCAATATAAAACTATTGCTATTGTTGGGATTATTATTCTTATTATAATTACATATGCTCTAGGAATTTGGGTTGGTTTTGGATATTTTATTGGAGCTTTTTTGTCTGGAGCAGCGGGTTATATTGGAATGCTAATATCTGTTCAAGCAAATGTAAGAACTGCCGAAGCTTCTCGCAAAGGTCTTGCTTCCGGCTTAAATATTAGCTTTAAATCAGGTGCTGTCACTGGAATGTTAGTCGCTGGTTTAGCTTTATTGTCAATATCGACTTATTACCTAATTTTATTAAAATTAAATATAGATAATAGAGAAATAATTAATGCGCTTATTGGATTAGGCTTTGGTGCGTCTTTAATATCAATTTTTGCAAGATTAGGTGGTGGAATTTTTACAAAAGGTGCCGATGTAGGGGCAGATTTGGTAGGTAAAATTGAAGCAGGAATTCCCGAAGATGATCCAAGAAATCCTGCGGTTATAGCTGACAATGTTGGAGATAATGTTGGTGACTGTGCTGGCATGGCTGCAGACTTGTTTGAGACGTATGCTGTGACTATTGTTGCTACTATGGTTTTGTCATCAATTTTTTTCATAGGTGATTTAAGTATGATGATTTATCCGCTATCGATTGGAGGAGCATGTGTACTTACTTCTATTGCAGGAACTTTTTTTGTGAGATTGGGTTCAAACAAAAATATAATGGGAGCTTTATATAAAGGATTTTTAGCCACAGCCATTTTTTCTGCAGTAATTTTGTATCCAGTTACAGATAAAATTATTGGTTTAGATACTATTTATTCATCGACAAATGCTGAGTTTAGTGGTTTTGAACTTTATACGTGTGGAATAATTGGTTTAATAATTACGGGCTTGATAATTTGGGTGACAGAATATTACACAGGAACCAAGTTTCGCCCGGTCTTAAGTATCGCAAAATCATCTACTACAGGTCATGGAACAAATGTCATTCAAGGTTTGGCTGTTTCTTTGGAAGCTACTGCCTTACCAGCGTTGATTATTGTATCAGGAATTTTATATACCAATCATATTGCAGGTTTATTTGGAATTGCTATATCCGTAACCACAATGCTGGCCTTGGCAGGCATGGTGGTTGCATTAGATGCTTATGGCCCAGTGACTGATAATGCAGGAGGTATCGCTGAAATGTCGAATTTACCTAAAAGTGTTAGAAAAACAACAGATGCCTTAGATGCTGTTGGCAATACGACAAAAGCTATTACCAAAGGATATGCTATAAGTTCCGCTGGATTAGGTGCATTGGTTTTATTTGCTGCTTATACAGAAGATATTAAATTTTTTTCTAACATTAAAGGATCTGCTCTCGAAAATATTTCAGTAAATTTTGATCTTTCCAATCCATTCGTTATGGTTGGTCTATTAATCGGAGGGATGTTGCCATATTTATTTGGATCAATGTCAATGCAAGCTGTTGGAAGGGCAGGAGGTGCTGTCGTAATTGAAGTCAGAAGGCAGTTTAAAAAAATACCAGGAATTATGAAACGCAAAAGAAAACCTGATTACAGTAAGTTAGTGGACTTATTAACCAAAGCAGCTATCAAAGAAATGATAATACCATCATTATTACCAGTATTATCGCCTATAATTTTATACTTTATCATATTATTGATAGGTGGAATTGAAGCGGCGCTAGCTGCTGTTGGAGCAATGCTGTTAGGAGTTATTGTAACAGGTTTCTTTGTTGCCATTTCAATGACTGCAGGTGGGGGTGCCTGGGATAATGCAAAAAAATATATTGAAGATGGTAAATTTGGTGGAAAAGGATCTGAGGCACATAAAGCTGCTGTTACCGGAGATACCGTGGGTGATCCATATAAAGATACGGCAGGTCCGGCTGTTAATCCAATGATTAAGATAACAAATATAGTAGCTTTATTACTATTAGCTGTAATTGCTCACTAATCTTTTCTTTGTGTTTGCATTTTTTGTCTAACGCTAGACAAGAAACTATATACAAAGTTTTCTTTTCGTATTTCGTTTTCAGTAATATTTTTTGCAAAAGTTAGTTTTTTCATATCTTCTATAGAAGACAATTCCTTTTTTTTAAGGATACCATATTTGTCAAACTCTAATACTAAAACGTTATTTTTTGTAAGATAATTTCTACCTAACTTAAACATTTTTCCTTTAGTCATAGTTCTTTCAATATAAATCCATAAATTGTCATTTGTCATTCCCTTTGTGGATGGCTGTCCAAAAATATTAATTGTGTCATTTTTATTCGATTTGTTAACAAATATTAACTTCTCCCTTTTTTCTAAATATGCTATTCCATGTGTTTTTACTATTTCATTGCGTTGGCAACTAATGGTAAAAAGTAAAATTAATAACAAATATACAGTTTCTTTCATATGTCGAAATATATAAAGCAACTCAATACCCAAGAAGAGATATTATATAATAATATTCTTTTATTATCACGAAATAAATTATTTTACACTAAATTTGATTTGATTGATACTTTCCAAAATCGAATTCTTCTAATTTTTATACATATTTCTTTTATATTTATTAAAATAAAACAAGACAATAAAGATCAAATGTATAAAATTTTTTACCAGAAAATGTTTGATTTGATCTTTAATAACATTGAATCAAATATGAGAGAAATTGGATATGGAGATTCCGTTATAAATAAAAATATGAGATTTCTTACAAAAATTTTTTATAACATTTTGCTTAATTGCGAAAAGTATAAAGAAATGAAAGTAACTGCTAAAAATATTTTTTTTAATAAATATTTGGAACAAAATAATATAAAAAATATCAATAATAATAAGGGTATAATCGAATATTTTAATGAATATGTAGCTTTTTGTTTCGATTTGGGCTCTGATAGTGTATTAAAAGGTGAATTAAAATTTAACTATAAGTAAATATTTACAATGGCTGTACCAAAAAGAAAAACATCAAAATCTAGAAGGAACAAAAGAAGATCACATCATAGAATTTCTTCTGTCAATATAGTTGCAGATAAAAAATCAGGTGAATTTAGACTTTCGCACCATGTTGATTTAAAAACAGGCCTTTATAATGGTAAACAAATACTAGAGCCAAAAAAATAATAGTATAAAAAAATATATTTTATTATGTCAAATAAAGTTAAAATTGCTATTGACGCAATGGGTGGAGAAAACTCTCCGAGAAAAATTATTGAAGGTATTGAAATTTCTTTAAAAACAAATCAAGAAAATTTTTTTTACTTATATGGAAAAAAAGAATTATTGGAAAAAGAAATTCATAAAAAAAAAATTATCCAGAAACATTGTGAAATTATTGGCACTGAAGATATTATTTTAGATGATGAAAGTCCATTAACTGGAGCTAAAAAAAGCAAAAATACTAGTATGTGGAAAGCGATAGAGTCTCTAAAAGAAAAAAAAACACACATATCTTTATCGGCAGGTAATACTGGAGTTTTATTAATAATATCTAGGCTTCTTTTAAAAACAATAGTTGGAATTAGTAAACCCGCTCTTGCAGCTTTATGGCCTAATCAAAACGATATGAATGTTGTTCTAGATTTAGGAGCAAATATTGAATGTAATGAAAAAAATTTAACAGACTTTGCTTGTATGGGTTCGGCATTATTCAAATCACTTTTTGAAAATGATAAACCTAAAGTCGCTTTACTAAATGTGGGTCTTGAAGAATATAAGGGCAACGATATTTTAAAAAAAACATTTTCCATTTTAAAAGACAATAAAATGAAAAATTTTATATTTGATGGTTATATTGAAGGAAATCATATAATGGAAGGTAATATTGATGTAATAGTTACTGATGGATTTACAGGAAATATCGCATTAAAAACAGCTGAAGGAACAGCAAATTTTATATCAAAAAATCTAAAAGACGCACTGAACAAATTATCTATATTACTTTCGTACAGTTCACTTAAAAGATTTAAAAATAAACTTGATCCAAGAAAATATAATGGTGCAATTTTTTTAGGTCTGCAAAGTCCAGTTGTAAAAAGTCATGGATCAACCGATTCAATCGGATTCGCGAATTCTATAAATGTCTGTAATAAAATAGTTAAGGCCAACTTAATTGAAAAGATAGAATCTAACTTAATTACTTTTGACTCTTAACTAAACGGATAATATTTTTAAATAATGGTAAATAATAATTTTACTCGAAAAGATTTATCTAACAAAATATACAAGAATGTAGGTTTTTCAAAAAATTTATCTTTAAAAATTGTTGATGATTTCTTTGAATCTATAATATTGGCGATTATTAAATCAAATAAAATTAAAATTTCATCTTTTGGAACTTTTAGCATCTTAAATAAAAAAGAAAGAATGGGTAGAAATCCTAAAACTGGTGTTCAAGCAAAAATTTTTTCTAGAAAAGTTGTGAAGTTTAAACCTTCTTTATCCTTTAAAAAAAAAATAAATCAAAATGAATAGTAACGATAAATCTGAAAATGCATACAAAACAATAGGTGAGGTAACGAAAGAACTTGGTCTTATAGACAAAAAAACCGGGCGTCTACAAACTCATACTATTAGATATTGGGAAACCCAGTTTAAGCAAATTAGACCAAATATCAGAGCGGGCAAAAGAAGATATTACTCAACTAAAGTTTTTAAAATTATTAAACATATTAAATTTTTACTAAAGGAGAGAGGTTTAACGATTAATGGTGTTAAAAAAATATTAAATATGCCGGAAAGACATTCTATTGACGATGATATGAATATAGGTATAAATAGGCCCGATATAAAAACAGCTAAGCTTATTAAAAACAAAGTAAAAAATATTTCTAGAATTATTGAAGAATTAAAAAAGTTTAAATAATGGCCAAAAAAACATCTATTAAAGTACGTCTTGTACCCGAAGCAAAGCCAGATAGCCCTTTTTTTTATTATGTAAAAAAACCTAATTCTGGGGAGAAAGCAAAAGTAAAGTTAAAAGTAAAAAAATATAATCCCGCCACAAGAAAGCATGAATTCTTTGTTGAAAAAAAATTACCACCACACAGCAAATAATTATTTCTTTTTAAAATTTTTTTTTTGAAAATAAACATAAGACCATATCATTGCTTTCCATATCCGTGTTGTAATTTTTGGATCTATTCTATGACGCATTGATTTTTTTCGTATATTTTTAAGAATTGTATTAATTCTTTTATGATCTACTATTTGATTTTTATATCTTTTTAAACCTAACATGTGTTTAACAACTTTTGTTCTTTTTTTTATTAGATTAAAAATGCTGTTATCTAATTGATCTATTTTATTTCTTGCTATTATTAATTTTTTTTTATCCATTGTGGCGACAAATTAGTAATTTTTATTTTATCTAATAGATATGTATATTAATTTCATGATTGGGCAAAATAAAAATATTTATGTTTCATATTGGCTATTGTTAATAACTTTTCTTGTTGCCTTAATGATTATTGCAGGAGGATTAACCAGACTGACCGATTCAGGTCTATCAATTACTAGATGGGATATAATTTCTGGTATATTGCCACCTTTATCACTAAGCGGTTGGGAAAAATCATTTACGTTATATAAACAAATACCAGAATACAAATTACTTAACTCATCAATGACTTTAGAACAATTCAAATCAATTTATTGGTGGGAATATACTCATAGATTATTGGGACGTATTGTCGGACTGTTTTATCTTATACCTTTATTTTATTTCACTTTTAAGAAAATGATAAAAAAAAAATCATTAATCTCATTGTACATAATCTTGATTCTTATATTTTTTCAGGGATTTATTGGTTGGTATATGGTTAAAAGTGGTTTAACAGAAAGAACAGATGTTAGTCACTATCGTTTAGCTCTTCATTTAACTTTAGCCTTTATTATTTTTATTTTACTGTTATGGAATTATCTTAAATATAAAAATCAACAAAGTCCTATTCATAATAAAAGATTACCATCATACTTACCAATTTTATTTATATCTTGTGTTCTTATTCAAATCTGCATGGGTGCTTTTGTGTCAGGCTTAGATGCCGGTCAAATATATCAAACTTGGCCTTTGATGAGCCAAAGTTATTTTCCTAATGACTCTAATATAAAAGATTTATTTTCTATAAATGCTTTAGAAACACCATCAATTGTACAATTTATCCATAGAAATATAGCTTATTTTATAATTCTATTATTTAGTTTTATTGCAACAATAATCTATAGAAATAAAGATTTTGTTTATCTAAGAAGTGCAGTTTTATTAGTTTTTGTTTTTCTTTTCTTGCAGACTTTTTTAGGGATTTTAACAGTACTTTCCGGTGCACAGATAATTTTAGCATCCATGCATCAAATAGGTTCGATACTTCTAATTACAACATCTTTAATTCTAGTATTTAAAAATTCTAGAATTAACTAACAGCTTTCAATTTTACGTTTCCAGAGCCTTCTAAAGCTTGCTTTAGATCTGCAATAATATCATCAGGATGTTCAATTCCTACTGACAATCTTACATAACCTGGCGTTACTCCAGCGGCCAATAATTCTTTTTCGTTTAACTGACTATGAGTTGTTGTAGCTGGATGAAGAGCTAAACTTCTAGCATCTCCAATATTAGCAACATGATAATGGAGTTGAAGAGAGTCTATGAACTTTTTGCCCGCTTCAACACCACCTTTTATTTCTATTCCAACAAGAGCTCCATTTCCTCCTTTAAAATATTTTTTAGCTCTATTTGCCACTTCTCCTTTGTAAAGAGTTGGATAAATAACTTTTTCCACATTTTTTTGTGTTTGTAAAAAATCAACAACTTTTTCAGCATTAGAACAATGTTGTTTAAATCTTAATGGTAAAGTTTCCAAACCTTGGATATGTTGAAAAGCGTTATCTGGAGCTAAGCACGAACCCAAGTCACGAAGTAATACAACTCTTGCCCTTACAGCAAAGGCTACATTTGCTCCTGTTAATTCTTCCCCACACAGCTCCACCATAACTTGGATCTGGTTCATTAAATAAAGGCTGTCTTTTTGGATCTGCGGTCCAATCAAAATTTCCTCCATCAACTATAATTCCACCAATGACGGTACCATGACCTCCTATGTACTTTGTTAATGAATGTACAATTACAGCAGCTCCATGTTCAAATGGTTTGCAAATGATAGGCGATGCAGTGTTATCCACTATTAGAGGTATGTTATATTTTCTTCCAATGTCAGCAACTTCTTTGATGGGAAAGGCTCTCAAATATGGATTAGGTAGAGTTTCAGCATATATGGCTCTTGTTTTATCATCAAATAATTTTTCAAAATTCTTCGGATCTAGAGGATCAGCATACCTTACCTCTATTCCTTGTCGTTTGAGTGTATGAGTAAACAAATTTACAGTTCCTCCATAAAGATCTGTTGAACTGATAAAATTATCGCCAGACTGAGCAACATTTAGTATAGAAAATGCTGAAGCAGACTGTCCAGAGCTAACTGCTAGAGCAGCAAGACCTCCTTCCAGTGCAGCAACTCTTTTT
>JYMV01026479.1_pt1 | contig 12749 bp, 11 predicted proteins | sample 338911 | NCBI WGS metagenome assembly JYMV01 (sample SAMN03354496, study PRJNA234377) | hydrothermal vent metagenome | biome: Deep sea; feature: Hydrothermal plumes at the Eastern Lau Spreading Center, Western Pacific Ocean; material: Seawater | place: Tonga | collected 2009 | depth 2000 m m | reverse complement strand
CGTTGAGAAAGAAGACCTCTGCCGAGTTCCAATTACCACAAGGCTAACCGCTTCAACTCGTGCTACGACCGTTTCCCGAAAATGCACCATGCGCCAGCGCTCTCGGCCAGCAAAATCGGATACCTAGCGACGCCAATTATAATCGAGCGACTCGTCCCGAAGGGACGAAACTGGAAAAGGCGGAGAGCACATTATGAATGACCGACAGAACGCGCTACGAATCAATGCTGACCGATTCCGCAAGAGATTCGACGCACTCGCAGACATCGGTGCAACCGCTGACGGGGGAGTACATCGGCCGGCGCTTGGCGCTGAGCACCTCCGCGCCAGAGAGTGGTTTTTGAAGGAAGCCACGGCTGCAGGATTAACGACCCATGTCGATGGTGCGGGTAACCACTCAGCCGCCTTGTCCTGCGGTCCAGCTGGCGCGCCCGTCCTCCTATTGGGGTCGCATCTCGATTCGGTGAGATACGGTGGACGGTTCGATGGTGCCCTCGGCGTGCTCGCCGCCCTTGAAATACTACAGGTCGTTAAGGAAGCCGGTGTTGCCCTTGAGACCAATCTCGAGGCCATCGACTTCACGGACGAAGAGGGAACACATCTTGGGTTCCTCGGTAGTCTGGCTTTGGTGGGAGCGATCACTCCCCAAGAATTACGTCACCCCGGCAGCGACCTAGGGATATTTCAGAAGGCACTCGCTAAAGCCGGTTTGACCGAGAACTCAATCCTCGACGCGAGGCGTTCCCCCTCGACCATTGCCGGCTATCTAGAATTACACATTGAGCAAGGCAATCGATTGAACACATCGGCAGATGATATCGCCGTCGTCACATCGATTGTTGGTCTAAGGCGACAGAAGGTCACCTATATCGGTCGCGCTGATCACGCCGGTACGATCTCCATGAAGGAGCGGCGCGACGCTGGACAGGGCGCCGCAGCCCTCATGCTTTCCTCACGTCGCCTGGTGATGAAAGAGTTTCCGGAGAGCGTAGTAAACACTGGTACTATCGAATTCTCGCCAGGCGCAATGAACATCGTCCCTCAGCGTGCGCAGCTGACCCTCGAATTCCGTGCCCCGAAACCGCATGACCTCGAGCAGTTAGGCGTGGCACTGCAGCAGCTGGTGTATGCCGAGGCACGTGAACGTGAGTTGGATGTCACCATCGAGGAAGTTGACGGCATCCAGCCAGTACAGATGGACGGGCAGGTGCAAGCGGCGTTCGTTGCCGCCGCTGAGCGACTCGACCTCTGCCACAGACGAATGGCCTCTGGAGCGGGCCACGACGCTCAGGTGATGGCGAAGATCTGTCCCGCAGGAATGATCTTCGTCCCTTCAGTCGACGGTTGTAGTCACTCAGCGCACGAATTCACTGAGTGGGAGGATTGCATTAACGGCGCAAACGTTCTCCTGCAGACCGCTGTCGCTGGCATTCCTAGTGCGGATAGACCAAGAACCGGGTAGTCCGGTCGCCAATGTCAGTCACCAAACTTGATCCCTTGCGCAAGCGGAAGTTCGGTGCTTCGGTTGATCGTGTTGGTCTGGCGACGCATGTACGCCCGCCAGGCGTCCGTTCCTGATTCTCGACCACCACCCGTTTCCTTCTCTCCACCGAAAGCTCCACCAATCTCAGCTCCGCTGGTGCCGATGTTGACGTTAGCGATCCCACAATCACTGCCACACGCCGACACGAAATATTCCGCTTCTCGAAGATGCTCGGTAAAAATGGCCGACGACAGTCCCTGAGGCACGGCGTTGTGGAGTGTCACCGCTTCCTCGACCTCGTCGACCGTCTGCGCTAATGTCGCATCAGCTGAACCATAATCGATGATGTAGAGGATCGGTCCGAAGGTTTCTTCCTGTACGATGGCCAAGTCGTTTGTCGCAGCCGCCAAACATGGTGTGACGTAGTGTCCACCAGGGCGTGTCTCATCCTCCAGCCGATCACCACCACAGAGAACCTCACCACCTTCTGCTTTGACCCGCGCTACCGCCTGCATCAGATTCTCGACGGCATCCAGAGTGGCCAATGGTCCCATCAACGTTTCCGGCTGCCGAGGGTCGCCGATCCGCACACCGGCGTAGGCGCGCTTCAATCGATTTACTAGTTCACTACGTACCGAACGGTGACAGATAATCCGGCGTGTACTGGTACACCGCTGCCCAGCCGTCCCAATCGCACCGAACAGAATGGCCGGTAGGGCCACCTCAAGATTGGCATGGGCTGTAACAATAATTGCGTTGTTACCACCCAGTTCGAGGATCGTGCGGCCAAGGCGTTGGCCGACGACTCCGGCCACGTGGTGCCCAACCTCGCAACTACCGGTTACGGAAATGAGACCGACTCGGCGGTCTTGAACTAATCGCTCGCCGATTGTCGAGCCACCGCCAACGGTCAGTGAAAAGACGGCCGGGTCCACGTCGTTAGCACGGCAGACCTCTTCGGCGAGCCGGGTAACAGCAATCGCGGTTAACGGGGTTCGGCTCGCCGGCTTCCACACTGTGCTGTTGCCACACACTGCACCGAGCGCCGCGTTCCAACTCCACACTGCAACCGGAAAATTAAACGCGGACACCACACCAATAACTCCTAGCGGGTGCCACTGCTCGTACATCCGATGGTCGACTCGCTCGGACGGCATCGTTAAGCCATAAAGCTGCCGTGATAGCCCACACGCGAAGTCGCAGATGTCGATCATCTCCTGCACCTCGCCCTCGCCTTCAGCCGCAATCTTGCCCACCTCAAGCGTTACAAGCGCACCGAGATCCCGTTTGGCAGCGCGCAAGCGATCGCCCAACTGACGCACCACTTCACCGCGCTGAGGAGCCGGCACGTTACGCCACGCCTTGAACGCATGCACCGCCTGACCAACGATCTGTTCGTATTCGTCCTCAGTTACGGTCTTAACCGACGCGATACGGGAGCCATCGATCGGTGTGACCACTTCAACCTCCGGCCCCGATCCGACCCAGTCGCCACCAAACCCTCCAGAATTAATTGGTGCAATACCCAGCGTGTTAAGTAAGTCAGACATCAATGCACACCACCCATCGTGAACCGCCAATCGTTAGAGTTCTGCCACACCTACCATAACGAAACTTGCACCAGGGATTGCCAACGCACGGTGAGCTACCCGACCACGGTGCCGGTCTGTGTTACCGCGTAGAACAGCGTCGCACCGATCGCCACGACGAAAAGCCCGCCGAGTCGGACGAGAGCGTGTGGCCGATGACTTAACCACTGTGAGAACGAGCGGATCCGTTCGCGGCCGACCAGTAACATCATGACCCCCGAAAAGAGTACCAGCGTACCGAAGAACTGGAGGAACATCGGTAGTCGTGTTTCTGCTGCCACCATTAGCAGAATTAGTCCAATGACAAGCCGAGCCGCAGCTACGGCAAAATACTTCCGGCCCTGATGCAACAACGCCAGCCGTGTCACGACCGAGGGAACCGCCGTGACGACACTACCAAAAACGATCATAAACAGGCCAAGGACTGCAACGACTGTCGCCATTGAACTCCTCCGTGAGGCAATTCACTCAGGTACCACAGTCCTGACGGAGGTAAGCTCGGCACGTCAGGGGTCAGCCTCCGCCTGTGCGTAGCGACTAGCGACGAGCGGTGGGGGTCATGGTGATCTCGTGACGTTCGCCGTCGCGTAAAAACACCACAGTAATGACCTCATCAACCTTCACGGCATCCAACGCGTATGTGTAGTCGTAGATGTTGGTAATCGATTGACCTGCAAACTCAATAATCACATCGCCCTCTTGGAGGCCAGCCTTCGCCGCCGGACCACCTTCGATAACACCACCTAGTAATAGACCCTCGACCTCAGCAGTATAGTCAGGAATCGTTCCAGTGAACGCCCGCAAGCTCGCACGTTGGCCCTGCTGCTCTACCTGTTCGACCCGCACAAAGTCCAATGGAGTGTTTCGATTGGAAACATTACGCGCGATGATCGTCCCTAACCTGACCACTCGGTCGAGATCCTCGTAGTTAACAGCCGAAGTATCATCACTCGGCCGATGGTAGTCCGAATGGCTACCTGTGAAGAAATTTAGGCTCGGAACCTCCGCACCGTTAAAACTCATCACATCGGTCGGCAAGTACGGGTCGTATTGGATCTGCACGTTGAAACCAACAGGTACGTTCGCCTGCTCGATCAGCCCCTCCCAGGCCGTACTAGAACCCACCGCCTGCAGCGCAAGCCTGTTGTCACGTGCGCGTCCGACCATGTCGAAGTTCAAATAACCCGAGATCTCCGGCATCGGTACTGGCTCTGTGTCAGCAAAATTCGCAGACCCAAGGAGACCCAATTCTTCGCCTGACCAAAACGCCAAGATTACGCCTCTGTGCCGGTCCGTGCCAGCAAGTGCACGGCCGATTTCAATGACCGCCGCCACACCAGATGCGTTATCGTCAGCACCGTTATGAATTTCACCACGCTCGCTATCACGTGCTAAGGAATTGCCTTGGAGGCCGAGGCCCAAGTGGTCATAATGCGCACCCAGTAACACATACGGCTTTTCATCTACAGTGACCGACGGCATGGCCGACGGTGGCAAATATCCGATAACATTGAAGCCGGTACGCTGCTCCCTGGTCACCCTGACATCGAGTGTCAGTCGTACGCCGTCGATAGAAAATCCCGCCACGTGAGGGTTACCGGTGTCCAGTTCAGCCTGAATCTCCTCGACAGTCTGGTCCGGCACATATTCAAACAGTGAATCCCCCACAGCTGCACTCATGGTAGCGGCAACAATCCCCGACCCGGAAATGGCCGTATCAAAGGTCATCGGAATCGTCAGACCAGCGTTCGGCGAGCGTGGGCCAGTTAGCACGAGCAATGCCTTTGCCCCGCGTTGGCGGGCAGCCATCGCCTTATAGCGGAGGCCCGAATACCGCGCAAGGATGTTACGTAGTTCCTGATCTACATCCTCTGGAAAATAGCGAAGCACCACAACAATCTTGTCAGTGACGTCGAGGGTTGCATAGCTGTCATAGCCGAAGTCTTGCGAGTCGGGCACGACTAGGCCGTAACCGGCGAACACAACCTCGCCTTCGACTTCGGTCGAATCAGAAAACGACAGCGCCTGCACGTCGTCAGTGCTATTCCAGCGGGTATCAAGGTTGAGTGTTAGTGACGTGCCGGCATCGTTGACACCGGCCGTGAACTCGAAAGGCAGCCGGAAATCTGATTGGCCCGGAAGGACTGTCGCTCCGATCGTGCGAAGTTGCTCGACAATGTAGTCTGCTGCACTTTGAGCACCGTCAGACCCGGTCAGGCGTCCCCCCAATGCATCTGCCGCCAGCGCCTCAACGTGCGGTTGTGTGCGCCATCCTTCTTGGGCAACAACCGGACCCACGAACCCACTCACTCCGACGACAAAAACTGCCACGGAGAATTGAACGCGACATCGCTGCGTCATATCGTTACTCGTCGCCACCCGCGTCGCTGCTCCCGCCAGAATCTCTTAGCCCAGCGGCTTCGAGCGCTTCGAGCGCCTTGGCATGATTCCACTGTCCGAGAAAAATCTGTCCGGCTTGGCCACCAGCGCGATTTGACGTCCATGTTAGAACCTCGCCATTTGGTGACGGTACGGGCAGTCCATCGAACCCGTCGGTGTAGGTGATACGTACCGGTTCCTTTCGACCATTGGCATCGACAATGTACACCTCAAAATTCGTGAAGCCCAGTTTGTTCGATGCAAAGAAGATGTATTCGCCTGATGGATGGAAGTAAGGCGCCCAACTCATCGAGTTAAAGTCAGTGATCTGCTGCTGCTCGGTGCCGTCGAGATTCATCGTCCAAACGTCGGCGATCAAACCGGCCTCGTCAAAACGCCGCCAAACGATTTTCGAACCGTCGGGGGAGAAGAACGGACCGCCGTCGTACCCCACAACATCGGTAAGCCGTCGCTGCCCTGATCCGTCGGCACGCATAATGTAGATTTCAGCAAAGTACGACGGGTCTAGTTCTAGTTGCTTCCGCTCATCCTGACTCAATTCTCGGTTGTAGGCGTCACGCATCGACGTAAACACGAGCCATTCTCCATCGGGTGAATAGCTCCCTTCAGCATCGTACCCGTAGACGTCTGTCAATCGAGCATATTCACCGGTGTCCTGGTCGAATGTATAAATCTCCATCTCCGGGTCGTAGTCCCACGCGTATCGTCGTTCTTGCCCAGATTCGCGAAAAGCAATCTCGGCAGCCTGTAACGCCTCGGATTCGGAATCGTGCTGAGTTGAGGCATACATGATGAGCGCGCTGCCAGGCTGGAAAAAAGCGCAGGTCGTCTTGCCATGACCTGGTGAAATCCGGCGCGAGTCACCCGTCTCCATATCAAGAACGTAAATCTGATAGAAGGGGTTCTCGGACTCTCGTTCACTTTGAAAAACAAGCATGCCACCGTCTGGTCGAAAATAGCCCTCTCCAGCTCGCTTGCCTGTGATCGTCAGTCGACGGATACGCGTCAAGAAGTCGGATTCAGAGTAATCATCGTCATTCTGACTAGCAACGAAGGTCCCCGACAGCCCTAGAACCAGCACCACCGCCACAATTACTACCCTGCACATCCGTGTCCCAACTTTTGCCATATGCCAACCCATCTTTAACTCTCTAGCCGTCAGAGCCCGCCCTCACCATATTATCGTGCTCGCCCAGAATCGCGAGAACTTCGGTATCTAGCCTTTGAACGCTCCGCTCTGAAAATCCTCGATGGCCTGCATGATTTCGGTTCGAGTATTCATCACGAATGGACCGTAGCGTGCCACCGGTTCACCAATTGGTTTGGCCGCGAGTAAAAGGAAACGAACCTTGGTAGACGTGGCCGTAACGGCTACCCGGTCACCATCACTTAGTGTCGCAAGCCGTCCTGAACCGATCGGCGTCCCAACTCCTGATCCAGTAGCACCGAATTCGCCCTCGCCCTCGAACACATAGCAGAGCCCGTTGTGCCCGACAGGAATCTCTTGCTCAAACCGACCACCAGATGGCACGGTAACATCGAGATAAATCGGTGAAGTCGAGATGTCGGTAACCGGACCGCTGGTCCCGTTCGATGTTCCCGCGATCACCTTCACCCGCACGTCTGCCTTGGATTTCCATTCAGGAATTTGGTCAGAAGGGATGTCCTGATAGCGCGGCGGCATCATCTTCAGCCGCGCGGGAAGATTAATCCACAGTTGGAAGCCCCAAAGTAACCCGTTCTCCTGTTTCGGCATCTCCGAGTGCACGATCCCTTTACCGGCCGTCATCCACTGCACGCTGCCAGCCTCAAGGGTGCCTCGGTTGCCAAGATGGTCAGAGTGCTGCATTGCACCAGCAAGCATGTAGGTGACCGTTTCAAATCCCCGATGTGGATGATCCGGAAACCCAGCCAAATAGTCGCCCGCTTTATCCGATCGGAATTCATCGAGCATCAGGAATGGGTCAAATTGACTGAGCGCTGGGCTCCCGAGACTGCGCTTAAGCTTCACGCCCGCTCCGTCCGATGTGTCCTGCGCCGCCACGATTTGACTGACCGTACGGTAACTCACATAACACCCCCTGTCACACCGCGACCGGATCGGGTTTCACAACTCGGCCTGGCGTGGCACCGGTGTGCTCACCTGCCTTGATGACAAATGCACCGCCGACAATCACGTGCAGGATGCCAGCGGGATACTGGTGCGGATTCTCAAACGTCGCTTGGTCAGCAACAATGTCGGGGTCGAACACAGTGAGGTCGGCGATGGCACCAGGCCGAATGACGCCACGGTCGAGGAAGTTGAGCCGTGCCGCCGGCATGGAGGTAATCTTGTGAATCGCAGTCTCAAGAGGCATCACCTGTCGCTCGCGACAGTAGTGTCCCAGCAGACGCGGAAAGGTGCCGTAGGAACGTGGGTGCGGTGAACCCTCCGACAACGGCCCATACGGCGCACGTGCTCCACTGTCCGAGCACACCATGCCGAGTGGATGTGCTAGAAGCCGCTCGGTATTTTCTTCACCCATGCCAAACCCCACCATGCCGGTTCCGCCGCGATCCTCAATCATGATTCGCTTGAGCAGCACATACGGAGCCTCGCCTCGCTCGACCGCCAGGTCGTCAAACCGTCGACCACGTGCCCAGGTGACTGCTTCCGATCGCGTCGATGTAACCTGCACCGAGTTCCAGTCGCCCAACTGCGACACCTTCGCAAGAACCGCTTGCTCGATCTTCGCTTCAAGCCTGGAATCGAGTAAGCGTTCGAGAAACGCGTCGATACCACCATCGCGGACCCAGAGTGGGAAGAGGTTCGATAGGCCGGTGCTATAAGCCACGTAAGGATACCGGTCATACATAACATCAATACGGTCGGCGCGTGCAGCTTCAAGGATCTCAAGCACAACCCGGGCTTTCCACCAGTTCCGTTGCCCTTGGGCCTTCATGTGCGACACCTGAACGGGTACACCGGCCAGGCGTCCAACATTCAGCGCCTCTTCGATGGCCGCAATTAGCCGATCATCCTCATTTCGTATGTGGCTGGCATACGGTAGCCGCCGCGCGCGTAGCGGCTCAGTCAGCGCAATCAACTCCTCGGGGTCAGCGAATCCACCTGGCTCATATTCCAGCCCACTAGATACGCCACAAGCCCCGACAGCAAGACCCTCGTGGATTAGGCTGACCATGCGCTTCAATTCCTCAGGGGTTGCGCTGCGATCGTCATCGCCCACAACGAAGCCACGCACTGATCCAGCGCCAATCATGCTAGCCAGATTCACTGACCCGGGCGTTCGCGCGAGACGATCAAAGAATCCTGCTAGGCCACGAAAGTCAATCTCGACGTCGTAGCGCGATCGATAAAAGTCCTTAGTCGATTCAAACTCGCGATCTGTCCAGGTTCCAATCGAACTTCCATTCTGGCCGACGACTTCGGTCGTGACACCTTGACGGACCTTACTCTCAGCGCGGGGATTGGCGAGCAGGACAAGGTCTGTGTGTGAATGGATGTCAATAAATCCAGGTGCGAGCACTAACCCCTGTAGGTCAATAACGTCGGCGCCGGTGGTGGTAAGACCCGGACCAACGGCCGCGATTCGGCCACCTTGAAGAGCAACCTCGGCAGCAAATAGGGGACCCCCAGAACCGTCGCAAACGGTGGCACCGCGCAAAATAATGTCGGCCGGTGCTGGGGTCTGCGCCCAAACAACTTCACGCGCCCACCGAGGCGCGGCGAGCGCGGCGAGACCGGTTGTGCAAGCGAGAAATGTGCGACGATTCATAGCAACTATCCTCTCAGAACGGAAGCACAGAAGTGAACCACTATAAACCGCACGCACGCAGCATTCCTAGTCCGACATCTCCCTCACTTCTTGCTCCCAACTCCTGTATTCTTTTACCGGTATGACTCGCACTGCCTCTACGATGTTGCCTCTGGAGACACCAGCTCCAGATTTCGTGTTGCCTGACCCACGCGGTGACATTATCTCGCTGTCTCGTTTTGCCGATGCACCGGCACTCGTCGTCATTTTCATGTGCAACCATTGTCCTTACGTAAAACATCTGAAGCCGGCGCTAGCCGCGTTCGCCCGCGACTACCTGCCGAAGCGTGTCGCGGTGGTTGGGATCAATTCGAATGACGCAGCCAAGTTTCCCGAAGATGCCCCTGAGCGCATGGTGGAAGACATCGAAGCGTTCGATTACCGCTTTCCGTATCTCGTGGACGGAACACAGGAAATAGCCAAAGCATATGGCGCGGCCTGCACCCCGGACTTCTTTTTGTTCAACGTGGGTCGGCGACTTGTCTACCGCGGACAATTTGATAACAGTCGACCGAACAATGGCCTACCCGTTACCGGCGAGTCCTTACGATCGGCAGTGAACGCCGTCCTCGCCGGTTCACCAGTCCCTGAGCCTCAAACACCGAGCCTTGGCTGCAATATCAAGTGGAAACCAAACAACGCGCCAGATTACTTTGCCGGTTGAGCTGGTGTCGAACCAACCTCCAACTTAAAGTACCCTTCGTTACTGGGCGCTGCTCGGTCGTCACGCACGCCGTTCCCTGTAACGAACCCTGGGTCGACCTGCATCGCATCTGCCAACAACTCTAGATAATGGACGCGGGGTACCTCCACCGCACCTAGACGTGCCAGGTGCGGTGTGAGCCATTGGACGTCGAGTAAGCGGAAGTCACGGGTCCGCAGGCGGTCTATCAAGGCCGAAAGTGCCACCTTCGACGCGTCGGTCACACGATAGAACATCGACTCGCCAAAGAACGCGCCCCGCAAGGTAACGCCGTAGAGTCCACCAGCCAATTCTCCACCACGCCACACCTCGACCGAGTGTGCGAAACCCGCTTCATGGAGCGCCGAATACGTTTTGATGATTTCGCCGTTGATCCAGTCACCTTCAACCCCGCGAGACGCGCAGTCAACAATTACCTGGTCAAACGCGCGATCGAATGTTACGTCGAACTTGCGACTCCGCAGGACGCGTGTCAAGCGACGCGAGACACGAAACCGATCTATCGGCAGGATCCCACGCGGGTCTGGCGCGTGCCACACCATCGTGCCAGATGGCCCGGGCATCGGGAACCAACCCGAACGGTAGGCCGTTAGCAGGACCGGCAACGAAATCATGATCCGTCTAGTAATATATAGTGGTTCGTCAGTCGTAGGTGGGACATTGGTCCTCTCCAGGGTTAGTCTGAATTCGATGAAATAATGGGCGAGTCGTTCCACGCGCCGCACGAAGCGTTTTGCCATGAACGAATCTGAAGCAGTAACTAAAGGGATCCGGGTCCACGTGACCTCGCATTACTCCGCTGAACACTCCCAGCCGCAGAATCTGTGGTTCTTTCTTTATACGATCAAGATTTCGAACGAGAGTACTGATACGGTGCAACTCATTAGCCGTCACTGGATCATCACCAACGCTGAGAACCAGGTTGAAGAAGTTCAGGGTCCAGGTGTCATTGGTAAACAACCGGTACTGGCACCTGGTGAATCGTTTGAGTACACCTCTGGCTGTCCACTCACCACGCCCTTCGGCATGATGAAAGGGACCTATCAGATGGTCACGGCCGACGGTGACAATTTCGAAATTGAGGTCGCTTCATTCGCCCTGACAGAACCCTATACCGTGCACTGAACGTGCCGTCGGACACGTCAAGCGGTGGGATTTTTCTTGATCAAAACGCTTTTACTAGTTGAAACGTCGAGGCCCTACGGGCTGGTTAGTAGGCGTTGGGTGGCCTATTTTGAAAATGTAGTCGAGTGCTTCACTCGGCGGTAGACACCCTTCCGTATGTGATGCAAACAGACGTTTCCATCCGCACCCGGCGCGCGGCGATGACGGCGCTTTTCATGAGTGCCGGCCTGTCTTCAAGCGGATACATCGCCGCGATTATCGTGGCTCCTCTCATCGCCGAAGACCTACTCGGCAACGCTATGCTGAGTGGTCTGCCGTCAGCCTTTACTGTCGTCGGTATGGCCATCGGCTCAACGATGTTGTCAACTAGGATGGCCAAGTCCGGACGACGTAGCGGTCTGGTTCTGGGCTACACGGTTGTGGCGGCTGCTGCTGCCCTCGCCGTGATTGCAACGAATCTCGCGTCCTTCACCCTGTTTTCATTCGCCATGTTCATCCTAGGTGCTGGCCACAGTGCAAACCGGCTCACGCGCTATGCGGCGTCAGACCTGTATGGGTCGAAACATCGCGCAGCGGCAATCGGCTGGGTGATGTGGGCCGGCACGATAGGGTCGGTGATCGGCCCAGCGCTTCTTCAACCAGCGCGCGTATTTGCGATGTGGCTCGGCACAGTCGAAACGTCTGGTGCCTATTTGGTGACCATCGTTGGATCCCTGAGCGCAATCGGGGTTTTGCGAGCAAGAATGCCGCGGATCGCTCCATTCAGCGCGTCGACCAATTCAACGGCTCAGTATTCCAGCATCAGTCGGTTGCTCGCGGTACCCGAAATACAGATCGCGCTAATGGCTTTAGTCATTTCCCAAGGGGTAATGGTGCTCCTGATGACCATGACACCAGTCCACATTCGAGGCGCGGGTGATGGGCTTAGTTCGATCGGATTGGTCATCGGTGCCCACGCTTTCGGCATGTATGCGCTTTCTCCGCTTACGGGGATACTGAGCGACCGACTGGGACGTGTCCCCGTCATTCTGCTCGGGATGGCCATGCTGGTGGGTTCAGCGTTCTTGGCCGCCAACACTCCCGGACACGAAACCATGCGGTTGACAGTCGCGTTACTGCTGCTGGGTCTCGGATGGAATCTCGGGTTCGTTGCCGGCAGTGCCTTGCTGACTGATAGCGTGCCCGACATTGACCGTCTCCGCGTACAAGGCTTCGGCGACTCGGCTACCTGGGTGACCGGCGCGGTAGCCAGCCTTGCGTCAGGCATGCTCCTGGCAAGCGGTGGTTTCCCCGAGCTGAGCTTCGTCGGCGCAACATTCGCGGTCCTGCCGGCACTACTGATTGGGTGGCACCGACTCCGTAAGTCGCCAGTCCTTGGCCCAGAAGCGGAACTCTAACAACTAGAAACGTCAACCTTCCTCCGGCAGCACCGTCCGACGGACAACTCCTTCGATTGTTAAACCTTGAACGATGATCGAAAAAATGACAACACCGTAGGTCGCCGCAAGCAACAACTCCTTGACCGGTGACGGTGGCAGCGACAACGCTAGCGCAACAGAGATACCTCCCCGCAATCCGCCCCACGTAAGCACGGGAATCGCGCCTCGTGTAAACGTTCGCATCAAGCCCAGAAG
>JYMV01046020.1_pt1 | contig 12752 bp, 8 predicted proteins | sample 338911 | NCBI WGS metagenome assembly JYMV01 (sample SAMN03354496, study PRJNA234377) | hydrothermal vent metagenome | biome: Deep sea; feature: Hydrothermal plumes at the Eastern Lau Spreading Center, Western Pacific Ocean; material: Seawater | place: Tonga | collected 2009 | depth 2000 m m | reverse complement strand
AGAATGCCGAGTATACTCGGGGCCGGTTCGTTTATGACCTCGATCGTTTGATGGAGCAGGATCACCCTACGACGCTGCTCTGGGATCCGTCTTGGGCGCTTATTGCCATGTCCCTAAAGGTCACGATCATCTTTGGGGTCGTGGTCGTGGTAGTCGCGTTTAGCACTCTCGCGGAACGAAGGGTAGCAGCCTGGATTCAGGACCGGCGAGGTCCCAATCGAGTCGGTCCATTCGGCCTACTCCAACCAGTGGCCGATGGAATCAAGAACCTCCTGAAGGAGGAAACGCTTCCTGCCACCGCTTCTAAGGCTTTTTTCGTCTTGGCACCAATGTTCGTCTTGGTCCCTTCCCTCGTCACATTTGCGGTGATCCCAATTGCCGCCCCGCTGCCAACTCCCGCCGGCGTCGTCGACATGATCATAGCCGATATTCCGATTGGGATACTATATGTGCTGGCCTTCAGCTCGCTCGCCGTTTACGGCGTGGTACTGGGTGGTTGGGCTTCTAACAACAAGTATGCTTTTCTTGGGGGACTAAGGGCTTCGGCACAGATGGTGAGCTACGAAGTCGCGCTAGGACTCTCGCTCATTACGGTGCTCATGATGTCGGGGAACGTCACACTGACTGAGGTCGTTTGGCAGCAACAGCAGCTCGGCATGTGGTTCGTGTTCCCGCTTTCACTTGCCTTCATTCTTTTCGTGGTGTCAGCGTTCGCAGAGACCAACCGACTTCCGTTCGACATGCCAGAGGCTGAGTCAGAACTAGTGACCGGATACCACACCGAGTACTCAGCGATGAAGTTCTCAGCCTTTATAATCTCTGAGTTCGGCCACATGGTGACAGCCTCGGCGCTCATGGCAACCCTATTCCTTGGTGGCTGGGACCTCCCCGGTACCTGGGATGACGCGTTCTGGCACGAGGGCCAACTCATCAGTGGTTTTGCTCAGGATGGAGGTGCGACCCTTGCCAACCCCGCTTGGTGGAAGACGGTTCTCACGTTTGGCGGTTTTGCGGTCAAGACCTCGTTCTTCATGCTCCTATACATGTGGGTCCGTTGGACGCTTCCGCGTTTTCGCTATGACCAGGTCATGGCGCTCGGGTGGAAGGTTATGCTCCCCACAGCGCTTGCTTATGCGATGTTAGTTGGGGGTGCGATTCTCGTGCTCGACGAACTCGGGGTTCCTTGGGGCTTTTGGTACGGACTAGCCCTGACCGGCGTCAGTGGGGCTGCGACTGTGGGCTTCATGTTTTTCCTTGATCGCGGGCGAACGATCATCGGTGCTGCGGGCCAGAGCCGGCAGAAGGTCTCGATTATGAGCATCTCGCAGCCCGCTCCAGCGGGAGACTAGAGGTACACAAGAATGGCGATCTCAGTAAAAGTTATGAACCGGCCGGATCCGGAACACACGTCGTACCTGAGGGCAGCATTAAGTGGGATGGCTCTCACTTTCAGACACTTGGTGAATCCAATGAAGGTGACCCAGCAGTACCCGGAAGAGTTGACCAACTTGAGCCCTCGTTGGCGTGGCACCCACCGTATGGAGGTGCACGCTGACGGACGACCTAAATGCGTAGCCTGTGGCTTATGCCCCACGGTCTGTCCCGCCAATTGTATCCGCCTAGTGGGTGGTGAGGACGATCAGGGTAACCGTTATCCGATCGTGTACGAGATCGATGAATTCCGGTGCATTTTCTGTGGGATGTGCCAGGAGGTTAGAATGCCGAGTATACTCGGGGCCGGTTCGTTTATGACCTCGATCGTTTGATGGAGCAGGATCACCCTACGACGCTGCTCTGGGATCCGTCAGATCCTAGCTCAGAGTAACCGAGTGATGATCGAGGTTCTCTTCTATGTTTTTGCTGCGGTCGCGCTCGGCGGCGCGCTCGGTGTTGTCTGGGCGAAAAGTCCCGTAGGGAGCCTTCTCTACATGGTGGCCACCCTGGCAAGCCTGGCCTGTATTTTCGTCCTGCTCGAAGCGCACTTTCTGGCAGCAATCCAGGTGATCGTCTATGCCGGCGCGATCATGGTTCTTTTCCTGTTTGTAATCATGCTTCTCAACCTCGGCCACGACTATCAGCGGGACCTAAAGGGGGGTGCATTCGCCCTACTATCGTTTGTGATTATCGGATTAATGGCAGGGATCCTAGCACGACAGTTTGGTGAGAACGCAATCACTGAGCCGACAGCGGGTGGTCGAGCGATCGATGCAGCTCTTGCAGAGCACGGTGCTGTTGGGGCGATTGCTCAGCCGCTTTACACCACATATGTGGTGCCCTTTGAGATTACGGGAATCCTGCTTCTTGTAGCGATTGTTGGTGCGCTCGTGCTCGCGAAAAAGAGTAGCCTGTGATTAACGAGGCTCTAGTGCTGAGCTCCCTACTCTTTGTGCTTGGGACGTTCGGCGTTCTCGTGCGTCGGAACGCGATCATCATGTTTCTCTGCATTGAGCTCCAACTCAATGCAGTGAATCTAGCGTTCATAGCCTTCTCTCGTCTCATGGGGATTGACGGACAGGTGTTCGTGTTCTTTGTCATGACGGTTGCAGCAGCAGAGGCTGCGGTTGGTCTCGCAATCATCATCTCAGTCTTTCGTCACTATGAGACGGTAAACGTGGACAACTTCAAGCTGCTACGGTGGTAGGCCCCGTGCACACTGCCCTTGTGGAGGGGGGACAGGCCACAGTGGATACCGCAGCGCAGTTTGAGCCGTTCTTTCCTGGCCTCATCATCCTGCTCCCGCTGATCGGCTTTCTCATCAATGGTGCGCTCGCTCTAAAACATGCTCGGGTTTCCGCGGCCGCGGTGCGACTGGGTGGAGAGCTTGATCTGGGTGAGGGTGATCATCGACCGGAGACGCACACGCTACCTAGCTACGTGGGCCCCGGAGTGATGCTCGCCGCATTCCTCATTGCATCCGTGAACTTCATCCGCATGCTCAGCGTCGAGCTACACGAGCCACACGTCATTGAGTACTGGACGTGGATTGCGACAGGTACGTTCACGGTCGACGCGGCAATCCAACTCGATCAGCTGTCCATTTTGATGACTATGATCGTTACGGGTGTCGGCTTCTTGATACATGTATTTAGCGTTGGCTACATGAGCGATGATGGTGGATATCCTCGGTATTTCTCCTACCTGAATCTGTTCATCTTCTTCATGCTCGTACTTGTCATGGGTGCGAGCTACCCGCTCATGTTTGTTGGGTGGGAGGGTGTCGGGCTCTGCTCTTATCTGCTGATTGGCTTCTGGTTCAGCGATCGTGAGAAGTCAGACGCAGGAAAGAAGGCTTTTATCGTCAATCGGATAGGGGACTTCGGCTTCCTGATCGCGATGTTTTTGCTATTCGGGATGTTCGGTACCCTGGACTTCGTACCCCTGTTCTCTGAGGCGGACAACCTGGAGTATGGAGGGAGTCTGGTCACCGCCGTTACCCTCTTCCTATTTCTGGGTGCCGCTGGCAAGAGCGCACAGATTCCTCTCTACGTGTGGCTTCCAGATGCTATGGCGGGACCGACGCCCGTCTCGGCACTGATCCATGCCGCGACGATGGTCACCGCGGGTGTCTACCTCGTTGTCCGCTCGTCGGTGCTTTATGCGCTGTCACCGATTGCTAGTGCTACGGTTGCTGGGGTAGGGGTCCTCACTGCTCTCTTTGCAGCCACGATTGCTCTCAAGCAGAATGACATCAAGAAAGTCCTAGCTTACTCAACCGTTTCACAGCTCGGATACATGTTCGTGGGTGTGGGCGTTGGAGCCTACGCCACAGGCATCTTCCACCTTATAACCCACGCCTTCTTCAAAGCGCTCCTATTCCTCGGTGCCGGTGCGGTGATTCATTCGATGCACCGCTCTCTGCATCGAACGAACGACCATCAAGACCCTCAGGACATGCGAAACATGGGAGGCCTTAAGGCCTTCATGCCCATCACTTGGGGCACAATGTGGGTTGCCACGTTCGCGATAGCGGGCATCTGGCCTTTTGCTGGGTTTTTCTCGAAGGACGAGATCATTTGGCAGACCGCAGCTTTCGGGGGAGCTGCTAGGGCACCGTACCCTGCTCTTTACCAGGTGTATTGGGTTATTGCTCTGGGCACCGCGATTTTAACTGCGTTCTACATGACCCGCATGATGGTCATGACCTTTCACGGCTCGAACCGTACGGGTGTCGAAGAGGCGAAACACCTGTATGAAGCCCCTCCGGTAATGTGGCTACCGCTTATGGCCCTTGCGGTCCTCTCGGTGGTGGGTGGTTGGATCAATGTGCCTGAGGCGCTTCGTGAAACTTTTATAGGCCTCGGACCCCTGACTAGCGAGTGGCTCCACCGTTGGCTCGAACCGGTGACGGAGCAGGCGCACCATATTCAGGAGTTCAATCTCGGCGAGGTCGCAGAACAGGCACCATTCGGAGGCGGAGAAGTTACTTGGGCGGTGATCTCAACGGTGCTTGCACTCGCGACCGTGTTAACCTCTTTCCACCTTGTCAGCCGGAAGAACGTGAGGGCGGCGGCCGAAGATCCCGAGCTCAGCGGTTTCTCCAAGGTCCTGTATCACAAGTGGTATGTCGATGAAGTGTACGACCGCCTGATCGTACAACCCCTTATACGAACCTCTCGCTTCTGCTGGAGGGTGATCGATGCCAGAGTCATTGATGGTATAGTCAACGGCGTGGGTTGGGCTGCCCGAGGTGTCGGCTTCATCGTGAGCATGTTTCAGACGGGTACAGTGAACACGTACGCTCTTGTATTGACGATTGGGGCACTCATCATCCTTGGTGTATCGGTCTTTTGATGACTGCCTTACTCGACTCCATCGGCTACTCCGGATGGGTGCTCCACACGCTTATCTGGATGCCGATTCTCGGCATCGGGCTGGTGCTGTGGGCCGATGAGCAACGCGCGAAGTACGTGGCATTCTGGTGGTCGGCAGTAGTTCTTATCCTCAGCCTTGGGCTCTGGTGGGCATTCGACCCCACGGTGGGTGGCATCCAGATGGAAAGTGCTACCCCCTGGATTAAGTCTTGGGGTGTGAGTTACGCCTTAGGAATCGACGGTATCAGCCTCTTCATGGTGATGCTGACGACGTTCAGTGCTTCGATCTCGATCCTCGCGTCCTTCAACTACATCCAAAATAGGCAACGGCCCTTCTACGCCCTGATGCTGATGCTTGAGGCGGGTGTTGTTGGCGTGTTTTTGGCCACGGACCTCTTCCTTTTCTATGTCTTCTTTGAGCTTACTCTGGTACCGATGTATTTCATCGTCGGTATCTGGGGTGGTGCACGCCGGATCTACGCAGCGATCAAGTTTTTCCTTTACACGGCACTCGGATCCCTTCTGATGCTCGTGGGAATTCTGTACCTCGTGTATCGCGCGAAAACGCTCTTGGGTGCCCCGACGTTTGCGTACGCAGAACTCCTTCAAGTGCCGCTGAGCGGCACGGAACAACTCTGGCTCTTCGGTGCCTTCGCTCTTGCATTCTCGGTAAAGATTCCGGTATTCCCGCTTCACACTTGGCTGCCTGACGCTCACGTAGAAGCTCCCACATCAGGATCCGTCATCCTGGCTGCTGTGCTGCTTAAGATAGGCACATACGGTTTTCTGCGATTCCTACTTCCACTCTTCCCGGTTGCTGCGCAACACCCGGTAGTTGTGAATACGATGTTGGTTCTCGCTGTAATCGGAATTATCTACACGGCCTGCGTTGCTGCAGTGCAATCCGATGCCAAGAAGCTTGTTGCGTATACGTCGGTCGCTCACATGGGCTTCGTTGTTCTAGGGATCTTTGCATTGAACGTGAACGGACTGCAGGGTGGGCTCGTAGTCATGATCTCACACGGGATCAGTACTGGCGCACTCTTCCTGTTGCTGGGAATGCTCTCTGAGCGCCGGCACACCCGGGAGATCGAGGAATTCGGAGGGATTGCTCGGGTGGCACCTTGGTTTGCGACAGCTTTCGTCGTCACTGCACTTGCATCGATCGGGTTACCGGGTACGAGTGGTTTCGTTGGAGAATTTCTCGTTCTGCTCGGAGCTTTTGAAGACCACAAAGGCCTCGCATTGACGGCTACCCTTGGGGTGATTCTTTCCGCCTACTACATGCTCCCGATGGTCCAGCGGATCTTCTTCAACCCGCTCGAGAAGCAGGAGAACAGGGAGATCAGAGATCTATCCAAGCGCGAGATCGTGATCCTTGCTCCTCTCTGTGCGCTAATGATTTGGATAGGCTGGAATCCGACACCGCTGTTGGAACGGATGGAACCCAGTGTTCGGGCGGTTATCGAGCGGGTGGAGGGAGCGACTATTGAAGCTCGAGCAAGAGTCGAAGATGAGGTAAATGAGGGTCAAATCGTCGACGACGGGCAAGAATAAAGATGACCATCGATTTTAGCCGACAGCTCCACTATGTGTGGGCCCTCCTCCCCGAGATCATTTTGTGCGTTTCGGGGATGGTCATTCTGGTTGTAGGCGTCTCTGGTAGGTACAGGCATGCCCACATGGCGGCAGGGGGTAGCATAGAGTCGAAGAGCGGTGATGATTTGGGATGGTTGGCGCTCTTAGGTCTTCTCGGTGCCGCGATGGCTAATGCTTGGCTCTATTCAGTCACGGAAGTCGGTGAAAGCTCGATGATCGCCGTGGACCGATTCCGACTTTTCTCCAACTGGATTTTCTTGCTAGCGGCGGTGCTAGGAATCCTGATTTCGTTCGCTTACGTGTACAGACAGCGGCTTCAGGCTGGTGAGTTCTACGCCCTGATTCTTTTCGCAACTGCTGGCATGATGTTCATGGTTGGTGCGCGTGACCTCATCGTAGTTTTTCTTGGCCTCGAGGTGATGTCGATCGCAGTGTATACTCTCACCGCCTTCAATAGGAGAGACCGAAAATCTGCAGAGGGGGGATTGAAGTACTTCCTGCTGGGAGCTTTCTCCACCGGCTTCTTACTCTACGGTATCGCCCTAGTGTATGGAGCTACTGGGAGTACGAATGTAGCGGTGATAGGGGAAGCCATATCGAACGGCGAAGCCTCTATGGGCCTCCTTTCTCCTGCGGTTGCCCTGTTGACGATTGGTTTTGCGTTCAAGGTTTCGGCGATCCCGTTCCACATGTGGACTCCCGACGTTTACGAGGGCGCTCCAGCCCCGGTTACCGCTTGGATGTCAGCGGCCGTTAAGGCGGCTGCATTCGTCGCATTCTTGAGAGTCTTCATGGTTGGCTTCGACGCCATATATGCACTCTGGTATCCGATCTTGTGGTGGCTTGCAGCAATCACAATGGTCGGAGCGAACCTCATCGCCTTAGTGCAGACGAACATCAAGCGTATGCTCGCGTATTCAAGCATTGCGCACACCGGATATCTGCTTGTCGCAATTGCTGCAGCGAACGAGACCGCGGCCGCTGGGATGCTCTTCTACCTTCTTGTCTACACACTCATGAACATGGGCGCATTCGCGATCGTTATGAGTGTCTCTCACCACTCTGAAGAGCGACTGTACATTGATGATTACGTGGGCTTTGGCTGGTCCCAGCCGCTGCTCGGTGTTTTTCTCACGGTCTTCCTGCTATCCCTGGCCGGGTTCCCAGGTACCGGTGGGTTCATGGGGAAGATTTATCTTTTGCTGGGTGCCGCAGAATCGGACCTCTGGATTCTGTCGGTTATTCTTGTGCTCACCACGGTGGTATCCTACTGGTATTATCTGCGTGTTGCCTGGGTCATGTGGATGAAAGACCCAGAGACGGAAGGGCAACATAACCGCATTATCGTGCCCTTTCCCATGCGCTTCGCCTTGTTAGCGAGCGTGGGCCTTATTCTTTATGTAGGCATCTTCCCGAGTGCAGCTCTAGAGTTCGCAAGAACGAGCATTGAAGGTCTCGGAACTTTTGGGGGTGGCCTGATAGGCCAAGGGCCCTAATGAAATCACATATTTTCCGACAATACGACATCCGAGGTATCGTCGGAGAGGATTTGGATGCTGAGGTCACCGAGGCGGTCGGACGGGCTTTTGGGTCACGTGTGCGCCTAGACAGCAGCTCGCGATCACCCACAGTTGCAGTGGGTTACGATAATCGGCTTACCTCACCGTCTCTAGCCGACGGTCTGATCGCAGGCATCCGTTCTGCAGGTGTAGATGTGGCTGACGTTGGCACCGTCCCGACTCCCGTGCTGTACTGGTCGGAAGTGACACTCGGTGCGGATGCAGGGGTACAGATCACTGGTTCGCACAATCCTCCCGAGTGGAACGGGATCAAGATGACTCTTGGTGGCAACTCACTCTACGGAGATACTATCCAAGATCTCAAGCGTTGCATCGACGAGTCAGACTTCACCAGCGGTGCAGGTGGGCATGAGAGACTTAACGTGCTTGACCGTTATGTGGATGATGTGGCTGGTCGGTTTCACTTAGAGCGGCCCATGAGGATCGCGGTCGACTGCGGAAACGGGACGGGTTCACTCTTAGCTGTCCCACTGCTGGAGGCGATCGGGGCCGACGTGACACCACTCTTCTGTGAATCAGACCCCACTTTCCCGAATCACCATCCCGATCCGACGGTGGACGAGAACCTCATCGATATCATCCGTGCTGTTGAGTCGGACAATCACGACCTTGGAGTAGCCTTCGATGGTGACGCGGACCGAATCGGCGCTATTGATGATCAGGGTAGAATCATCAGGGGTGATATTCTCCTCCTGCTCTTCGGTCTTGATGTGCTCAAGAAGCGCGGGCCGGGCCAAAAGCTCATCTTCGATGTTAAGTGCAGTCAGGTACTTCCGGAGGTATTTGAGGAGGCCGGTGGAAAGCCCATCATGTGGCGAACCGGGCACTCACTAATCAAGAAGAAGATGAGAGAAACCGGAGCGCTCCTGGCCGGTGAACTGTCTGGCCATATCATGATTGCGGATGACTATCTCGGGTTTGACGACGCGTTGTACAACGCATGTCGCTTGATAGAGATTGTCAGTCGCTCCGGGCGTACGCTATCAGAGATGGTTTCAGATTTCCCTGCATATGTATCGACAGCGGAGATACGTATAGACGTTACTGAGGACCAGAAATGGGCGGTTGTATCAGAGGCCACAGCTTACTTCAAGGAGAAGTATGATGTGATCGGTGTGGATGGGATTCGCATATTATTTGGGGATGGTTGGGCGCTGTTGCGAGCTTCCAATACCCAACCAGCGATTGTGGCTCGCTTTGAGGCTCGATCCGCAAGTCGTCTTGCGGAGATTCGAGCCGAGATAGCCGAGTGGCTCACATACGCTGGTGTACCTTTCACTTGAGAAACCAACTTTGAACATGTCTTCGACCCCTAGTACACGCTCCCTGATCGCAGCACTTCGTGGCGGCTCGCTTCTCGTCGTGCTCGTTCTCGCCATCGGTGTACTTGCAACTCTGTGTAGCCTCGGTGCGAACGCTTATGTAGAAATCATGTGGCATGCGCAAGTGGGTTACGGTAGCGTCTTCTGGAAAAGAGTCCTGTGGGAGTGGGGTGCGCGCATTGGTGTGGGTATAGGAGTCGGCGGGCTTGTCTTCCTAAACCTGAGAGTGGTTGCGGCGACACTAACGGGGATCCAGATCAAGCGTCGTTTCGGTAATCTCGAGATCTCAGAGCAGATCCCGCGAAGTTACGTCCTTATGGGTATCCTAGGGATCTCAGCTCTTCTTGCACTCTGGTTCGGTGCTGGGGTTCCGGCCAATCTAGGCCTCCAAGCACTCCTCCTGAGGAATGCGAGTCCGTGGGGGATGGTGGATCCGATCCTGAACCATGATGTCAGTTTCTACGTTTTCTGGCTCCCGGTTCTTCTCAGTATTCTCACGTTCGCCCTTATCCTCACCTTCCTTGTGGGTTCACTCGCTACTGCTGGATACGCTGCGACTGGAGGCATCCGGTGGGGAAGGGGGCAAGTTTACGCAGAGGATCGTGCTCGTCTTCACCTGGGCGCGCTACTGGCGTTCTTTCTGGTGCTGATGGGAGCTCGTTTTTGGCTTGAACGTTATGGGCTTCTCTTGGATGGAAACTCTGCGGTCAGCGGCATTTTCGGTTACGCCGATGAAGAGGCACGGATGCCTGCACTTCAGACACTCACAATTATCTGCGCCGTGTCAGCTGTGGGGGTAGTGTGGAGTGCTAGGAAGAAGCTGGTTGCACCTCTGATTGGCTCATTAGTTATAGTCGCCTTCGGAGTGATTGTAATTGGCCAAGTGTATCCTAGCTTTGTTCAGAGATTCCGGGTTGAGCCAAACGAACTCGAGCGCGAGACACCTCATATAGAGGACAATCTTGAATTCACACGATATGGATTCGGGTTGGCGGAGCTGGAGCGGAAATCATTCGAATATCAAGTCGATGAGACCATCGACTGGATTGGTGCAGCTCAGCAATTTTCGGGGCTACCAGTCTGGAGTTCCGATGCGCTTTTAACTACGTATAGGGCGCTTGAGGCGCGTTTCCCCTACTACGATTTCCGTACTGTTGCAATCGATCGGTACGATGGCCCAGATGGGCCTGTCCCGGTCGCACTGGCAGTCCGGGAGATCGAACCAAGTGGCATCCAAGATCCCAATTGGCAAAACCGCATTTTGCGAGAAATGTATCTCGAGGGTATGGGCGCGGTAGCAAGCTTGGCATCTACTCGTACCCCCGAGGGCCGACCTCCCATGCTCATCTCAGGGATCCCCCCTGAGGTTACCACTGCTTCGCCACTTGAGGGTCTTGACCTCGAGTTCTCTCAAGTGTTTTTCGGGACACGTACTCAGGATTACGCAGTTGTGAATCCTACCGCTGAGCAGTTCCAAGCGCTTGACGGGACAGTTGGCGTACCCGGTGTGGACTTCCCGAAGGGTATTGAATTGGGCTCTCGAGTCAGGACCGCTCTACTCGCTTGGCAGTTCCGAGATTGGAACTTGCTTTTTTCGTCTGAACTGACCTCCGAGAGCAACTTCATCTACCGTCGCCGAGTGGTAGACAGGATACGGGCTATTGCTCCGTTCCTACTCCTTCCTGAACAACCGTATCCTGTAGTTGCGAATGGAAGGGTCATGTGGATCACTGAAGGCTTCATTGGGAGTCGGACCTTCCCACTCTCGTCAACACATTACCTTGGGGCGTTTGGCTCCGATGTGACATACGTACGAAACTCTGTGAAAGTGCTTGTCGACGCAGTAACAGGGAACGTGACATTTTATCGTGTACCGGTCGATGATCGACTTCTAGATGCGTACGAACTCGCGTTCCCAGGGCTGTTCAAGCCCATTAGCGAGATGCCAGAGGAGGTACTAAGGCACGTGCGGTATTCTAGGGAGCTACTTAACCTTCAAGGCCGCGTACTTCTCCGGTACCATCAGGAAACGGCACCCAGGTTCCACGGACAGCAAGATGTCTGGGCTGTACCTCAGGAATTGGCTGAAGGTACGAACCCGGTGCCATATCAGCCTGAATACGGGATCTATAAGCTTCCTGGGGAAGACGAGCCGCGTTTTCACTTGACGACAGTGTTCGTGCCGGCTGGTCGACAGAATCTCACGGCGATCTTGGCAGCCGGCACGGATCGGAATGGAGTTCCTGACCTAGTGCTATTCGACGTTCCTGTTGCTGATCAAATACCAGGCCCCAGACAGATTGAGGCACTGGTTGAGCAGGATCCTCAGATATCGCAACAGTTCTCTCTATGGCGTACCGGTGGAAGTGATGTTTGGACCGGACATCTTCACGTGGTCCCAGTTGGTAGTCGGATCTTGTATATGGAACCCGTTTTCTTGGCTGCTGAAGCCGATGCCATTCCGGAGCTCCGGCGGTTCGTTGTAAGTGACGGCCAGCGGGTGGTTATGACCGAGCAGCTGTCTGGAGCGATCAGCGAACTCTCAGACCTCGCGATGCCTATGCAGTCGGCGGCGAGCGATGTACAGGAGTTTGGAGGAGAGAGCCTTGAGACTACAGATCTTGATTGGTCCACGGACGCGCTCGATTTACTGGAGAAGGCTGAGGCCCGGGCTCGGGAGGGCGATTGGAGCGGTTTTGGAGAAGCTCTCGAAGAACTACGTCTCCTTTTGGAGCGACTTAATAGGGACGACCGCTGAACCTACTTCTAGGAGGATATTTCCGACGTTGATCAGTCTACTGGCGTCCGGTAGTTTCCGCGCCGTTTGTACAACAACCACATAATCTATGGATATACACGAATACCAGGCGAGAGAACGGTTCCGTGCTGCCGGCATCCCTGTTCCACCGGGCCGGGTTGTGACAACCCCCAAGGAGGCCGAACTGGCGGCGGAAGAATATGGTGGGACGGTTGTCATCAAAGCTCAGGTCCATTCGGGAGGTCGCGGGAAAGCTGGGGGTGTGAGGTTGGCAGAAGATGCCGCGGAGGCGAGGCGTTACACATCCCAAATCCTCGGTATGGATATCAACGGTTTTCCAGTCGAGAAGGTGCTAGTCACTCCTGCCGAGGACATTGATACGGAGGCCTATGTTGGTGTTCTAGTAGATCGTAAGGCTCAGGCGGCGACATTCGTGGTCTCGGCTGAAGGGGGTGTCGACATTGAGGAAGTAGCGCGCACCAGTCCAAACTCGATTCGTAAGCTTAGCATTGATCCACGTTACGGTATGCTCCCGCACCAAGCCTATTGGCTGGCTAACTTCTTGTACGATCCCCCGAAGCTTGTGAGTCAGGCTAGCAAGATAATCACACAACTTTATGATGCCTTTGTAGGCTCCGGTGCATCGATGGCGGAGATCAATCCTTTGATCACTACACCTGCA
>JYMV01032346.1_pt1 | contig 12755 bp, 9 predicted proteins | sample 338911 | NCBI WGS metagenome assembly JYMV01 (sample SAMN03354496, study PRJNA234377) | hydrothermal vent metagenome | biome: Deep sea; feature: Hydrothermal plumes at the Eastern Lau Spreading Center, Western Pacific Ocean; material: Seawater | place: Tonga | collected 2009 | depth 2000 m m | reverse complement strand
TCCTAGGCTGGTTGGCGACCTGGCGAGAGCATACGATGTGATGTGATGGTGACGAGGAAGGTTTCCGAGGTATTGCCAACCGAGCAAAAGTTGGAGGGAGGGGGTTTTCCCGTTCGCCGGCCGTTCCCCATAGCCGGGATGAGCCACATCGACCCGTTTCTTCTGCTCGATGAGATGGGGCCGGTGGATTGGCCGCCGGGTGGGGCCATCGGTGCACCGGAGCATCCACACCGTGGTTTTGAGACTGTGACCTATGTGTTGCAGGGTGAGATGGAGCACGCTGATTCGGCCGGAAATAGCGGAAAATTGGCCGCCGGAGATGTCCAGTGGATGACCGCCGGTCGCGGTATTATCCACAGCGAACTTCCAAGCGATGCTTTCCAGCACACGGGAGGGGTGATGCACGGTTTCCAGATCTGGGTGAATCTGCCGGCCAAAGACAAGATGATGGCGCCTCGCTATCAGGATATCCAATCCAGCACGATTCCTGAGGTGGTTTCAGATGATGGGTTGGTGAAGGCAAGAGTCATCGCCGGTGAATGTATGGGTGTCTCGGCGGTAATCGACACAATGATTCCAATATCCTACATTCACTTTTCACTACAGCGAGAGGGCAAGGTGATTCAAGAAATTCCGGTTGGGCAAAACTGTTTGGTGTACTGCTTTTCCGGAGCAATAAGTATCGGTTCAGTCGAGGTTGTTGATGGCCAGTTGGCTGTAATGGGCGATGGTGATTCGGTCGAAATCTCTCATTTTGATGGTGATGTCGCTGAGGTGTTGCTATTGGCGGGTGAACCTACCAACGAGCCAGTGTCTAGGTACGGCCCATTCGTGATGAATACACAAAGAGAAATCCTGCAGGCGATTGACGACTATCAAAACGGCACTTTGGTAGCATGAGACGTGAGTAAGTATTTGCATTGTGACCCACTGCTGTCTATGAACCACATGGAAAGCACGGTCGAGTACTATCTCCGCCAGTTCAGCCTCATCCCATCTCATATTACTTTGAAGATGTGCAGGAAGCCTATGAATGCGTGAATGCACCCGACAATGATGATGATATCTGCGGCCCGCCCGTGTTTGACCTTCTCTTGCGCCCAAGATTCACCGGCCTCGCGTTTGGCGACCACTCTGCGGCCGTAATTCCAGGTGATGTAGAGCAGGACACTGCCCACTAAACCGGTCGCTCCGTGCACCGAATTTGGCAACAGATAGGTTGTCCACGAACCTTCCTGATAGCCGCGCCAGATATTGGCGAGAAAAGCGATGCTGACCACGCCGACCAAGGCCGGAAAAACCCGGGTGCCCCAGACCTCATGTGAATCGAGGGCGTCGGTGCGTTCAGCTCCGCGCAATTCTCTTCCGAGCCGCTTCCATGAGTGTTGACGGAATAACCACCACAGCAGACCCAGCGCCGCGAGAGGATGGATGAGCAGAATTAGAATCCGCATCACCTCCATCGCTATCAACATCGGGTGGTGGTTTCAGTCATTGACCTTTGCACGGTCACCGTGGGTTGGCCGATTGTTGGGCTAGGTTGGGTTTGGTTGAGGTTGTTGGGCTGAGTGGATTGGCTGGGGTAGTTGTGTTGGAGTGGGCGCAGTGGGCTGGGAGTGATGTGGTTGTTGGGGGTTAGAGTGGGATTGAGAAGGGAGGGGGTTGAAATTGAATCAAGGTAGATTTTGCCGGGCCTGTTGTGGGAACGATGCGTTGATAGGTAGAGGTGCGAGGGAGGGCCTGTGCGGTCAAATCCTGAGAGGAATCTTCGCCTCAGCCTACAGGCCGTGGCCGACCTTCCAATGGCCAAGCGCAAGCGAGTTGTCGGTGGTCTCGACCCGTGGAAATTGCTTGCTCCTCCGTGGCAAGGATTACTTCTGGTGGCAATCCAAGAAACCCCTCTTCTAGATGAAGAGGATGGTCACCCGACTCGCTCCGGTCAGTCGATGTTGATGATGAATCGGAAAATCGGCCGCCGTGGCGGCAAGGCCAGTCGGGGAAGCCCCCTGTCACAGCGCTTGGATGATGCCGGCGCTCTGGTCGATTCTTCCAGCGGCACTCCGGCTTACCGCTTGGCCAGTCTACTGGTGCATAAGACGCTGAAGTCGGAAAGTTGGGACGATGGCCTTGATTCACTGATTGATGAGTTGCGCTCCGTGTGTATGCAGGGAGTTCATCCGGTATGGGGGGAGATGGCTGAGAAGACCCCAATCCTCGCGCAATTTGCTGCTTTTCCGGTGGTTGAGATTGAGGAGAGCGAAGGTGAAGTCGATGCAGAGTGGGCTAGGCTGGCTCGAATCGACCCAATCGATATCACAGCATTGGGTGAATTACTGGCAATTCCATTTCCAGCCTCTCTTGAGGCAAAATGTGAGGTTGAGATTCGCCGCCTCGCCACCAGCCTCTCACGGCGCTCACATACCAAGGAATGGTTAGCGGGAAATATCGATTCAAGTCTACTTGAGATGTCTGGGCCGGCGAGAATTCTCTCGAGCATACTGATGGTCGCCTGCGGTGATGAGAGGGCTGGTGAAAGCCTTACCCTTTCTGCGGAGGAAATCCCTGTAACCGCTGATTTGGTCGCCGATCTATTACTGCTGATGGAAATCAGAAGTGATGCTGAAGTGGATTGGGAAACGGCCCTCGCTCATTCGAGTGATGATGGCTTGGGACAGGCGATAAAGAGTGAAATCTGGAGTAGACTACCGCTTAAAGTCGGCCGCAATCTCTCTTTATCGGCGCTGCAACAGGGACTACAATTGCTCGGTGATGCAGGAATCGATGATTCCGAAGTACGTTGGAGTCTGGTCGTAGCCCACTTTGACAATGGCGATGTGGAGAAGGCCCGAGAAATCATCTCGGCACTGAAAATAAAGCGCTCCGAGCACTTTGAAATCGTCGGTGAAGTAACCGGCGGGGATTCGATGGGAAATGCTTGGATGGCCGAACAGATTGACGGATTCTCGATAAGTCAATTGGTTTCGGTGGTCGAAGATGAAACGAGCGACATTTCACTGCGCATCACCGCCGCGCAAAAATTGCAGCGCAAATCACCGACTGAGTGGATGAATACCCTTGAGGTTCTGGTACCACTATTGGCCAGCAATGCCGAGGTGGAAAAACTCGCCGAGGCCATGAGTGCAGTCGGTGATGTTGCCTTGGACTATCCTTGGGAAGTGATTCTGGTGCACCATCTGCATCTGGCCACCGCTGAGGCGGAGTTATCACGATGGCTGAAGAGGCAGTACTCACTGGCAGTCGTGGTTTACGAAGATACTCAACCACCAACTACCTTGTCGGATTTATCGGTAGCATTATTGCGCTTGCTGGAGGGCTCACACGTTGATTTGAATACCATTGCAAAATCTCTCTCAAGGGAAGGATTTCTCGCCTTCAAGGCCTGTCGATATTCCTTGACCGACCCTGAGATGATGATTCGCGAGAGCGAATTGGAGAAGATGGCCGAAGGGGTTGCAGAGGCCAAATTAGGGTTGATGGAGAGGAAATTATTCGCCAGCGTAGTCGAAAATGTCACCCTTAACCGGGCCGCTTTCGATATGCAGAGAGGTGAAGATGAGGGTGATGCTGACCGCATCGAGCAACTGATTGCAGGTCGCGAGATTCGCCATCAATTATTATTGGCGATAAAGGAAATGGTGCTTGAGCACCATATCTCGGTGCCATCCCTGATTCCGTGGTTACAGACCAACGAGCCGACCTCGGTACACCATCTATTGGTCAGAGCCGCGGTTTGTGCCCGCAACGGTGAGCGGTTGGAAGCGGCGCGAATCTATTCAAAGGCTGGTAATGCACGCGATGAATTGCAATTCGATGATTGTATCTCGTTGCTGCGTACGAGTTTGATTCATTTCGCCCATGCCGAGAATTGGGTCGAAGCGAACAAAGTTTTACAGCAAACCCTCGAATTGTCGCCGTCGTTGACGCCGCGCTTCAAATTATACCTCAAGGTACAGTACTTCGCCTCGCAAAATCAGCACGATAAGGCTACGCAATTGTTGTTGGAGGCGTCTAAGGACGAGGTCCAGCGAGAGGTGTTCACTGACGATGGTGAGTTGGAGTTGAAGACTTTCCTCGAGCCCTCGGTCGAGAAGTTGGACCGTTTGATGCGCTATCCGATTTCTCGTAAACTTCCCGAGGAGCCTTTCCAAGGACGGATTCGTGCGGCGATGCGCTCATGTGAGCGTCGTGGGCGGCGACAGAGCAAGGTATCTGAAATCGAGCGTTCCTACAATGAGAGTATTCGTGCTGAAGACCTTAACAGCCTGTATATTCTCGCTTCCGAGCAATCGGATATCGACCCATTGCGCGGATTGGCACTGCTGGATCGAGCGATACACAGCGGGAAGATTCTTGAGCACAAGGCGAAGAAATTGAAGAATTCAATGATTAGTCTCTACCAGCGCTACAGCGAAGATCTTGCGGTCAGCGACCGACGATTATTGCGTAATCTGTCATTGCAGAATCTAGTTGTCGTCGACACTAATATTCTCATTGATGCCCTGCAGAGGCGAATTGCCCAGTCACTGGAGATGAGTAGTGACATCCGGCTGGATTTAGTCGGGCACCGGCATTTCCACCATATGCTACTGTACTTCGCAAAGCAGAATCGATTAATGTTACACGTGACCGCTACCGCCGAGGCGGAGTTGCGCGCCTTTGTCGACAAGGAAGGCAGACTACTGTCATTATTCGATGAGATGTTCATCAACCCACAAAGTTGGGCTGAGGCGACCTCAGCGGAGAAGATTGACGCTATTATCAATGGTATTCTGAAGGACTTCAATACTTGGAGGGCACCGCGCGCAGCGCCGGTCCACAAGACTGTTGAGTTGACTGAACTCGAGGAGTTTTTACTCGGGCACCGCGAGATATACGAGCAACTCACCGATTATAAATTACCGCGCTCACATGGCAATCGTTCGGTGCTCGGCAAGCACGAAGAGGCCATCTTCCCCGAGGCCGGAGATATCGACATAATGCTTACCTGCGCTAATATGGCGGGGATGTCTCTACCGAAAATCGGCTCGATCATCGTCGCTTCGCAAGATAGTGATTTCACTCATGTAACCAGGGCATTCGAGGATGAATTCGGCTTTACCGTGGCCAAGAATACCAAGCAATTGCGGCAGTTACTCCTCACTTGATGGATTCATCTAGGGAATTGTTGAAGGCCAACGTCCCCAGCCAGCGTTTGAGTGGGTGACGTGTGGGGGTTCCGTAAAAAAGAAAAAATGGAATGGCTCAGACTCGATGAAAGTAAGAAAGATTGCTACTCACAGAAGTTGTACCGACGAATGCTGTACGATAGAAATCCACTACTTGTGACCATGGAAGACAAGTACAAAGCCCGTGAATATGTGTTGTCAAAAGCGGCGTGTAAAGTTCCAGAATTACTGTGGTGGTCAGCAGAGACTCCGGTGAAGATACCTTGGGATACACTACCGGATAGATATGTAATCAAAACCAACCACTGGTCTGGAGATGGCGTCTACTTCATCAATAATTCGACTATTCCATTACAGGGAATTGCTGAAGATATGACTATCGGCGAGATGTATCGCGTCGTCGAGAATGGTACCGACCATCGCGGAAAGAAAGTATCGAGGAAATGGATGGAGAGGAAATTATCCCGATTACTCAAGAAACGATATGCGATGGGCCTAGAGTGGGCAACCCAAGAAATCAATCCTCCTGTGATTATGATAGAAGAAATGTTGACTATAAACGGCGGGTTACCAGATGACGTGAAACTACATGTGTTTCATGGGAAAGTAGGATGGATTCAAATTGACGTCGGGAGATTCACTGAGCACAGGCAATCAATTTTTTCGGTAGATGGCCAAAAAATAAAGCAATCGAATCCCAAATTTCCCGGCATCGAAGAATTGAATCATCTGCACCAGCGTTTCAATGCAGAATATATAGCTGAAATAGTTTCAACTGCCGAGAAGATTTGTGATGAGGTCGATTATATCAGATTGGATTTGTTCGATATTGATGGAGAATTATTCTTCGGTGAGTTCACCGCATACCATAATGCGGCACATCCTCAATCTGACGAGTTAGAGGCATTGGGGGGGAGATTATGGAACACCGAATATTGACCTCAATCGAGGAAATGGAGGCTGAGAGAGAAGCACTGTATTCAATGCTGGGTGATTTACCCGATACCTCAATGTCTATCGGTTCAACTCTGGTTTCCCGCGACGATAGTGGTGACTTCATTATTGAGAGATGGACTCTCGACCTCAACGGTATCGAAATGGTTCCGGCGTTGGTAACCCTGCCAAAGAATGGCGATGGGCCATTCCCGGTGGTATTGTACAATCATGCTCACGGTGGTCATTATCAGCATGGAAAGGAGGAATTGTTGACTGGCCGACCAGCCATTCTTGACCCTCCTTATGCGGGTGTATTGGCGGCCCGTGGAATTGCCGCTGTAGGTATTGACACCTGGGTATTCGGCGACCGCTGTCATAATGATGAGGCCTCTACCTTCAAGAAAATGCTATGGAACGGTCAAGTGATGTGGGGGATGATGGTTTTCGATAATATTAGAACCATCGATTTCATCGCCGACCACCCTGTATTAGATGATTCGCGAATCTCTACAATGGGTTTGTCTATGGGTAGTACGATGGCATGGTGGACAGCAGCTCTTGATGAGAGGGTGAAGGTCTGTATCGATTTGTGTTGTCTTACCGACTTCCATTCTCTAATCGAAACTGGAAACTTGAACGGCCATGGAGTATACTATTACGTTCCCAATCTATTGAAGGAGAACTGGAGCACTTCCCGTATCAATGCCATGATTGCCCCGCGGCCGCGGCTGGCACTTGCTGGGGACCTAGATCCCTTGACCCCGACCAGAGGACTGGAAATTATCGATGAGCATCTAAAGAAAGTGTACTCAACTCATGGAGTTGAAGAAAACTGGAAAATGGTCAGATACGCAGAAATCGGCCACATTGAGACCGCTGAAATGAGAGAAGAAATCCTTTCATTTCTCGATATTCACCTCTAACGGTTTAGCCGTTGATGAGGTAATCGAGGATATCGTGAATCACGTCTGAAATGGTATCCATCTCGCGATGACCCAAATGCGGTTGCAAGGAAAGGTCGACCGCGAACTCGATATTTTTCACCGTCGCCGGCAGGTCGACCTTCTCGGCGCCATCAAGATAGGCCCATTGACGGTAATCACGAGCGTTGCGGTCGATGCCGAAGATCTGGATGCCGAGCCCCTCTTGAATCATCAATACAACGAATTGGTCAGCCTGTTCCCGAGACAGGCCAACAAGGTGGAATTGCATCGTGTCACAGAAATACTCGGCCTTGGGGAATGGTTGTGGAACGTGGATATTAGGGTGGTCGCCAATCAAAGATTCAAGGTACCTGTAATTGCTTTGGTGAATCTTGTGAATCTCCGGCAGGCGAGATATTTGCGGCCGTAGCAGGGCGGCGGTAATCTCTGTCATTCGCATCGAATACCCGGGAATCTGATTCTGTAACTCATACATCATTTCCTCGTCCATACCGTGATGGCGATTCCACCTCTCCTCATATGAACCGGCGTACAGAATAGCCTTGGCAGCGGTTTCTTGGTCATCGGTGCACAGTATTCCACCTTCTCCCGAAGACAGCGCTTTGCTAGATTGGGTCGAGAAACAGGCGATTTCTCCGAACCGACCGAGCAGGGTTCCGTCCCATGAGGTCATGTAGGCATGAGCGCAGTCTTCTATGAAGAACAGGTCATGTTTCTTCACCACGGCCATAACTGCGTCGATATCAGGAACATGGCCGCGCATGTACGACATCAGCAGAATCTTGGCTCCGGATTCGACGACTTTGCGCTCGAGGTCGACCACATCCAAACCCCATTCATCATTCGATTCGACGAAAATGGGGATGGCACCGGCATGGTGAATTGTCGAGGGTACCGCAGTGAAGGTGAAGGCATTGGAAAGCACTTTGTCGCCCGGCTTGACCCCCGCTATCTTGAGGGCGATGAACATCGCTGAACCACACGAGTTGACACCAAGGGCATATTTACAGCCGAGGTGTTCTGCGAATTCCTTCTCAAACATCGATACGTGTGAGTTTGCCTTGTCCTTGTGCTGGTAGCGAAACATCATCCCGGTACGAATCGATTCGACCGCTTCTGCGATGCCGGATTCAGGTGCTGGTTTGAAGGCCTTGGTATTGAAATCGACAACTTTTTCGCCGCCTTCGACAATGAGTTTCCTACTTCGTCCGCCCATCCCAATGCCCCTCTCTTTCGACCAACGGGCTTTCGTCGCCCTATTCAATTGTTCCTTACATGTCAGAATCGGCAATTAACACGGCATCGAATGTTTTTTCCTCGTCAATGTGGAATATATTGCCCCCATCTCGAGTAATTACCGCCATTGCCCCAAGGCCAGCCAAGGCTAAGGCAAGTCCACTGACAAGACCGATGGAGAGCATTGCCAAGCCGCTTAAGCCCTCATCCTCTAAGGGTTCAACCTCCTTTTCGGTACCCATTATCATGATGTAGACCACTAGATTGGGTGAGGCTTGGTCATCCTTGATACCTCTGATTGAGAGGGTCTGATTTCCCTCTAGGCTGATGCCGGGAAGATGCTCCAACTGATCGATGATGTCACTATGGGACAATGTTACGGTGGTGGTTTCGTGGTCATAGTCGTGGATGATGGCCCAGTCATCTCGCAGGTGGTTAGAGCGCCATTGGATGGTGTCCATCGGTTCGGAAATCGAGAGGGTGATTGAATCACCAGAGGAGAGGTGAACGAGGTTGTCGCCCTCTAGCGCAGAGGTGAGGTTGAGAGAATAGTTGGTATTCAGTTGATATGATTGGCTCGCGGCCTCAAGAACACTGGGCAGAGAATTGACATGACCGTGGCCGTAAACGTTGTTCTGGCGGTTCTTTGGAATAAGGTCTTCAGGGCAGGGCTCATTGCCAGCCATGTAATGGCATTGGCGGTATGTTGAAGTCTCTTGCATGATATTGCGCAGGTCGAATGGCGACAGGTCGGGATTCGCCTGTAACATCAGGGCGCCGAGGCCGGCAGCTCCGGGGGTGGCCATGCTGGTGCCGCTCTTGGCGGTATATCCTGTGCCGGTGTTGAAATCGACCGACATCACATCGGTGCCGACGAAGGCGATATTGGGCTTGATGCGGCCCTCTTCGGTTGGGCCTTGACTGCTGTAAATCGCGATTGAAGTATCCTTGTCGAGAGCGCCGACGGTGATGACATCCTCGGCGCTACCGGGGGTACCGACCTGTGCTGTGATAGCGGAGTTTCCGGCGGCTATGAACAGGGCGATTCCCGAGCGCATCATCTCATTGGCCATACGGTTGACACTATCCTCTTCAGCAGAATTCCATTCTATTAGGCCGAAACCACCCAAACTCATGCTGGCGGCGCGGATATTGAATTCGTAGCGATGGTCGACTGTCCATTGCATCCCTCCCATCACCGTGTCGAATGAACCACTGCCGCCGGAATCGAGGACCTTCACGCCTACCAATCTGGCCTGCGGAGCGATGCCGACGAAGTCGAAATCCGGAGCTCCGGTTCCGGCGGTGATGCCGGCACAATGGCTACCATGGCCTTGGTCATCGTAGGGGAAAATCTCGGTGCCGTTGGTCTGTTCAGGTGCATTGATGGCATCATAAAAGGCGATGACCTTGGTATCGTTGGTCGAATTATCATCATCGAGGTCGTTCAATCCTTCATGGTCGCCATCGATTCCGGTGTCGATTATCGCAACTGTCGTGCCGGAACCGGTATAGCCGGTTTCTTCCCATACTTGGTCGACTCCATGCACACCAACCACCGAATCCATGGCGATGCCGAGCATCCCGTTCAACTCGACCATCACCACGCCAGGAAGTCTGGAAGTGGTGAGGATTTCGGTGGTAAGGACGGTGCCTGAGATGGCATCGATAAGCGGTAGTCGCCACCTCTCGACGAAATCTACCTCATCGAATAGCATCTGGGCATCTTCATCGGTCGGGGTGTGGTCAAAATCGACGATGATGCCGATGCGGCCATCGTCGCCGACCCAGCCGGGAGTTGCTAGGGCAATTTCGACCATATCGCCGATTCCATCGTGGTTTCGGTCAACATTGGTTTCGACCCACCAACCCTGCTCCTCGCCTGCATGAGTGTCGGTCTTTGCTGTGCTCGACGCGGCGCTGACGGTCACGAATGCGAGCATTATCGGGAGAATGAATGTCGCTGTCAATAACAGACATATCATCGGATGATTTCGCATTTGAGCCCTCCGTGCGCCTACGGCGCACTATATCGACCAGCGCTTCTTTCATCAATATGACGCATCCATGAATACGGCATAGAAGCCATTTCAGTGGACACTATCCCTTCCAAACGGCGCGAAATCGCAAGGTGTCGGGCTCATCATCTTGGCGTCGAGATTCGCAAAACTCCTGTAGTTCAAAGACTCGGCCAAGTGCCATTATCCAGTCCTTGGCCAGCGGCCATGGCGGCCCGATGACTTCCACATCGGGATTGCTCAGCCTGCCGATACAGACCAGATGACCCCCCGGTCTGAGAAATTTCGGTAAGACCTTTGCAGCATCTTGTCGCGTTGCTTGTGCCATCGCCTGTAAGGTGTGGATTTCAACTACCAAATCGAAAGAGGAAAACCATTCAACTGGTGGCTCAAGCAGGTTGGCTTGCCGCCATTCCACCATCGAACCGGGATGAATTTTCTCGGCCCATTCTATTGCGGTTTGAGAAATGTCGAATGCACATACATTCCATCCCGCGGTCTTGAGGTAGACCGCATCATCACCCAATCCACAACCGATTACCAAGGCCTTAGCGGCGGCGTGAGGTGGTTTTGGGAAGTTGAGTTCCAGCCAATCCGAGAATAGGGGGTTGGCGCGTTGGTCAGCCCAAGGGACTTGACTCCAGTCACCATCAGCCTCGGTGTAAATCTGCTCAAACCACCCGAATGGGTCATCGCTCATCGCCGCATCCGCAGCAAGTCCGACAACCCTTTGGCGCATATCATCCATGGCTCTCACATGTGGGAGATGATGGCGTCACCAAAAGCACTGCATGATAGCAAGGTCGCACCGTCCATCTGGCGCTCGAAATCATAGGTCACAGTCTTGGCGATGATCGCCGCTTCCATCCCTTTGATTATCAGTTCTGCCGCCGTCGTCCAGCCGATGTGGCGCAACATCATCTCGGCCGAGAGAATCATTGAGCCGGGGTTGACCTTGTCCTGCCCAGTATACTTGGGCGCGGTACCGTGGGTCGCCTCAAAAATCGCGATTCCGGTATCGTAGTTGATATTCGCGCCCGGGGCGATGCCGATTCCGCCGACCTGTGCGGCGAGAGCATCGGAGATGTAGTCGCCATTGAGATTCATCGTTGTCAAGACACCATATTCTCGAGGCCGGGTCAATACCTGCTGTAACATCGCGTCGGCGATAACATCCTTGATGATGATTTCATTGCCGGTGTTCGGGTTGGTCATCTTGCACCAAGGACCACCATCGATCTCGACCGCGCCATATTCATCCTTGGCCAATTGGTAGCCCCAGTCGCGGAAACCACCTTCGGTGAATTTCATGATGTTGCCCTTGTGCACCAAGGTGACATTCGGTTTGTCGTTAGCGATTGCATAATCAAATGCGGCGCGGACGATTCTTGCCGTCCCTTCACTACTGATTGGCTTTATGCCAATACCGCTGGTATTGGGAAAGCGTATCTTGTCGACACCCATTTCGTTTTGCAGGAAAGCGATGACTTTGGCGACCTCTTCAGAGCCCGATTCCCACTCGATTCCGGCATAGACATCTTCGCTATTCTCGCGGAAAATTATCATGTCGACTGCTCCTGGGTCTTTGACAGGGCTGGGGGTGCCGACGTACCAGCGAACCGGGCGGATACAGGCGAAAAGGTCGAGTTGTTGCCGTAAAGAGACGTTAATCGAGCGAATTCCCCCACCCACCGGGGTGGTCAGAGGCCCTTTGATGGAGACTAGTCCATCGCGCATGGCTGTAAGAGTTGCCTCTGGCAACCATTCGCCGGTGGCGTTGAAAGCCTTCTCTCCGGCAAGCACTTCCGACCAGTGGATCTTCTTGCCACCACCATAGGCTTTGGCGACTGCGGCATCGACGACCTTCATCATCACCGGGGTTATGTCGGTGCCGATACCATCTCCTTCGATGTAATTGATGGTCGGCTCATCGGGTACGTTCAAACCTTCATGTCCCATCGTTATCGGGGTACCTGCCGCGCTTTCAGTCATGGTTAACGAGGTATGCGAGTAACCCCCCCCTCATCAACGCGACGGTTACCAACCCCGCTCACCCCCTTCACGGCCGCCGGCAAATCATTTGCTTCCACCTCAATAGTCTTACCGATTTCCTCGTGTTCTGCGGTTCCGCCAGTTGCTCTCCTCCACGCCTATCTATTGAGGTCGCGGGGGAACTGCTGATTATTCCAAGGTCAAGCATAAGCGTAGAAACACCTTCGCTAGAGTATGGAAGGAAAAGTCGAATGGACCGGCGCAACAACTCTGAGCGGAATCAATAGCGATGGGGGGAGAATATCATTAGATTGGGAAAATGGCCCCAGCCCGATGCAGGTCGTGCTACAGTGTGCTGGTGCTTGTAGTTTGATTGACCTGATCGAAGGGGTCAAAGGTCGAGAAGTTCGCTCAGCCTATGTGGAATTGACCTCTGAGAGAGC
>JYMV01035674.1_pt1 | contig 12758 bp, 15 predicted proteins | sample 338911 | NCBI WGS metagenome assembly JYMV01 (sample SAMN03354496, study PRJNA234377) | hydrothermal vent metagenome | biome: Deep sea; feature: Hydrothermal plumes at the Eastern Lau Spreading Center, Western Pacific Ocean; material: Seawater | place: Tonga | collected 2009 | depth 2000 m m | reverse complement strand
GGATTTGAAACTCCAGGAACTTCAATCCTCTGAGCTTTCCGGTAATACTGCTGTTTATAGGTATTACCGGAAAGCTCAGAGGATTGAAGTTCCTGGAGTTTCTCGAAAAGTATGCGGTGGCGATAAACCTTTCGATAATCTTCTCCTTCATCCTCGCCCTTGCGGCTTACGATATTAAAAACGGCTATCACGTCCACTGGGAGGGTAAACCGGTTACCTTTGAAACCCTCCAAATTCTCGCCGGTATTCTCCTCATAGTGCAGGGTTTTGAGACCTCCAAATACCTAAGGGGGGTCTACACCCCGCAGGAGCGGGTTAAAAGTATGAGGCTCGCCCAAATCGTATCGGGCTTAATCTACGTTTCGTTCATATTCCTAATAACCCCCCTCTTTTACCTCCTGCAGGGTCACAGGCTCGACGCCACCGCCATCATTATGTTAGCCGGTGCCCTTTCGGTTGTCCTGGGATTTCTTATAAAAACGGGTCCCCTCGTAAGTCAGTTCGGCGCGGCGATAGCCGACACCATAGCGTCGGGGGGATTGATAGAGACCGAAACGGAGGGGCGTATAAAGGCGAGAACCGGCTACCTAGTCCTCTCCCTTATAGACGTAGTCCTCGTTTGGAGCTTAAACATCTTCGGTATTATCGCCTACGCCTCCAAGGCTTTCGCCTTTTACTACCTCCTGCAAACGGTTATAGCCGCCGCCGTCGCCCTTCACAAGAGAAAGTGGGCTTATTTCCTCCTATTTTTGCTCTTAATACCGGTGTTGGCTTTCATCACCGTGTTCGGAAGGAGTGCCGAGTAATCCGCCCCTTTTTCTTTCCTTTTACAAACCGTTAAATCTTCTCTCCCACAATAGGTTTTTATGAAAGTGTTCCGAAAACCCTCGGAGGTTCAAAAATACATAAAGCAACTCAAAAGGGAGGGGAAAACGGTCGGTTTCGTCCCCACAATGGGTTACCTCCACGAAGGGCATCTCTCCCTCGTGAGGTGTTCCAAAAGGGAAAACGACATAACGGTGGTTTCCATATTCGTAAACCCCACCCAGTTCGGGAGGGGAGAGGATTACGACCGCTATCCGAGGGATTTGGAAAGGGATTTGAAACTCCTCCAAAGGGAGGGTGTCGACGCAGTTTTTGCCCCCGAAGTGGGGGACATGTATCCGAAGGGTTTTTCCACCTATGTTGAGGAAACCGAACTCTCCAAAAGATGGGAGGGTGAGTTTAGACCGGGTCACTTTAGGGGTGTTTGCACCGTTGTAACCAAACTCCTAAACATCGTAAAGCCCGACCGCGCCTATTTCGGGGAGAAGGATTACCAACAGCTTCAGGTTATCAAAAAAATGGTCGGAGACCTAAACATGGATGTGGAGATAGTCGGCTGTCCCATCGTGAGGGAAAGCGATGGGCTCGCCATGAGCTCCAGAAACGTATACCTTTCGCCCGAAGAGCGGGAGCAGGCTACCGCCATCTACAGGAGTTTTCTGTTAGCCCAAAAATTGGTTAAAGAGGGTGTTCGCGACGCCGAAAGGTTGAGGGAGGAAATCGTTAACTTCCTAAAAGGGTTTCCCTTAATAAAACAAATCGATTACGTGGCAATAGTCGACCCCGAAACGCTCGAACCGGTAAAGGAGATTAGGGGTGGGGAGAGGATTCTCGTCGCCGTCCGAACCCCCTCGGCGAGGCTTATCGACAACTGGAAAATTGACATTTGAGCGCTTAAATTATTCGGAATGGTTTAAATCGGCAAAAAATTTGCAAAATCGGTTTAAAGTTAGGGTTTGCTTTGGCGTCGGATTGGATAATAAGAATATACAAGAAATTGTGGCTTGATAAGGCAATAGAAATTAATTTTAAGAAGGAGGAGGTTTATTATGGCAATCAACAAGGTTGAATTTCTGAAAAAATTGGAACTATTTAAGAATTTCAGCGATAAAGAGCTGGAAGAGATTGCAAAATATTTTCACGAAAAACATTACAATAAAGGCGACTACCTCTTTTTCGAAGAGGAGGCGGAACCGGGAATATACATCCTCGTCGACGGGTTGGTAAAGCTCCTAAAGGAGACCCCCGACGGGAAGACCATAATCGTTAGGTTGGTCTTTCCCAAAGAGCTCTTCGGGTGGGTTGAATTCGGCGGCAGAAAGCCCCGCTACACCTATACCGCCCAGGCGGTTTTGCCCTCAACGGTGCTCTACATGTCCAACCAGGACTTTGTAAACCTATCGATGAAATACCCGCAGTTGGCACTGATGATTACCTGCGACCTATCGGAAAAACTGCTCGAAACCTACGAGGTGCTAAAGAGCATAGCCTCCGGTAAGGTCGAGGAGAGAATAGCAAAACTACTCATAGAGTTGGGCGACAAGATAGGTCAGGAAACACCGGAGGGATACCTCGTTATAGAGGCTCCCATAACCCGTCAGGATATCGCCGAGATGACCGGAACGACCGTCGAAACCGCCATAAGAATTATGAGCAAGTGGAAGAAGGAGGGTATTATCGACGCCCAAAGGGGAAGGATAGTTCTCAAGGATTTGGACTACCTCGAAGAGCTAGCGGGGTATTGACAAAACCCTTCCCGGATTTCCGCCTCAATCTCCCCTTTTGTGTATGCCGATAGGGCAATACCCTTCGATGGGAGTCTTCTCTCTTCAACCTATTGGATAAGGACGTTAAACCTTCCCTATAAGGGTGGTAGATACAAGGTTTTACCCCGCAAGGTTTGGGATAAAGAAAATCGCCGTTACCGATTTCTCGATAACCTTTAAGGGGAAGAACTACCCGATTGAATACTTCGTTAGGTGGGTTGGTTGGGTTGTCTCCTACAAGAGGGTGGAAAGGGCGAAGGAACACCTCAAAAGGGAACTTTTAAAGAGGGCAATCCAACGGGCGGAGGATTACGGTAAACTCCTCAAAAGTAGATGCTCCGTGAAAACCCTCTCCTTTAGGGATTGGTTTAATCCCTACCCCTTAAGGGTTGGAAACGTTATAGTCCCAAAAAGGGAGGGGGAGGTGGTGAAAATTTCCACTTTGGCGGTTTTCGGTTGCCGTTAGACCCCGTAATGGTGGAAAAAGGGATTCCTACTCCCCTGTTTGGTTCCCCTCCTCAAAAGTTCTTCCTCGACCATTTGGCGGACTCTATTTTTCCACGAGGGGCGGCAGTATTCGGGGGCTAGGAGCTTGTCGTCGTGACCTTCGGCTGTAAATCGCATTATCACCATCTGCGGGGGCATCATCTCTATGATGTCGGCGGCGAGCTTCACGTATTTATCGAGTGGCATCGGTTGGAATTCCCCCCTCTTATACATCTCCCCCAAGGGGGTGTAATCCATGATATAAAGGGGATGAATCTTTAGCCCGTCTATCGGGAGGGCGGCTACCATCTTCGCCGTCTCGTAAACGTCCTCTTCCGTTTCCCAAGGCAGACCGACTATTATGTGGGCGGCGACCTTTAGGGGGCGCCTCTTAGTTCTCAATACGGCATCGACAAAGTCGCTAACCCCGTGTTGGCGGTTTATCCTCTTCAGGCTTTCGAAGTTCGCCGATTGGAGTCCGTATTCGACCCACACCTCCAAACCTTTATCGGTGTAGGACGCGAGAAGGTCGAGAACCTCCTCCGGGGCGCAGTCGGGGCGCGTTCCCACGTCTATGCCGACAACCTCGTCGAACTCGAGCGCCACGTCGTAAACGCTCTTTAGGTAATCCAAATCCCCGTAGGTGTTTGAGTAGCTCTGATAGTAGACCGTAAAGAGGACTTTTTTATTCTTAAACCTCCTCTTGTAGCGCATTATGGCGTTTTCTATCTGCTTCTTTAGCGGAACGGTCGGCGAGAGGTTTGGGGGAATGCTGCCGGCATAGCAGTAGATGCACCCACCCCTTCCCTTGGTGCCGTCTATATTGGGACAGGTAAAGGGAAGGGCTACCGTAATTTTTTGAACCCTCGTTCCGTATTTGTCCAAAAAGTAGTCCTTTAGGGAGTAGTAGAGTTTTTTTGTCTCCGTCTGTTGCATTAGGTTTTAATTTCGGACTCCAAAGGGTTTGAAGAAAAGGAGAAATACTGTTAATGTTCGTGGGGTGGTTCGTTAGGCTCCAAAAGTAGGTTTAACTTTCCCTCCTTGAAGAGTTTTAGGGCTTCCTCAACCGTCTTAACCTCTTTGGGAACGAGGTAGATTTTTATACCCAAAGCGGTTAGATGTCTAAAAGCCCCCTGACCTATCTCCCTCAGGAGAACGGCTTTTACACCCTTTTGGGCGAACATTTCGGCTATATACCTACCGGCGCCGTGTTGGAGTCCGAGCGCCACGCGGGGGTTTTCCACAACTTCAACCTCTCCGCTCTCGGTGTCGGCTATGGCGAAGGCGTAAGCCTTCCCGAAGTGGGAGGATACCCTTAAATCTCCCTCCTCCCGAGGTCTGTTTATAGGAATTGCGACCTTCATAGGGAATATATTAGTTAGCAAACTCTAACGGTTTCTATCGATTGTCGCAAACCCGAAGGGGATAATCCTCTTATATCTACCCATAAGGGTAGCCTTTCCTATTACGTGTCCCTTTAAGGCGTTTTCCACCTCCCGACGCGTAGCGGCGGGCTTTAGGTTCGGTATATAGTCGAGGGCGTAAAGCTCGAAAAAGTAGCGGTGGTAACCGTCCCAAGGGGGCGGGCAGGGTCCCCCGTATCCGATAAAGCCGAAGTCGTTTAAACCCTGCTCTATACCGCGTTCCAGAACCGGTTTCCTCGGAAGTCCTGCGGGAAGACCTTTAACGGAGGGCGGAATTCTGTATACCAACCAGTGGGTGAAATCGCCCACCGGCGCGTCGGGGTCGTGGACTATTAAGACCAAACTCTTCGTTCCCTTAGGTATATCTTTCCACAGTAGGGGAGGGTTTACATTTTTCCCGTCGCAGGTGTAGGTTTTCGGTATTATCCCGCCGTTTTCGAATACGGGACTTTTTATCTCTAATCCCCAAAGGGTTACTATTGAAGTTCCGACCGCTAAAAGGATTTGTAAAACTCTCATTAAATAACTATATTGGGATTGGATAGATAAAAAACTGTCCCTTTAAAGTAGGGTGTACTTTTTTCCAAAACTTGGTGATTTTATACTATCCAAATTGAGAGATGGATATAGCGACCATTGTAGGTCTTATAGCGGCTTGGGTTCTCATAGCTCTATCGATAGCAACCTCGGGTGGTTTTGCCGGTTTCCTAAACATTCCATCACTGATTATCGTTGTGGGTGGTACCTTAGCAGCCCTTTTAATTGCATATTCCTTGCCCGATTTTATAGCGGGTTTGAAAGCTTTTATGAAAGCTATAAAACCGGGCATTCCCCCTTTTGAGGAGGAGGTTGCCTATATAGTTAACATAGCCCAGAAGGCGCGTAAGGACGGGATTCTTTCTCTCGAAAACGAACTCCCCGAATATTACGCCCATGACCCCTTTTTGGGGAATGCTATAAAGATGATAGTTGACGGTGCGGATGCCGAAACGTTGGAAAAAGTTCTCGATGCAATGCTCGAAAATGAAGAGAGAAAATGGAAGTTGGAAATAGGCTTTTGGGACCAATTTGCGGCTATGGCTCCCGCCTATGGAATGATAGGAACACTTATAGGTCTCATTCAGATGTTGAAAAACCTTAATGACCCCTCTACTTTGGGTCCCGCTATGGCTGTTGCTCTGATAACCACACTATATGGTGCTTTGATGGCTAACACTATAGGTAGTCCTATAGCAAATAAGCTCAAAATCTATGCGGAAAGGGCTCTTTTGGTGAAACAACTTTACGCGGAAGGGTTGCTCTTAATACTCAAAGGTGAAAACCCGAGGGTTATAGAACAGAAACTCGCCATGTTGGCGGGTGTTCAATTGAGCGCCGAATAAGGTAGGGGATAAACGATGGCTAAAAAGAAAAAGGAGGAATGTCCTCCCCTCCCTATGTGGATGACCACTTTTTCCGATTTGATGTCCCTTCTCCTAACTTTTTTCGTTCTCCTTTTCTCGATGAGTTCCATTTCGAGGGAAAAGTTTTTGAAATTCCTCCAAACGTTGGAATTCATGTGGGGAATAAACATTGTTAAGGAAACGAAACCTCCATCCGAAGTTCAAACCAGTATAGAACCCCCCGTAAAGATGTATCCGCGTCCCGAAAAATGGAGTGATGTAGAAAATGCGGCGGGGGAGGCTAAAGAGGCTTTCCAAAAGGCGGGTATTCCCGTTAAAGATATTAAAAAGGCTAAAGAGTTGGTTCTAAGAATTCCGGCGGATTACCTTTTTGCCGAAGGTTCCTATGTTCCCAACCCCAAATATATACCTCTACTAAAAAAGGTTTGTAAAATTCTCACCCGCTTAGGGGCTCCTATCCGCATAGAGGGACACACCGATAGTAAACCCATTTATAAATATCCATTGATAGTGGATAATTGGGATTTATCCCTTTTGAGGGCAATATACATAACGAAACTTTTCATCAAGTGGGGTTTTCCGGAAGATAAAATTTCCACCGCAGGTTATGCCGATACCGAACCAATAGCCCCCAACACCACACCGGAGGGAAGGGCTAAAAATCGCCGAATAGACATCGTGATTTTTGTCGGTGCCGAGAAAATTTAAGGGGTAAAAAATGGCTAAAAAAAATAAGGGTGGAGCGGAGGATTGTCCAAAATTTCCCGCATGGATGACAACTTTTTCCGACCTTATGTCACTCTTATTAACCTTTTTCATTCTCCTATACTCTATGTCGGTTATTGATATAACCTCCTTTACAAAGTGGATAAGCTTTTTTCAGGGGGGAAGAAATATACCGCCTCCGGCTTCGGTTATACCCCCTCCGATTTCGCCTCCTCAAATTAGCAAATTGGCTGTAAAGGCGCAGAAAATCCTATCCCAAATCCACGGTTACAATGCCTTTCAAGTTATCATCTCTCGAAATGAGATAACTATTAGATTTCCCTACGGGGTAAATTTCGATGAAGGAGATTTCCACCTAAAACCAAAATTTAAAGAAGCTCTAAAGAAATTAATACCCATTTTGAAGGAAATAAAGGATAAAAAATACCGGTTAGTGGTTCAGGGATTTTCCTACCCCGGGGAGAAACCGAGATATAAATGGATACCCGACGATTGGGTTTTGTCGGCAAAAAGGGCTACGGAAGTGGTCAGATTTTTTATCTCTCAAGGATTGGATAAAAAACACTTAGTGGCCGAGGCTTACGATTCGCTCCGCCCAATATATACCGGAGACAACCCTCTACTGAGGAAGAAGAATGCGAGGGTTGAACTACATATTAGGTTTTACAACGAGGACTATTTAAGGGGAGAACCTCCCCAAACGGGAGAAATTAAAAAAGTTATTCCCATACCGGAACTTGAAGAACTTTTAAACCCGAAAGGGGGAAAGTAGAGAAATGGAACTCTGTGAGAAATTTGAAAAAATCAAACTCCTTTTGTCGGACGTGGACGGGGTTATGAACGACGGGAGGATATACTACCTCCCCACCGCCGAAGGGGTTTCGGTCGCGAAGTTTTTCAACGTCCGCGACGGGCTCGGTATAAGGCTCTTCCAATTGGCGGGTTTCGAATTCGGAGTAATAACCGGCAGGAGGGACGAAGTTGTCAAAAAACGTTGCGAAGACCTCGGGTGTAAATACTACGCCCTCGGCGTCAGGGATAAGAGGAAAAAGGTTTTGGAGATAATAGGGGAAGCCCGCCTTCGGCGGGAGGAGGTTGCCTACATAGGCGACGATTGGAACGATATACCGGTCTTCGGCGAGGTGGGGCTTTCGCTAACGGTCGCCGACGCACCCGAGGAGATAAGGAGAGCCGCCGACTACGTGGTTCCCCTCAAGGGGGGTGAGGGTGTTATCCGCTACACCATAGAGAGAATCTTAAAGTGCAAGGGACTCTTTGAGGAGGCGGTCGAGAGGTTTCTCTCCCATCTAAGGGAGGAATAAATGGAGGAGACCTTTAGAGGTCTTCCCCTTTGGCGTTTTCCAACTGCTTTAGGATGCTCTCCTTTGCCGTTCCCCCGTAGGTTTTTCTCCTGTCGGCTACCACCGAAGGTTTCAGAAGCTCCAGCGCGTCCTCCCCAAAGAGGTCGGAGAATTTTTTTAACTCCTCGAGTGTGAGTTCCTCCATCCTCTTACCCCTTTCTAGGACGTAACCGACCAAGGAACCCACTATGTGGTGGGCTTCCCTAAAGGGGACACCCTTTTGGACTAAATAGTTGGCGAGGTCTGTCGCCAGCGTGAGGTTACCGGCGTTTTCCTCCATTCTCTCCTTGCGGGGTTTTAGCCCCTCGATAATTTTCCTCACCCCCACGAGGGAACCCTTTAAAGTCCTCACAGCGTCGAAGACCGGCTCCTTATCCTCCTGAAGGTCTCGGTTGTAAGCCATCGGCAGACCCTTTATAACCGTCGAGAGGGCTACGTAATCGCCCAAAACGCGCCCGGTCTTACCCCTTATCAATTCCAACACGTCGGGGTTTTTCTTGTTTGGCATTATCGAGGAACCGGTGCAGAGCTTATCGGGCAAATCCACATAACCGAATTCCTCGCTCGCCCATATTATGAGGTCTTCCGCCAGACGGGAGAGGTGGAGCATCGTTATGTTGCAGGCGTTTAAAAATTCGACTGCAAAATCGCGGTCGGCGGTCGCCTCTAGGGAATTGCGCAAAACCCTGGTAAAGCCGAGCCTTTCGGCTGTGAAGAAGCGGTCTAACGGGAAGTCCACACCGGCGAGGGCGCCGCTACCGAGGGGGGAAGCGTCCAAACGGCGGTATACGTCGGCAAAACGTTGGGTATCGCGGACGAACATCTCCCTATAAGCCAAAAACCAGTGGGCTAGCCTTATCGGCTGGGCTTTCTGCAGGTGGGTGTAACCGCTGACGACGATATCCACACTCTCGGCAGCCTTTTGGGTTAGAGCCTTTCGAAGGGCTTTGAGGAGCTCCAAAATCTCTTTAATCTGCTCCTTTAGGTAGAGTCTGAAGTCGGTGGCGACTTGGTCGTTGCGGCTGCGGGCGGTGTGGAGCTTTCCCCCCACCCTACCTATGCGGTTGATGAGTTCCCTCTCTATATTCATATGGACGTCTTCGAGTTCCCTCTTCCACTCAAACCTTCCCGCCTTTATATCCTCCAGTATCGAGAGCAAACCCCTCCTCATCCGAGAGGACTCCCGCCCGCTTTAGGGTTTCGGTGTGGGCTAGGCTCTGCCTTATGTCGACCTCCGCCAATTCCCTATCGAAGGACACGCTTTCGGTAAATTCCTCCACAAATTGGTCGGTGCTTTCGGAAAAGCGACCTCCCCAAGGTTTGTTTTGAGACATATAAACCGATTTTAGGGTTAGCCCTCCACCCTTCCCAAAAGGGGGAGGAAGGCGCCCACTATACTAATAAGGTTTAGGTTTTTATCCACACTTTGGGAGGTTAAAAATGGGTCTACTCGAAGGAAAGGTTGCCCTCGTTACGGGGATAGCGAATAAAAATAGCATAGCATACGGTATCGCCAAAGCCTTCAAGCGGGAGGGTGCGAAGCTCGTCCTAACCTACGCCAATGAAAAGATAGGGAGGAAGATAGCGCCTATCGCGGAGGAGCTTGGGGCTGTAGCCTCGATAGAGATGGATGTCTCCTCCGACGAGGCTATAGACAGGGCTTTCGAAGAGATTTCAAAGGTGGTCGACGGTTTGGATATAGTCGTTCACTCCATAGCCTTCGCGCCCGTTGACGAATTCAAGCGCCCCACCCTCTACACCTCCCGCGAGGGCTTCAAAATAGCCATGGATATCAGCGTTTACTCCCTTATAGCCATTACCCAACGCGCCATTAAGCTGATGGAGGGAAGGGAGGGGAGCTTTTTAACCCTCTCCTACTACGGGGCTGAAAAGGTGGTTCCCCACTACAACGTTATGGGAATAGCTAAGGCGGCGCTCGAGAGCACCGTCCGCTATCTCGCCTTCGACCTCGGGAAGATGGGTCACCGCATCAACGCCATTTCTGCGGGTCCCGTTAAAACTTTAGAGGGCTATAAGCGGCTTTCACCTTCTCATGAAACACACCATGGAGGTCTCCCCCCTCGGAAGGGGTATAGATATAGAGGATGTGGGTAACGCCGCCGTATTCCTCTGCTCCGATTGGGCTAGGAATATCACCGGCGAGGTTCTCCACGTGGACGCCGGTTACCACGTAATGGGCGTTATGGATAAGGAGGACAACATCGAAAACGGTTGATATCCCTTTAACCTTCCCTTTTTCGGTTCTCAATACAATAGTAATCCCGTTTAAGAAATATCTAATCGGAGGTTTTTTACACAATGAGGACTTGGGCTTTCGGTTATCCCAAACTCGGGGAGAAAAGGGAATATAAAAAACTCTTAGAGGGTTTTTGGAACGGGAAGATAACCGAAGAGGAGTTTTTAAAGGGAATAGAAGACCTCGAAAGGTATAGGTTGGAAACTTACAGGCAATACGTCGACAGCGTTCCCGTCGGGGAGTTAAACCTCTACGACTTCATGCTCGACACCGCCCTAATGCTGGGCGTAATTCCCGAACGCTTTAAGGGTAAAGAGGGTTTGGAACTCTACTACGATATGGCGAGGGGCAAGCAAGCCCTCGAAATGACCAAGTGGTTTAACACCAACTACCACTATTTGGTTCCCGAAATAGAGAAGGCGGAGTTCACCCTTAGGGAGAACAAACCCCTCAAGGCTTGGAAGGAGGCTAAGGAGAAGTTCGGCGTAGAGGGCAGACCGGTAATCGTGGGTCCCTACACCTTCCTAAAGCTCTCCAAAACCCTCCAAAAGGTCGGAGAGGAGGGCGGTCTTCCCATTTACCACATGGAGAAGATAGAAGACCCCGCCGTTTTGAAAGCATTAATGGAAAAACTAATCCCCGTTTACAGGCAAATGCTCGAAGAACTAAAGGAGGCGGGGGTTAAAGAGGTTCAGATAGACGAGCCGGCATTCGTTCTAAACCTAAACGACGAGGAAGTTGCCATTATCGAGGACGCCTATCAAAAATTGACCGAAGGGCTTGAGGGGATAGACCTCTATATAGTTACCTACTACGAGGGTATAGACGACCAATACTTCGAAAGAATCGTAAACCTACCCGTTACCGGTATAGGTTTGGATTTCGTATCCTCCGAGAGGAACCTAAAAAATATCCGCCAAAAGGGTTTCCCCAAAGGTAAAAAACTGGTCGCCGGCGTGGTTCCCGGTAGGAACGTCTGGAGGCTCGACCTCAACAAAACCGCCGAGCTTCTAAGGGAGCTGGCAAATATCGTCGGAGAGGAAAACCTTATAATCTCCAACGCGCAACCCCTCTACCACCTGCCGATAACCGTAGAGCCTGAAAATAAACTCCCCGAAGGGCTAAAGGAGAGACTCTCCTTCGCTAAGGAGAGACTGCAAGAGATTGCCCTACTCAAAAAGCTCCTCGAGGGCGACGAGGCGGCTAAGAAGAAGGCGGACGAGATTTCCGCACTGCTAGCCCAACCCTTCGGAAGGAACGAGGAGGTCGTCGCCAGGATTAAAAACCTCAAAGAGGAGGACTTTGTCAGGAAACCTCCCTACCCCGAAAGGGATAAGGTTCAGAGGGAACAGTTGAAGTTGCCCCTATTCCCCACAACCACAATAGGTTCCTTCCCTCAAACTCCCGACGTTAGGAAGGCTAGGGTTAAATACAGAAAGGGGGAACTCTCGGAGGAGGAATACAAGAAATTCATCCAAGGGAAAATTAAAGAGGCTATAGAACTCCAAGAGGAACTTGGTCTCGACGTATTCGTCCACGGTGAGTTTGAGCGCTCCGATATGGTCGAATACTTCGCCGAACTGCTCGACGGAATAGCCACCACCTCCCACGGTTGGGTAATCTCTTACGGTTCGAGGGTTTACAGACCTCCCATAATTTACGGAGACGTCTCCAGACCCAACCCGATGACCGTCGAGTGGATAACCTACGCCCAAAGCCTCACCGATAAACCGGTCAAGGGTATGCTAACGGGACCGGTAACCATTCTAAACTGGTCTTACGCCAGGGAGGACATACCCAGAAGCGAGATAGCCTATCAGATAGGTTTGGCTATCCTGGATGAGGTTCTCGACCTCGAGAGAAACGGCATAAAGATTATCCAAATAGACGAGCCCGCCTTCAGGGAAGCCGTTCCCATAAAGAAAGAGGAGTGGGAAGGCTACTTCGATTGGGCTATAAAAGCCTTCAGACTCTCCAACGCCAAGGTCAAACCCGAAACCCAAATTCACACCCACATGTGCTATTCCGACTTCAACGACATCATCGAGCAGATTTACGAAATGGACTTCGACGTAATATCCATAGAGGCTTCCCGCTCCAAGGGTGAGATTATCGAAGCCTTTGAAAGGTTCGGCAAATGGGATAGGCAGATAGGTGTGGGCGTTTACGATATCCACTCGCCCGCGATACCGACCAAGGAGGAGATGAAGGCGGTTATGCTCCGCGTTATGAAAGTCCTCCCCAAAGAGCTCCTGTGGGTTAACCCCGACTGCGGACTGAAAACCAGGAAGTGGGAAGAGGTTATTCCCGCCCTCAAAAATATGGTCGAAATGGCTAAAGAACTCAGGGAGGAGTACGGAAACAAATAATTTCCCCTTCGGTTTTTTTCCTATATTTCTCTTCCGATGAAAGGTAGGTTTTTACTGGTATCTTTTGCGGTTGCAGTTTTCGGTTCAACCGACACAAGTTTTGCCCTTAAAAATTCAACCGACTTTTGTGCCAAACACTAC
>JYMV01002675.1_pt1 | contig 12758 bp, 12 predicted proteins | sample 338911 | NCBI WGS metagenome assembly JYMV01 (sample SAMN03354496, study PRJNA234377) | hydrothermal vent metagenome | biome: Deep sea; feature: Hydrothermal plumes at the Eastern Lau Spreading Center, Western Pacific Ocean; material: Seawater | place: Tonga | collected 2009 | depth 2000 m m | reverse complement strand
CGTCATGACCCTACAAGAGTGATCCGCGCCCCCAAAGGCACAGAGTTAAGCTGTAAAAGCTGGTTAACCGAAGCGGCAATGCGCATGTTGATGAACAACCTGGATCCTGAAGTGGCAGAACGCCCTGAAGATCTGGTGGTTTATGGTGGCATTGGTCGCGCAGCCCGAAACTGGGAATGCTTTGATAAAATCGTAGAAGTTTTACAACGCCTGGAAGAGGACGAATCTCTGGTGGTGCAATCTGGTAAGCCTGTAGGGGTTTTCAAAACTCACAGCAATGCCCCGCGTGTACTGATCGCCAACTCCAACCTGGTACCTCATTGGGCCAACTGGGAGCACTTTAATCAGTTGGATAAAGAAGGTCTTATGATGTACGGCCAGATGACCGCGGGTAGTTGGATCTACATCGGTAGTCAGGGCATAGTGCAGGGCACCTACGAAACTTTTGGTGCTGTTGCTCGTAAACACTTTAACGGCGAAGCTAAAGGTAAGTGGGTGCTTACTGGTGGTTTAGGTGGCATGGGTGGCGCTCAGCCATTAGCCGCGACTATGGCTGGTTTCTCAATGATCGCAGTAGAGTGTGACGAAACCCGAATCGATTTTCGTTTGCGTACCCGTTATGTAGACAAAAAGGCCACCTCACTGGATGAAGCCTTAGACATTATCAACAATACCGATGCTCCGGTCTCAGTGGGATTATTGGGTAACGCTGCCGATGTATTCGCTGAGCTGGTGGAAAGAGGAATTACCCCGGATGTGGTGACTGACCAGACTTCGGCTCACGATCCGCTAAACGGTTATTTGCCGCAGAACTGGACGATGGAACAGGCTGCTGAAATGCGCCAGAAAGACGAAGCTGCGGTAGTTAAAGCAGCCAAACAATCCATGGCGGTTCAGGTACAGGCCATGCTGACCTTGCAAGAGCGTGGTGCGGCAACTCTGGATTACGGAAATAACATCCGTCAGATGGCATTGGAAGAAGGGGTGGAAAACGCCTTTGATTTCCCAGGCTTTGTACCAGCTTATATCCGCCCACTATTTTGTGAGGGCATTGGGCCTTTCCGCTGGGCTGCACTAAGTGGTGATCCAGAAGATATCTATAAAACCGATGCCAAAGTAAAAGAGCTTATCCCGGATAACCCCCATCTGCACAACTGGTTGGATATGGCCAGAGAGCGCATTCAGTTCCAGGGCTTACCGGCGCGTATTTGCTGGATTGGCCTGAAAGATCGCGCCCGCATTGCAAATGCCTTTAATGAAATGGTGAAAAACGGTGAATTGAGTGCGCCAGTGGTCATTGGTCGTGACCATCTGGACTCAGGTTCTGTAGCCAGCCCTAACCGCGAAACCGAATCCATGCTGGATGGCTCAGACGCTGTATCCGATTGGCCTCTGCTGAATGCCCTGTTGAGCACTGCTGGTGGTGCTACCTGGGTGAGTCTGCATCACGGTGGTGGTGTGGGCATGGGCTTTTCACAACATTCAGGTGTTGTCATTGTCTGTGATGGTACCGAAGAAGCCGGTGAGCGAGTGCGTCGCGTATTGTGGAATGATCCAGCAACGGGCGTGATGCGCCATGCAGACGCTGGCTACGATATCGCTATCAATTGTGCCAAAGAAAATGGTCTGGATTTGCCTATGTTGTCCACCGGTAATAAATAAGGAATAGCCATGAACGAATTAATGATTCAACCCGGCAGTTTGTCATTGGCACAACTGCGTGATGTGGTACGCAACCCTGTTAAATTGAGTCTGGAGCCTTCGGTACAGGAGGCGATTACAGCGTCTTCCGATCAGGTGAACAAAGTTCTGGCATCAGGTCAGGTGGTGTACGGCATTAATACCGGGTTTGGTTTACTAGCCAACACGCGTATCAAGCCTGAAGAACTGGAGCTTCTGCAAAAGTCTATCGTCTTGTCCCATGCAGCAGGTACCGGTGAGCTAATGCAGGATTCCACAGTACGTCTGATGATGACTCTGAAAATCAATGCCCTGGCCCGTGGCTTTTCGGGGATTCGCCTGAAAGTTATCGAAATGCTGATGGCGTTGGTTAGTGCTGAAGTGTATCCCTGTGTACCGAAAAAAGGTTCTGTCGGTGCCAGTGGTGATTTAGCGCCGTTAGCCCATATGAGTATGCCGTTAATTGGCGAAGGTCATGTGCGCTACAAAGGTGAAATCATCTCTGGTGAAGATGGATTGAAAATCGCTGGTCTGGAAGCGGTAAATCTGGCTCCTAAGGAAGGTTTGGCGCTACTGAATGGTACACAAGCCTCTACAGCGTTGGCGCTGGAAGGTTTATTCCATGCAGAGAACCTGTTTAATGCAGCCATTGTTGCCGGAGCTATGAGTGTTGAAGCCGCCGTGGGCAGTCGCGTGCCTTTTGATGCCCGAATCCACGAAGCACGTGGTCAGAAAGGTCAGATCCGCGTAGCTGAGATGTTCCGCGCGTTGCTAACAGAGACTTCTGAAATTGGTGACTCTCACGTGGAATGTGACAAGGTGCAGGATCCCTATTCTCTGCGCTGTCAGCCGCAAGTGATGGGTGCCTGCTGGGATCAGATGCAACATGCAGCGAATATTTTGGCCACCGAGGCCAATGGCGTTACCGACAACCCACTGGTATTCAACGAAGATATTATTTCTGGTGGTAACTTCCACGCTGAGCCTGTGGCGTTTGCGGCAGATAACCTGGCGTTGGTGATTGCTGAAATCGGTGCTTTATCTGAACGACGTACCGCGTTGCTGATTGATAAAAACCTCAGTGGTTTACCCCCGTTTCTGGTCAATAACGGCGGAGTTAATTCCGGCTTTATGTTGGCGCAGGTAACGGCAGCGGCGCTGGCCTCGGAAAATAAAACCCTGGCGCATCCGGCATCGGTAGATAGTTTGCCAACTTCAGCTAATCAGGAAGATCACGTCTCTATGGCCACTTTTGCGGCACGTCGTTTGATGGATATGGCTGAAAACAGCCGTGGTATCGTTGCTGTGGAATTGCTTGCTGCGGCTCAGGGCATCGACTTCAGACGCCCTCTTAAATCTTCTGAAAAACTGGAAGCAGCTTATTCCATCGTTCGCGCAGAAGTCCCGTTTTACGATCACGACCGATACTTCTCGCCTGATATCGCCAAAGCGCAGGATATTATTCAGTCTGGCGGTTTTAATAACCTGGTAAGCTAAAGCGTTTATTATTGATTGTATGAAGGCAGTCCAGAATTCTGGTACTGCCTTTTTTATTGCTCAGCTTTACCGCTTAACAGTGATAGCCCCAAAACAATGGTTGCCATAGCTCCTAAACACTGAATCCAAATTCTTTCCACGCCAATGCCCCCGGCAAAAATAAGCATTACGGCGAGGCAAACACTTAGCCTAATACTCACAAGACGGATTTTTTTATTGAGTCGTGCGTAGCTGTTCATGAGTTAAATATCGAGTCTCTTTGCATAATTTATAGCCTATCTTGCGGACTTGTGGATTCACAGCACTCAAAAGTACAGTTTTTGGGTATAGCAACGCAAGAGAGCTTTATTTCCCTTCAATTGTGAATAAAAATCATCTAAAGTGTGTTCAGGTGGATAAATTGTGAGCAACTGATGAATAAGCGTCCTAATGTTGGCAGGCAGGCTCAGTCCGGAAGCAGTGCTCCGGCACAGCGCACGCATACCGTTTCAGCGTCAATGCAGAATATGCAGCAGACCTTGTCAGCAAAGCTGGCGAATCCCGAGCTTCGGGCGCAAAAGGTTAATCAGATGTACGACAAGCAATTTGGCGGTCATGGCAACAGTCGCCATGGTGCACAAACCACAACGGCTCAGCACAATCAGCGGGTACTTACTGGCGCGAACCCCGATGGTGGAACAGGCAACGCGGTGCGGAACTCATCTCACTGGGCCAGCCAGCAAACGCAATTAGCCGCAAGACATGCAGCACAAAATGAGTTTCGCAATAACCAACGTACTGGCGCAGCGCAACCTACTCAAGGTAACGGTAATATGGCTTTTACGCCCAATCTTGGCGGGGGTACTACCGGAGCACAATCTACCCGGATCGGTTCTGTTAAAAATGCTCAAGGGGTGAGTAACACCAACACAACCGGGGCGAAAGTCGTGTTACGTCCCAGTGGCGGTTACTTAACCGACTACCCGGAATAAATGCGGTTACAATCTGTTCCCTTTAACCCTTCAGCATTGCTTTAACTTTCTGCTTTAGTTGGCTATTCTGGCTGAAACTGACAAAAGTAAGTGTCTCTCCCATGCCAAAAATTATCGTCAATGGTGTTGAGCTGTTTTACACCGAAAGCGGCTCCGGTGAACAAGTCGTGGTTTTCTCACACGGTTATTTAATGAATCACACTATGTTTGACAGCCAGGTAGCCAGGCTGGAGAAACATTACCGATGCATTTGTTTTGAACACCGCGGCCATGGACAAAGCGAAGTGACTGCCGCAGGTTACGAGCTGGACAATCTGGTTAAAGATGCCATAGCCTTGCTGGATGAGCTTAAGCTGGGGCCAGTGCATTTTGTCGGTATGTCTACCGGTGGTTTTGTAGGTATGCGTCTGGCATTGCAGCGACCGGATCTGTTGCGCTCATTGGTGTTAATGAGTACCTCTGCTGAAGGTGAACCACAAAAAGCTCTCAAGAAAAATAAATTACTACTGAAAACCGTTCAGCACCTTGGCTGGTGGCCGGTTATCGGGCAGGTATTGTGCATGATGTTTCACCGTCGCTTTGTTAAAAATCCAGCAAACAAAAAGACCGTTGGCTACTGGAAATCAGTGGTCACGGGACAAAATAAAAAAGCCATGCTGGCTTTTGGCAAGGCAATTTTTAATCGGGATAATGTGTTGCCATTGTTATCGCAACTGACGTTGCCGGTGGCGATTATTGTGGGAGAGCAGGACGCTCTTACTCCCGTAAGTTGCTCACAACACATGGCAGAGGTAATACCGGACGCCAGGTTGTCGATTATTCCTGATGCTGGCCATAGTGCTGCCATTGAGAAAGGGGAAGAAGTGGCTGACGCTATACTGGATTTTTACAATAATCAGTAATCTGAAATTAAGCTGCCAATTTTCAGGTTTTATCTACGCTTTTGGCTCATCGCGCAAAAGGAAAGGATTTGTCTCGACTTCAAACTTATTCACGGTAGGATATTTAAGAGAATAAAAAATGAGTGTCCTCATTATTTTCCTCACAAACATTAGTGAACATCTCAAGGAGTCTGATGTTGTTAGAAAGTATCGCTTTGCTGTCAGGGTTGATAGCCACTATTTGGATTACAATCGGTGTATATGTTGCCGCTAAATTTTATCCTGATTACGATCATGAAAATCAATTCTGTAGTGAATTAGGCGCTGCAGGTAGTCCCACTGAAAAAATATCTCCGGTAATAAATAACTATCCCTTGGGTTTTATATTCTGCTTATTTGGATGGGCAGTTACTCAACTTGATGATTCAAATGTCGCAATTACTATTGCTGGAATGCTGATTATTGTGCACGGCATTGGTACCTGGGTTGCGGGTTACTTCCCGATGGACAAAGATCCATTCACCAAATCACCAACACTAAATTGCCAAATACACTCATGGGCCGGTTTTATTATGCTCCTGGCGCTATTGGTTGCACCAATATTTATTGCTTTTAGTCCGGAGTCAATTTACATCCCGTTTTGGTTTAGAGTAACCTCACTTGTCCTTGTTTTAGTATCAATCTTTTACTTGTTCAAAATGTCAAAGGGCTTTAAACAACAAAGACTAATAGGCTATTACCAGCGGATTTCCTATTGGGTAAAGTTAATTTGGCTCAGTATTTTTTCTTTAATACTGATGCAAGTGTAGATTGATAAATTACTCAAAAAGGATGCAAAAAAACTGGCTTTTAGTTGGGTAATTATGTATCCGTTAGTGTGGCGTTATTCATTATGAAAAGTTTGATATCCTTTATTTTTGTATTGTCGATTTTCGGTACGATTTCTTGTTCTAACTCTGATTTTGAAGATATTACAAATATTGAAAATTGTCTTTCCCTGAATATCGGTGACTCTAAGGAGAGAGTATTGGATGTTATGGGAACTCCAAACGTTAAGTTTAACAGTGGCATGAGCTTGCAGTACCATCCAACGAGAGCATTTTCTTCATGCCAAGTTGTCTTAACATTTGAACCTAATGAGTCAGGGGAGGCAAAACTGGTTAAGAAATTTTGCGATGATGGAAAAGTATATAAATGCGCTGGTTAGGATTAAGTCTTATAAAAAGTCTGTGAAATACGGATTCAAAAAAGTTTAACCGAGGCCTTTATATGCCCGTCAGTGCGAAATCGACCGCTCCGATTATTTCGTCTCTGAAATGCTGTAATGAACCTACCCTTATTCGGAGTTTATTCGTTGGAAAGGAAGCCATTTGAGGCACCATTAGTAAAAGTTTTTCGTCATTGAAGGATACTTCTGGTGTTAGTTTTGTAAATTGGTGATGGTTTAAGTTGGACTTCTTGCTTATTGGCACTACTAGCCTTGTTGCAAGATCTTCCAACAATTCATTTTGCACATCTAGAAGGTAAGGATAGATTGCCTTCGTCCTATTATTTGGATTTTCGTAAACATCAAACTGTGCCATCAAAAATCTCTATAATCGTCACTGAAACAACCACTTTCAGACACAAAGTTGTTGTATGCACGTATGGCTCCTTTGTTCTCCTCACGCCATTTTTCATTGGCTTTTTGCGCTAGTTTTTCTTTTAGCGCGTCCTCAAGTGTGGCTGAGAGATTGATCTCTAATGATTTGGAACGGGCTAGTAAGTCACTATTTACGCTCAAGTTAGCAGCCTTTTTAGGTGCATTTACATTGTATAGTTCTGTCATAATCAACCTAAACTTATTATGCGCATTGTAATGCGTATAATAAGGCGTAAAACAAATACAATCAAACCCGGCCAATTCCTCTGGCTCAACCTAAATGGTATGAAATTCGGTGGAGGTGACCAAACCCAATAAGCGCCCATAACATTCAATATTTAACGCTATCTCGGTTGAACTGGTCAAAGACGTTTATCAGGTCACATAATCTCATAAACCGGCATTTTGCTCTTTGTCATTCCAGTAGCGTTTTAGTTCCAGGATTTCTTGCTGGATACTAAAAAAGGCGTCCACTAATTCTGGAGAGAAATGGCTGCCGCTTTGTTCGCGGATAAAGGCAAAGGCTTCATCGTCAGGCCAGGCTTTTTTGTATGGGCGCACCATGGTCAGGGCGTCAAAAACATCGGCTATGGCCACGATCAGGGCCGACTCAGGAATTTCATTGCCTTTTAAACCGTCGGGGTAGCCGCTACCGTCCCATTTTTCATGGTGACGCAATGCAATCTCCGCTGCCATTTGAAACAAGGGAGTGTCGCTTTTGCTTAATATTTGATGCCCAATAACGGCGTGTGTGCGCATTATTGTCATTTCTTCATCGGTGAGGCGGCGCGGTGCTTTTAAGATTTCATCAGCAATACCAATCTTTCCGGTATCGTGCATAGGTGCGGCCAGTTCCAGTAGTTTTACGTCGTCTACATGCCAGTTCACCTTTCGGGCCAGAGCGCAGGCGTAAGCTGCCATACGCCAGATGTGTAAGCCGGTATCATTGTCGTTAAAATGGCCCGCTTTACTGAGCATAAAAATGGCGCTTTTCTGGCTTTCCTCTAATTCTGCGGTTTTGGCTTTTACCATTTCCTGGGCGGCTCTGTATTGATCCGCCAATTGCAAATGGGTTTTAACTCTGATTTGTACAATTGAAGGCACAACCGGTTTGGAAATGTAGTCAACGGCACCTATTGAGATGCCTCTTTCTTCGTTAATGGTATCGCTTAACGCCGTAACAAAAATGACCGGGATATCGACGGTTTCGGGTTGTGCTTTAAGACGTTTACAGACTTCAAAGCCATCCATTTTTGGCATCATTACGTCCAGCAATATAAGGTTCGGCTTAAATTTGCTGGCAATTTTTAAGGCGGTTTCGCCATTGGTGGCCACTTTGAGTGAATACTCACTACCCAATATATTGCTTAGCACATCAATATTCTGTTGATGGTCATCGACGATCAAGATAGTTTGTTTTGAGTATTCAGAGGTCATTGTTCACCTGTAGAAGTCTGGGGGTGGGATTCTAAGTCTAGCAGTAAATTGGCAACAAATTGCGCTGCTTCTTCATATTGGTATTTGTTGGTCAGGGTTTTTATATGCGCCAGGGGTTTGTTGAACTGTGGCTCATCCACTGATTTGATTATGCTCTCCAGTAGCTTACCTGATTGGGTATCATAGCCTTCCAGTAATGCCTGAAGTTTTTTCAGTTCGGCGCTAATACCTGATATTGGCAATACTGATTCATCTTTTTGAGGTGAGCTTGCAGTTGTGGCAGCGGACGATTGACTGAACAAGCGTTCTGCCAGCATGGCTTTTAAATCTGCAAAGGCGATCGGTTTACTCAGGTGGGCATTCATCCCTGCTTCCAGACACATTTGTTTGTCATCTTCCATGACATTAGCCGTCAGAGCGATAATGGGGAGAGTGGCACATTGTGTTCCGGCTTCACCTCGGCGAATTCGTTGCGTGGTTTCGAATCCGTCCATAACCGGCATTTGGCAATCCATCAGAATGAGATCCACACCGCTGCCTAATTGAGACAGCATTTGCAAAGCAATCTGGCCGCTTTCTGCAACGATGGACTTTACACCGATAACTTCCAGTAATCCTTTAGCTACCTGCTGATTGATAATATCGTCTTCCACTAACAATACCGTAAATTGCTCAAAGTTATGTTGTTGAACTTCGGAAGGTTGAGTTGTCACCGTAGGCTTTTGTGCACCTGATGACCTGGACAAACTGGACAGCAACTCATTGTACACATATGGCCTTTCTACAATACAGTCTATATCAGGCAGGGAGTTAGCCTGGAGTGACAGAGCTTCCGCCACCGGGCAAACCAGAATGCGCCGGATATTTGCGGGCACATGTGATAGCTGAGTAAGCTCCTGCCAGAAATGCACATCAATAAACAGAAAGTCTGGACTTTCTGCGTGCTCAACTGACAGTCTTTGTTTGACTTCATTGATGCTGTCTGAGCTGTGGACTTTTAATCCCAGAGTACCCAGTATATTAACCAGTATGTTGCGATCAGTTTGATTATGGGCCAGTACAAGGGCTTGCTGGCTTTGATCAAAAACCTTTTTGGGCGTTGAGGCCGGGCGATTGGTGGGCAATGGCAGGCTGATGTTCACAGTAAACAGGCTGCCATGTTCAGGCTTACTTTCAACTGCAAGGCTGCCATTCATCAGCTTACATAAGTGTTTAGCAATAGACAGACCCAGCCCTGTGCCGCCATGCATTCGAGTGGTGCTGCCATCCAGTTGCGTAAAGGACTTAAAGAGTAAACCGTGTTTTTCGGGGGGAATGCCCGGTCCTGTATCTCGTACCTGGCAGCGGATATGGTTTTTGTTACCCTCAATGACTGAACTGAGCCGTATCTCAACCTCACCGTGCTCGGTAAACTTGATGGCGTTATTGACCAGGTTATCGATGATCTGACGTAATCTCAGAGCGTCACCGATCACTAACTCAAAGGCGAGTTCGGTGGTATCACAATGAAGTTCCAGATTTTTTTCTGCAGCAACTTTACTCTGAATCAGGGCGATTTCTTCAATCAGGGTTCTGATATTAAACTCATAAGATTCAAGAGCAATTTTACCGGCTTCTATTTTGGAAAAATCTAAAATGTCGTTGATGACCACAAGCAGCGAATTAACACTGGATTGCGCCAGAGACAGGTATTTGTTTTGTTCTTTGGAAAGAGCGGATTTTAAGGTCAGTGAAATCATGCCCAGAATGCCATTTAGCGGCGTTCTGAGCTCGTGGCTCATATTGGCCAGAAATTTAGACTTGGCTTCGTTGGCTTGCTCGGCTTTTAGTGTTGCGATTTCCAGCGCGCGGGTACGCTCCTGAACCTGTTCTTCCAGATTTTCTGCAAACTGTTCAAGCTCTTTATTGAGCTTGTACAGCTGCATACTCTTTTCTTCCAGCAACCTTTCCGCTTCTTTTCGGGCGTTTTTTTCGCGAGCTAGTCGCCTGCGCAGTCGGCTCTCAAGTTCTTCCCAATTAGATTCACTCATTAAACAGGTATGAATTGGCTTCCGTATAACCTATTAATAGTCGATTTCAGTCAAAACTTCTTGTCTTTTTTGCCACTGAGCAGAGCCAGTAAAAAATCAGGGGCGCTTCGGATTCCCTGATTCCCAATTACAACACGAATTCAACGGAAATGGGGGAATAACTTTTTTCAGAGCAAAATTGACCAAACCCTATTGATAATATTCTGCCAATTCTGGCGCGAGCGTAAACTTCTTTAGTTGTTCTGAGTAAACGGTTTAGCAGATCCCGCGCTATCTCTGGCTTGTCATAACAGCCAAATTCCGCGGCTAAATGGATTTTTGCGTAGATATCTCCTTCATCAGCGGCCTCCTGAATAAGGGCTTGCCCATTGTCCTTCTCAGTTAGAAGACCTAACAGGAATTTGGCTCGTGGAGCATCTCGACGCTCAGCTAAATATTTAAGAATGGTTGCTGCTTTATAGTCAGAAATTGGGTAGGAGTGAACAAAGTAGCCATTGGCGTTAATCAACTCTCCGGTACTGTAGGCATAGACATGAAGCATTGCGTTTGCGGTGGTCAACTTGTCCAGGCTGGCTGGAGTCACATCTATTGCCCGCTTTTCCAAAGATTCTTTCGCCTGTTGTTCAGCAATATAAGGCTGTAAAAAACTGCTATATTCGTTGAAAGAATACAGGCCTAATATGGTAACAAAGACTGTTGAACCGCAGAGTACTAGCATTGTTGGAATAGCCACAAACCAGCGATTTCGCCAATGTTTATTGCTGGCATGTCGGTTTTTTTCAGCCAACTGAAAATAAGCTCTTTGCTCCAAAAAGGGGATTTGCAGACGAGCAATAAAAGCGCTACTCCAGGCGCCGGCAATGTAGAGTCCCATCAGGATGACTGCCCAAATGGTTTCTCCTTGCCCAAGCAGAAGACCCAATACCGCTGCGCCGCTAACCAACAACAAATGAGTTGAAAAGGCGAGTACGGAAAACAGGGAAGAATAGCCCCGACCATGAAATCTGATGGCTACCCCAATGATCACACCACTGAATAACAACAGCATGGGTACTGCACGGCCGTAACTATGAAATACCCAGTACCATAAAATTAAAACAGGAATACACCATAAAGAAACCCAAAGTGCGGCCTTAAACGCATTTTGCTTATTTAGCTTTTGTTCTACTTTGTCTAGAAACGCCTGTTCAATTTGCACAACTAAAATCCTTTTTGTATTGAGTGATAACTATCCTGATAAACCAAATGATAGTGGTATTGTATTTTCATGTTTAACTGGCGGCTTTATTTATGCTGCCTATTCGGGAGGGCAATAGCGGTTGCCTTTGTCAAAGATGATCTTCCATTGTCCATTGTCAGTGCGACGCCAGATGGAGTTGTAAATGGCGAATTGACCTTGATCATTCCAGACCGGGCCAGTGCTATAGGCGAGGCTACCGTTTTCTAATACTTCTACCTGTTCGGGTTTCCAGGCAAACGGTGCTTGTTCTGCCTCGAAAAAAGCGGCCCAGGCTTTGGTTACTGCGTCTTTGCCGCGATGTGTAGTATTTCCTGAGAAAAACACTGTATCGGGTGCCAGAAACGCTGAAAATGCGCTCAGGTCTCTATCTGCCATGGTTTGCGCAAAGGCGGTTTCGGCAGCCCATACTTGCTGCTGTAGTTCTTCCAGGGTTTCAGCGTGACTGAGGTTTATCATCACAAGCATACTCAATATTAATTTTTTCATGGCTTTTTTATCAGGCTCGGTTGTGACTAAAGCTTAACACTTTATCGATGTCTTTGTGCCCCAGCATAATCATCAACAGGCGATCCAGTCCCAGTGCCACACCGGCACAATCTGGCAAGCCTGCTTGCAGAGCCGCCAGAAACTTCTGGTCGGTTTTGGCTGCTGTTCTGCCCAAGTTCAGACGCTCCTGATTGTCCTGCGCAAAGCGACGTTCTTGCTCCTGCCAGGCTTGTAATTCATGAAAGCCATTAGCCAGTTCAATGCCCTGATAATAAAGTTCAAAGCGTTCTGCGACGCGTGCATCTTGTTCAGATATTTGGGCCAGCGCAGCCTGTGAGGCTGGGAAGTGATAAATGAAACAGGGACTTTTCTGTCCAATCTGAGGCTCAATGAGATGACTAAATAATAATTGTAATTTGGTGTCGCGAGAGGTCGCTGCATCGCTAAAACTGTCAAAACCATGCTTGCTGCAAAGTTCGTTGAGCTGCTCATCAGAGTCTGATAATGGATCAAACCCCAGATAGTGCTGAAATGCTTGTTGATAGGAGAGTTGCTCAAACTCATCACAAGCCAGTAAAGGCTGCAATAAGTCCTGCATTTCCTGCATTAACTGCCAGTGATCAAAGCCCACCCGATACCATTCCAGCATAGTAAATTCGGGATTGTGAAAACGCCCTTGCTCCTCGTTGCGAAAAGCTTTGCAAATTTGATATATGCTACCACTGCCGGCACACAACAGGCGTTTCATAGCGTATTCAGGGGAGGTTTGCAGATACAGAGTTTCACCACTTTCCGAACCTGGCTGATGCAATTCAGTTTCAAAGTTCACCAGATGCGGGTCGGTAACACCTGCGGAGGCCATGAGCGGTGTTTCCACTTCCAGTACATTTCGTT
>JYMV01041940.1_pt1 | contig 12759 bp, 12 predicted proteins | sample 338911 | NCBI WGS metagenome assembly JYMV01 (sample SAMN03354496, study PRJNA234377) | hydrothermal vent metagenome | biome: Deep sea; feature: Hydrothermal plumes at the Eastern Lau Spreading Center, Western Pacific Ocean; material: Seawater | place: Tonga | collected 2009 | depth 2000 m m | reverse complement strand
CGGCCAATAATCTTTTCCTTAACGGACCAATCGAAAACCTTTCCGTATTCACCTACAATTTGCTGGGTGACTTCGGTGTATATGCCTTCTGTATCCAAGAGGAGGCCGTCCATATCATATATCAAACAGGAAATATTCGGAGACATTGTTTTATGTTTAAAATGTAAGTGATGAAATTGAGAAAGGCAGATTTACATAAGAGAGTCTTAACTCTGCAGGAACGAAATTTTTCGAGTCATCCCGAACGAATGTGAGGGATCTTGCACGATATCAGTATTTTATCAGATCTCTTCCTTCGGTCGAAAAGACAAGCTGTAGTCAATAATATTAGTATCTTACGAGAACTCGTGACTCACGAGGTCTTAAGTGCTGTTATTAAAAAAGTTCCGGTACATATTTTAGCAAATCGACAGTGTATTTTTCCCCGTTACTCAATTTGTAGCTGACAGAATTTTCATCTTCCCAAACCAGTTTCAGGCGATAATTTACGTCCTGAATTAGGAGATTTTCAATACTTTTAGAATCGCCAAGTTTTCGATTAATAACATGAAGCCTGAAGGTGTAAAGCCTGGTTTTTATTTCCTGTCCGCTTGCATTGAGACGTATGACTTCTTTTGAGTCGGCTATATGATAAAATATAACATGAGTTGCAGCAGAAGTTACTCCGGATCCGGTCCGGAGGTAAGGTAATATGGGTTGAATATTATTCTGAAATATTCTAAAAATTCTTTTAAGTCCGGTAATGTTGTTTGAATACTGGTAAAATTCCGGGTCAATCTGCCAAAAACGTGCGTCTCTGTCTGCCTCAGCTTTTACAATGTTAAGCCCCAAAACTCCATTTTGATCTCGAAAGAGGTATACGTGGCTTTCAGTACTTTTAATGTTAACAATTTTAAGAATCACACGTTGGGAATGTGAGTCTAAAAGCTTCTTCTCGAGATAAATCCCGTTACCCATCCTGTTCTCAGGAAAGATTTGATATGGTGAAAGATCTATTACTCCCCTGTGAGTAGAATCTCTTAAATAACTTTCAACGGCCCAAATTCCATTTGGGGAAAATATCCACAAAAGCCCGGAACAAACAATAAAAAAATATTTTTTACAATTAAACATAGATCGTTATGGCTGTCTCAATTCTATCTTTTCCTGATGTCTTATAAGTTGGGTTTATTGAAAAGTTTTAATTTTATCATCCCGTACTTGATCCCGGATACTGGTCTCTGCTCATGTTGAGAACAGGATTTTGAAGCTGTATCCCAATTGGTTTATACTTTATGCTCCGCACCAAGAAGTGACAATAAAACGGAATTGAAAGCGTAAATCAGGGTAAGCTTTTCCGGCTTTAATTTTTCATTCTACAAAATAACATCTTTCGTAGCACATTGATTATAGCAAACTTTTTTACTGAAGCCAGTGAAATATTTCCTGTGGAACTTGAGTCCTGTCCATGTTGATATTAGAATAAACATATCAAGCAGTTTGAACTGTTTTAATAATTGCACACGCAAATCAATAATTCTTCAAACATTCTTAAATACCATTACTACGAAGATTGTCTCCAACCCGTTCGAAAAGCAGGAACCTGTTTTTTCAATTACTGAGAGCAACTGTATTCTTGCACTCACTGGAGTTACACATTTTTAGGGGAACATCTTACTTAAAATACAAGAAATTATACAAACCACCACATTAAAAAATGGATTCAAATAAAACGGCATCGCCTTTCTCCCGGCCTTTTGTTATCGGAACCAGCGGACATATTGACCATGGAAAAACTACTTTGGTCAAGGCTCTCACTGGAGTGGATACGGACCGCTGGGCAGAAGAAAAAAAACGTGGGATAACCATTGATCTTGGTTTTGCTCATTATGAGGATGAACAAGGAAATCAAATGGCATTCGTGGATGTCCCGGGTCACGAAAAATTTATTCACAACATGCTGGCAGGCGTGGCAGGATTGGATGCAGTTTTACTCGTTGTAGCTGCAGATGAAGGGGTGATGCCACAAACACGGGAACATCTGAATATCTGTAATCTGTTGAAAATTCAAACAGGGTTGGTGGTACTCACAAGAATTGATTTGGTGGAAGAAGAAGAAATGGTCGAACTCTGTCGTGAGGAAGTTTCAGAATTGCTGAAAGGAACATTTCTTGAGGGGGCGCCGATTTTAGCTGTCTCTCCAGTGACGGGTGAAGGATTGGATGAACTCCGTAAGACACTGTCAAAACTACCGAAACAAATACAGCATCCGGCAACAGAAAAACCATTCAGGCTTCATGTTGATCGTTCTTTCACGCTAAAGGGCTTTGGCACAGTCGTCACGGGAACTGTGCTCAGCGGAACCGTTAGACAAGATGAGGAAATACTGCAATATCCACAACGGCGGAACGTACGTATTCGAGGATTGCAGAACCACGGCCAGGAAGTCAAAGAGATTAATGCAGGACAGAGGGCCGCCCTGAATTTAGCAGGAATCGCCAAAGAAGAAATTCAGCGTGGTGACCAGTTGGCGCATCCGGAATCATTACTGAACAGTTATTTGCTTAATGTGTCATTGACTCTGTTGGAAGACGTTTTAGCCCCACTGAAAAACAGGACCCGTGTTCGCGTTCATCTTGGCAGCAAGGAAGTTTTTGGACGAATTGCTTTGTTGGAAGGTGAAACTTTGTCTCCTGGAAAAACAGCGCTGGTTCAATTACGTTTGGAAAGTTTGGTAAGCGGTAGTTATGGAGACCGATTTATCGTCCGGAGTTATTCACCAATGATTACCTTAGGTGGAGGAATGGTGATTGACCCTTCTCCCGGTAAATCCAGGAGAGTACAGCACGAACTTCCTGAACGGCTGGAACGTCTTCATGTTGGTGATGAAAATATTCGATCTGAAGAAGTGATCTATTTGCAGTCTGTTCGGGGAGTAACTGAGTCTGAATTTTCGGTTCGTACCGGCCTTTCCAGCAGGCAGTCCGGAAAAGCTTTGCAGCTTTTGCAAAGTCAGCAGAAAGTACTTTGTGTTGAACCTCTCACAGGACGTTATCTGCATGTGGAGCATATTGTGCGAATCGGCAAATTTTTGAGCAAAGCGTTGGAGCAGCATCACAAAAAATTCCCTGATCGCGATGGGATGACCCGTTCTGAACTTGGTGGTAAACTTTCCTTGATTTTTACAGAAAAAGAGGTTGAAAAACTGCTAAAATATCTGGTGAAGGTTGGTCTGTTTACACAAAATGATCAGTATATTTCCTTAGCAGAACATCAGCCGCAGGCATCACAAAGCAGGGAAGACAGTCTTGCACGCTGCCTTGAATTGATTAAGTCCGGTGGTTTTCAACCTTTACGCCGTACACATTTACTCCAGGAACTGGGTTTAAACGAAAAGGATGGAATGACATTACTCAAATCTGCAGCACATTCAAAACGACTTGTACGGGTTGCAGAGGATTTACACTATATTCCAGAGCAAATTGCATCAATTATAGAAAGTCTGCGGTTTTATTTTAGTGAAAATCCAAACATTACTGTAATCCAATTCAAAGAATTACTAAACATTTCTCGCAAACATGCAATTGATTTGTTAGAGTATTTTGACAGTCAACAGCTCACAATTCGGGAAGATAACCACCGAATTCCGGCCAGAATTACAGCTTTAAACAATTAAAGAAAACGGCATACAAAGTGTTTTTACTTCAAGTTATAATTTTCCCAATTTTACTTGTCACTTTACTGAGCGTGTGGAACTTTCAAACAGTAACTGTAACAGCTCATGCCCAAAGTTTGCTGAGTGACAGCGAGTGGTTGGAGGAAAATAAGGATGTTTTCGGCAAACAGGAGCTTACTTTGCAAAATATTCCGTTGAGACCTTCTGACTTGTCCTCCACTCCTACAGTTCTGCCGGAATCGTTCCTAATTCCTCTTGAAACCGGCGGACAATATTTTTCAACAGTTCCTCAAAAACCTGCCCTGCCTTTGATAGAACAGAAAGATCAAAGCGAAAATCCTTCAGGCTCTTTTTTAAGCAGACTTTTTCCCTGGTTTAGCAGTACAGAGCAATCTACATCCACTAACCTGGATACTGCTTCAGAAATGCATAATGCAGAAACTAGGGTGGAGTGGGCTGATTCAGAATTTGCGGGAATAAAAATGCTGATAACAGAAATTGAAAGGCTGCTCATATCAGATCCGGTAGCGGCCAGGGAAATGTACGAGGAAATAGAAGATCAGTTGGAGATTGATGAGCGTACACGGCTGAAAGTACAATTGCTTTATTATTTGAAAAAGTGGTCTTCTGCAGAGCAGTTAGCAGAAGTATTTTTGAGCGAACGTCCAGAAAGTAAGATGGCCTCTTTGATGTTTTATTTTTTGAACAAATCACTGATGGCTCAGCATAAGCCTCTCAGTCAAAATTTGATTTTCAGGAAACGTGCAGTGGAAACTCTGGAAGCAAAATTCCGCAGTGATTTTTTGTTCATTCTCAGTAACGAAGCATTTCTTGAAGGCGATCTTTTAACTGCAATACAATATCGCCTTGAAGGAATGAATAAAGCAAAAACTGCTAATGTTGCCAGTATGGAAAAATTGAATGGTTTGTTAAATCAAGTTCAGTCTCCTGAAATACTGCGAATTTTATCAGAGAATAATAAGAATGTTAAATGGCTGCAGAAAAAAATATTCATAATGGAATTGGAACTTCTGGCTAAACTGAAACGTTACCGTGATGCATTGGGGATTTTAGAGCAAAGAATGTCTGCTGCAAGGGTAATAGGAGATCAGGAAGAGCTTGAAGTTTTGAAGCAAATACAGATCCGCTATACAAATGCTTTGAACGTCAATCCTCGCCGAATTGGGGTAATACTTCCCTTGAGCAGTTCCAGCGTAAAAGTTTCCCGATTGGCACAGCAAACTATGAATGGTTTGTGGCTGGCACTTCATGCAAACGAAATTCCTGCAGTGCCTGAAAACATGGGTGACGATGAGGCTTCGCAAGAAAATGAAATAACCGGCAAATCAGAAGATAAAGACAATGCTCAGGCGGAATCTGATTCGAGGAAATTTGAAGATTCTTGGGAACTTGTGGTACGTGATTCACAGTTGAATCCGGAAATAACCAAAAGCTTGGTACGCGAATTGGTGGAGACGGAAAGGGTGATTGCCATCATTGGACCTCTTGCCCGGAAAACATCAGAGGCTGCTGCAGAAGAAGCTGAGCGTTTGCGGGTTCCTTTAATTTCTCTTTCTTTGACAGAAAGCATTCCGGAACTTGGTGAATTTATATTTCGTAATAATCAAAGCTGGAAACAGGAAATCCAAGAATTGTTGGAATATGCAACGAGTGAGCTCCAGGCTTGCCGTTTCCTGATACTTTATGCAAAAACACGGGAAGGTCGACAAAAAATGAGACTATTTTGGGATGCCGCAGTTCTGAAGGGATGCAAAGTAGTTGCAGTTGAAGGTTTTAAGGATGAAGGTCAAAAAAGTCTAGTGAACGAATTCGATACTTTCACAGGCAAAATAAGACGTTTGGGTACAGAAGACAAAATAATTTTGAAGGAACTTAAAGAGAAGGAAGTGCCGATTCACAACTTTGATGCCGTTTTTGTAGCCGTTGGTTCGGGTGGTGTAAAAAATTTAAGTCTCATCTCAAAATGAGAAAAACGACTTTTCTGGGAGATAGTGGTTGGAATGATTCAGCCCTGCCGTATGCTCCGGGACTTCGAGGAGTGAAAAACCCCTTATTTGTGGACAGTTTTTTCCTGCAAAGTAAAACACCGGCCATGCAGCAACTGTTAAGGCTGCATGAACGGATTTTATATCGTCATCAAAATTATATTGGTCCTACAGCTTATACTGCTTTTGCCTATGATACGCTGATAATCTTGATGCGGTTGCTTGAAGACGAGCGAAATCAGAGCCACCGCGATCTGCGGGATGCCTTGATAAATATGCAGATGTTTCCCGGTGTTACCGGCAATTTACGCTTCGATGAAAAGGGTAAAGTTGAACGTGAAATGCAACTGTTGACTTTACGGAGGGGGAAAATTCAGCCTTTGAATTAAAAGTATTATGAGGCTGAATATGTACAGGCAGCAGATTTCACTGCCTGATTAAGTTCTGACTATTTTACAAAAAGTGATTCAAGGTCCTTAAATGGAACTTGTTCAGGCTTCACATTTTGTTGCGGTTCATTGGTATTTCCCGTGTTACTGGCGTCGCCTATTGCAGATTCTGGATAAGAATCATTGGGACCACCAATCATCAAGTCATCCTCTTTTTTCTCAAGGGGCTTTTCTGGTCGGATTTCTGCGTAAAAGTTGCGCTTTGACTGTGCTTTCATAAGAATTTTTTGTTCTTCCAGAGGCTCTTCAACCAAATCTGCAACTTGCCGCAAACGATAACTATATTGACGATTAACCTCTAAAAGACGCCCCCCGGGAATGCACTCCGGACTGTCCTGGAATGTCCCAAAATCATCTACTATGACTGCGTGTTTTAGAGCTTCAGGACCCAAATAAACTAAAATACATGAGTTTTCAGGATCTGATACTTCCTCTTCCTCATGAGTTTCAAATTTTAACCATTTCATATTTGCCTCCTAATAACTTAAATATTGTTAAATCATTGATTAAACCCCTGCGAAAAACATGCCATTTCCTGTGGATTATTAGAACATTTTACTATGGAATATTGAAAAACTTAGCGGGATGTGGATCCGCGGAATAATGAGAAAATATCGATAATAATTACAGTTACATAGTTAGTAATAACGGTTTATACAAATTTTCTTTATCAAGTTCACCTAACAGGAATTGGATATTGCTTTCTGGTATTCAGAGAATAAATTTGATTTATTTATATTTGTATATTACGATATTTACTAATGAAAAGGAGATACCATGAAAACTTCAGCAAGTAAAAACGAAATATTAAAACGTGAGCTCGAACAACTATTTGGCGAGCAGGATGCAAATATTGAAACTGCAGCACAGTGTTTAAAGGTTATGTCTCATCCTGCCCGCCTGCGTATTTTGTGTGCCTTGCGCGAGGGTGAACAAACAGTCCAGAACCTGGAATACTACACTGGAATTAAACAGTCGACTCTGTCACAGCACTTAGCTTTGTTGAAAAGCCGAGGCGTTTTAGTCTCACGACGTGAAACAACCTACTCTTTTTACAGTTTTTCCAACGATCAAATTACACAATTATTCGATTTGATAAAGGAAGTATTTTGTACCTGAATTAAAATGACAAATTCAATGGCTAAACCAAACCAGCCCAAGTTGGTCTTCCGACAATTTTTTGACAAGGATACGGGAACATTCACGTATTTTTTGTTTGATTCTGAAACTATGGAAGGCCTGATAATTGATCCGGTTAAAGAGCAATTTGATCTAAGTTTACAGTTCATAGAAGAACTGGGAGTTGAGCTAAAATATGTAATTGATACGCATGTCCATGCGGATCATGTTACTTCTTCATGTATGCTGCGTGAAGCTACTGGAGCAAAAAGTGTTTTTGGTGAGCCTGCCGGAATTGAATGTGCAGATATTCTTCTTGAAGATGGAGATGAGTTAGAGTTTGGACACTTTAGCCTCAAAGCAATTGCGACTCCCGGACATACAGATGCCTGTACCAGTTTTTATACGGAAGGGATGCTCTTTACAGGAGACTCTTTGTTGATTCGCGGTTGCGGACGCACCGATTTCCAGTTGGGTGATCCGGAAAAACTTTATGAAAGTATTACTCAAAAACTGTACTCCTATCCGGACGACACCTTGGTTTATCCTGGTCATGATTATCTGGGACGTACAGCCTCATGTATCAGAGAAGAAAAAGCTTTTAATCCCAGAATTGGCAGCGGACAAACGTTGGAAAAATTTGTCCAAATTATGAAAAATCTGGATTTGCCAAAGCCTAAACGCATTGATTCGACTGTTTCTCAGAATCTTCAATGCGGTTTTTCACTGGAACTTGGTCATGTAAATGAAGATAATTATACTATGAATGATTTGTATCAGTTGCTGGATAATCTGAAATCTACAGAGAGGGTAATTGATGTACGGACGCCCAACGAGTATTCTCAAGGTCATGTCCCCGGTAGTTTAAATCTTGAAGAGCTCAGCAGTTATCAAAGAATATTTGTACATTGCCACTCTGGACGCAGGGCACAAACTGTTTACACAATGCTTGGAATGCAGTGTTTGGAAAATGTTGTCTGTATCAACAGTTCCGGAATGGCAGACTGGACGATAGCAGGCTTTCCTGTGGAACGGTAAGGGAGCCACCCTCAATGAAGAAGAGTATCCTGGTCAAATTCAGTTTAATTCCCGCTTTACTACTTATTCCAACTATACTTTGGGCCGCTTCTACGGAAATATCTGGAATGCCCTGGTGGGGCTGGCCGACGGCCTTATTTTTCACAACCTTTTTCATGGGTGTTTTCGGTGTAATGGCCGGAATTGGCGGCGGTGTTTTGTTTGTCCCTCTGGTTAGTGGTTTTTTCCCGTTTCACATCGACTTTGTCCGAGGTGCAGGCTTGTTTATTGCCCTCGGCAGTTCACTTGCTGCTGCTCCACATTTACTGGAAAAAAACCTGGCTAGTTTGAAGCTCGCGCTACCGACTGCGTTGATTGCTTCTGCCTTTGCAATTGTAGGGGCATTTCTGGGACTTTGGCTTTCTGCACTGAATCCGGCATATATTCACGGGAGCCTGGGTCTAACGATTATCACTATCGTTTTCATCATGCTGTTTGCAAAAAACACGGAGAACCCTGAAGTGAGCAGGGGAAACAAATTGACCGAGCTTTTGCAAATCAATGGTATTTACACCGAAGAAACTACGGGCAAAGAAGTTAGTTGGACTGTTCACCACACAAAGAGAGGTATGTTCGGTTTTGTGGTCGTCGGTTTGCTGGCAGGTTTTTTTGGATTGGGTGCAGGCTGGGCGAATGTTCCCATTTTGAACTTGTTGATGGGAGCACCGGTAAAAGTCGCAGTTGCTACAAGCAGTTTTGCGCTTTCAATTACGGACAGCACAGCGGCCTGGATTTACATGAATAAAGGAGCAGTTTTGCCAATAATAGTTGTTCCCTCAATGGTCGGTATCATCCAAAAGTTAAACCAACTGTAATTCGTTACATCGTCATCACAGTTCTTCTTTTGGCAGGAGTACGTTCCCTGTTGAAAGCTTTTGGTATTTGAGCACAAACTTGGAGAACTAATGGAAAAATCTATAGTTTTTGAAAATGCTCCAGAGCAGCATATATACGCAAAAATTATATATCACATAAGTAATCTGGGTTTGCTTGCTCTGATTATGGGATTCATTTTGTATATTTTCGGAGTGCTGACTCCGCTCGTTCCGCTGGAAGAACTGCCTAAGTACTGGTCATTATCTTTAACGCAGTTTCTGGAAAAAACCGGAGCGCCTACCGGCTGGCGATGGACAGCAATGTTAGGTTATGGTGATGTAATACCGTTTTTAGGGGTTACCATTTTGGCCTCCGTTACTTTTGTTTGTTTTCTAGCTTTGTTGTTTAGTTTTCTGCAAAGAGGAGCCAAAGTGCTGGCATTTATTGCGGCAATGGAGTTGTTCTTCATTCTTATCTCTGCCTCTAATCTTATCCAGATTTCCCACTGAAATCTCTCAAATTGAAGCCTTATCTTCTTCCACTGGCAGTCGCCCAGAAAATCCCTGCCGAAATCAATAAGTCCAAAAATAAAGCTGATACCTCACTAAAAGAAGCGCTGCAGCTTAGACAAGGGCTTCCAGCAGCCGGTTTTGGTATGCAGTGATCAAAGCTTCGCCATAATGGGGTAGCTTCTCCAGGCGGCGTTTTACCGGTGTTTTGTCCGTTTGCGGGCGCATTACCTGATGTAAAGTGTAACGCAGAATATCCTGGGGATTTTGAATACAGTAAAGAATGAATGTCAAAGCATCGTTTTCCGGGTTTTTTTCGTAAATGAGCCACAACAGCCTAACTATGTGAAAATGATTGATTCCGCGTGAACATTGCCGGTCCACAAATTCCCAGATTGATTTAAGGTAATTATCGGCCCTGAAACCTTGCGGTAGCCCTGCTGATTCAGTGAACTCCTGATAATAAAGCAAAGTCAGCACCGAAGAGCAGAAATAGCTCCAGGCTTTTCTAAAATCATCCAGAGGTATCAACTGTCTTTGAGGAACCGTGTCCGGTTCTGCCTGCAGTACTGCCTCCTCGTTGGTGTCCAGTAACACTCCAAGGGAACTCTGTATTGACTTGATTGCCGGCAATCGAAATTTCATAACTGACATAAGCCTTTTCAGGCGCAGACCATCAGCACTTTCCAAAAAACCTGCTGCCCTTGATTCCTCCGGCGACTGTGTCCACGCACTTAAACTGTGAAGTGCAGAATACAGTTTAGAATAAATTGACTCGGCATAGTGCTTTTCCATCTTTTTTATTTCTTTTGACCATTCTTTCAAAGGGGTTCCGGAAGGAAGCATTTTTATCAGGCGCAATGGAAATTTTTGCCGTATATTGTCCAATTCCGAATTTTGCGGCATCTCCGGAACATAAAAGAGAATCACTTTTTTCTCTTTTCTCAACTGTCGCATTCTGGATCGAATTTGTGTACCGACTCCGTCTAATTCTACAGCTTCCGGAGGTTGTTTCAATTGTTCGTACAGTTCTTCAATAAATCCGGTAAGTGCAGAAATTTCTTCCAATTTGTGAAGCACAGAGCGGATGTAATGTGAGAATCGTTCTTGTTCAAAATTTTCATAAACCCGCATCTCATGGGGCAGAATGAAATGTAAATGTGAATTCAACTGCTTGACTCGTTCACTCACTTTCTGATTAAATTGCTCGGGATTTGTCCGGAACAATTCCTTAAACTCGGTAAAAATGGAGGAAAGTGTATGTTGTTCTTCGGTTGAGAGTGACTGGGCTTTCCACTTTTCGCGCCACTCATCTATTAATTGCTTCCGGATTTGATCTCCCTCTTTTTCCATGGAAAGACGGTATGACTTTGCAACACTTTCACAATGTCCTTCCAAACTATCTGAATGAAAATTAAATTCTTTGACCAGGTCCAGTATTTCAGGAATTGCGGCAGTAATTTGTTTTTGTCCTTTCACACTTTGCTGGTAAAACTCAAGAGGCAGGATTTGCTCATTGAAGAATATATTTCCGAATAATTTTGAAAATACATTGCGAGTAATGTTGACGATAACTTCTGCAGTTTCCAGTTTTTTTGGCAGAATGATCGTCACCTTGAATGATCTTGAATCAATGAAGGAATCTATTCGTGAGGCAGGAAGTGTAACATTTTTTGGTAGAGGTGAGCCGATTTCAGTCTCGTATGTTGTCTGATCAATAAAACGCAGCAGATGGCTGGCGTAATTTATTTTCAAACCTAATCTGCCTGGAAAATCAAGCATGTCGGGAAGTTTTTCGCTCAAAAATGTTTTTGTCTCAAGCGGAATCGATTCAGAAAATTCTAACCGAAAAAATTTTGAGGTGGGAGTTTGTTCTTTTTCCTGATCATGATTTTGGAGTTGGGAGTCTCCAATTGTACGGAGCTTAGGATCAAAACGCTCTTCAAAAGATTTGTCGTTGCTGTCAAAGGACTTCATGAAATTGTACCCTTGAATTGCCTGGCTCACGACCGGGGATCAATGCTTCCTGACAGAAGCTATATCTTCGTTCCATTCTCTCAGTTTATGCGGACCTTCGAGTGTAGTTTTCAGTTCGATTAAATCCAAAAACTTTTTATCTTCCAAATCAACATTGGGATACCTCCTTCTTAAATAACCCCAGAGGTTAAGGTAGTTCTCCTCTTTTTGCCAATCTTCATTCTGTGACTTCTGCTCTGTTTTGGGCTGTTCAGTAAATGGGTAAAAAACCTTGCTCATACTACTTTCTCGAAAACTCTGTTTATTATCTTTCCAAACTCGCTGTTCCAAAAAACTAATCCGGAAATTTAGAATTTATCACCAATGCTGCCGAAAGTTTTAACGGCCTTATACTCTATGTAGCAATATTGTTGCCTGAAAATATAATCAGGATAGGAAAAAGTTGAATAATCTATTAAATACTGGGCTAATATATTGTTAATACAGACTAATTTATTATTATTTTAAAATAAAAAAATTATAAAATAATTTTCATAATTTACAATTGCGTTGATCAAAGAGCAAAACAATTTGTGGATTTGGGAGGAGAATTAAGATGTAAATCTATTTCATTAAATTCCCAATTACTTGTAAAAAATACAATATGAAGGTATATATTGGTTTCAACTAAAACCACCAAATTTGGGTTTCTATTAAGTGGATAACGATTCATTTGAAAAAATAAATCAGTACAGCAGGCGTGAGGTGCTGAAATTTCTTTCATACTCAGGAGTGATGGGTACAATCGTGTTTCTTCTGAACAGTTGTACTCTGCCTGCCGGCATGAGACAAATCATTGGTGAAGTTTTCATTAACGGACGTAGAATCCGGCCCGACCAGTTGAAAGGAACTGATGGTGTGCTTGTAGAAAATGATGCTTTGATCAGTACAGGATCAGCCGGATCTGCTGTCTTTGTTATTGGTAGAGATGCATTTATTATCCGGGGAAACAGCAGACTGGAACTTAACCCTACACTTGACAGGAAACAAAACTAAATTTCCGGATTCGGTCTCAGATCATGAGCAATACTTTCAGTTTTTGCCGGGAAAAAGCGTACATTGAGAACCGTTACAGCCGTTATTGGAATCAAGGGAACTGGAGTCTATCTTGA
>JYMV01015860.1_pt1 | contig 12759 bp, 11 predicted proteins | sample 338911 | NCBI WGS metagenome assembly JYMV01 (sample SAMN03354496, study PRJNA234377) | hydrothermal vent metagenome | biome: Deep sea; feature: Hydrothermal plumes at the Eastern Lau Spreading Center, Western Pacific Ocean; material: Seawater | place: Tonga | collected 2009 | depth 2000 m m | reverse complement strand
TTCCCAGGGAATATACGGGAAAGACAACACGCGGCAGTTATTTACTGCAATGTGAATTGTCTGTCATATCATATTGTAGAGAAGCCGGTTTGTAGAGGTGATGAATCCGCCAATTGTTGCTATTTTTTACTTAGCCTGAGCCTATGCTATGCCTGCCATGACAAACGCTAAGCCAACAATATCGGCAGTTGTCGGTTTTTGAATTTCCAGTTCCGAGTTGGGGAATAGTTTGACTCGTTCCGTGTTGCTCGGTTCTGCATAGACTGCTGCGAGCTTGGCCAGGTCGGCCTCTGGATCTGGATCGACTGGTGTTTTCATCTTTGCATAAAAGCGATCGAGAGCCTCGGGGGAATTGGATTTACCAGTAATGCTAGTAATCCAACTCGCTATGATCATCACCAAAATCGGTAGGATTATTTTTGACACAAGTTCCAGCGCGTTGCGAGTGGAATTTGTTTGCGCTGCGAGGTCGATCCCGAGTGGCAGGAAGAAGGCGAGATTTAGCTTCAAGTTGCCAGACGCTGCGAACTTAGTGCCGGACGGGTAGGCAAGTTTATAGCGAGTGGTGTAATCATTGATTTTCGTTATGCCGACGACCTCTGGAGCAATAGAACTGTCGACTGGCTTGACTGATTTAAAGAATATTGCATCTCCCCCCTGTTCCGCAGAGGTTTCAATACGTGACACGCCAACCTCCAACTCGACGAGTTCTTGGCCGGTACTGGAGGGAACTGCGATCTTAGTAGCACTGATTTGTTGGGGCTTGAGCAATTCAAGTTCAGCCTTTTTGATATTGTTTGCTCGGTCGAATTGTGCTGTCCAAGTTGTCATTGCCTTGGTGTACTCTCGCCGTAGCGTTGATTTGGAAACAATATCTTGCGAAACAGTACGTGTCATTTCAGTGCGTACCAGTAGTGTCTCGTTGGTTTTAAGGCCAGGAGCGACGATGGGCCCTAGATAGGGAATCATGCCAAACACTAGGATGCAATAAGCGACGGTGATCCAAGCTGCTCGTGTTGAGGCGCGGCGCCAATACATGCCAATCCAAAACGGAGCGGCAAAGACGAGCGGGAACCAAAAAGTGATCGTGAGTTGGGCGATCATGTCATAAATTGCTAGTGAGAAAAAGATGGACCCAGCGACTACGATGATTCCTGTAACGCGTGCCACCCGCAGGCATTCTTTATCTGTGGCGGTGGGTTTGACAAATGGAACATATAGGTTGCGCACGATAAGTCCGGCGCCGACAATCATGTAGGCGTCGACACTACTCATCAAAGCGGCAAGCAGGCAGGCGAGCATCAATCCTCGGAAACCGGGACCGAGCAAGTGCATCGAGGCGTAGCCCCAGGTCTGGTCAGGGTTTTGGATCAATTGGCCGACATCGGCGTACAGTGTGGCTGCAATTAGCCCCGTGAGTACCCAGCCGAGTGTACAGAATCGCTTGAGAAAGTTACCGACGACGAGTCCGATACGGGCATCATTCTCGGATTTAGCGGAACCGCCACCGGTCGCAATAAAATGGGGTTGAACGACGACTCCGATTAAGTTGGACATTACAATGGCCGCTAAGAAAAAGAGTGAAAATTCGGACGTGCTGTCTCCGATGATTTCAAAAAAGGAATCAGGCAACTGTTCAGCCATAATTTCAAAACCAGATTGTTCACCTGTTGGATTGAGTGTCGCGTCATTTGTAAGAGCATTGAGGCCCAAAGGTATCAACATGCAGCTCAAGGCAATGATGCAGACTCCTTGGATGAGGTCTGTTAAATAAGCCGCTGTTAGACCTCCGATGACACCATAGATTAATACGATAATCCCGATAACGGGAATAAGTATATATTGCAGATCTACGGCTGTACCGAAGACCATGACGTCAGAGCCGATCATGGGAGCTGCTGTTTTGGCGATGGCAGAAAAGAACATCGATCCGTAGATCATAAAAAACGTGATGCCGAAAATGGCGTAGGCCCCACCTAGTGGTTTGGATTCGTAACGCTCAACAAACCAATCTCCTAGAGTGATGTGTCGCATGCGGCGATACCAAACGGCGGTGATCCAATAGAAGGGGGTAACAAATAGCCAGTACATCGAAACCCACATGCCGTTCATTCCATTGGTGTAGGTCGCTTTACCCGAGTTGATCGGGTCTTGGGGGCCTGTGCCCGCTCCGAAGGCAGCAAATGTTTGCATTAGTTTACCGAACCCGCGACCACCCAAAAAGTAATCTTCCTGCTTCTTGTTTTTACGAGCGCAGTACAGGCCAATGGCAATGAGGATGAGGAAATAAACAGTAATGACAAGGTAGTCGAGCGCAACCATAAGTGTTTTCCGGTGTGGAGGCTGTTGTTTTTATCGTGGTGTAAAGCTTAATTCGAGGCAGTAATGATAAGCGATGTTGGGTGTAGTGTAGGGATCATAGATGTCGTGTCGATGTTGGCCGCGAATTGAACGTCGGCGACCTTGTCCACTTGCAATAAATTACGTCCACCACGACTCTCCTTCATCTTATCTAATAAAGATGTCGCTGGTACATCGCTAGCGATAATTTCTTCCCAAGCGTTGAGAGCTAGAGTTGCTTGGTCGTTAACGCCCGCAAGTGGTTGTTCTATGCGAGAATGCACAATGGCACCGGCAAGCAGAACGTCTTCGAGAGTGATTTCACCGTTGGTGCCGGAGCAGATGATATTGAGCGTTGATTCTTGTGCAGTACTGGACGTGATGGCTGATAGGTTCGAAAACGCGGCAAGTAAAATCTTGTCGGCTCTTGCACAGGCGAGCATCGCTTTCGTACCATTGGTGGTAGTAAACGCAATGTCGATGTCTTTAACAACATCGCTTGAATACTCTGTAGGTGAGTTGCCCAAGTCGAACGTCTCAGGCTTGACACAATCACGTTCACCGCCGAGAAGAACTTGTTGCTGATTGGCTATTTCCGTGGCTTGCTCGATGCTGAGGCAAGGAATGATCGACCGTGCACCATTGGCAAGTGCGGTGACAATAGTTGTGGTCGCTCGCAATACGTCAATAATGACGCAACAGGATCCGCCGATGGTACCAGAGTTGATCAACTCTGGTAGAAAGAAAACATTCGTTTGCATAGAAGCTATTTTATGGTGGAATTTAGTACAGGCTTATATTGGTGATTGGAATTCTAAGATGATGAACATCATACCCAATTTTCCATTAAAGGGTTACGATGAATACCACGATTACGGGTACAAAAACGTACCACGTAAAAACACCGCTAGCAGCTATTAGCTTATGACCGCACGAGACGAAACTGAGCCAGTCGAACTTGACAAATCCAATCAACGCGTCCAGCGAATGTTTGGGCAGATTGCTGCGCGATATGACCGCATGAATCACTTGTTGTCGATGAACGTCGACCATTATTGGCGGTGGCGTACGGTCCGTAAAGTAGCACCTCAAGGTACCGCTCCCATTCTCGACATCTGCACGGGTACCGGGGACCTCGCGTTCGCCTATTGCCGCAAATCGGACGCTGCTACAGAACTTGTCGCAGTGGATTTCACACGAGAAATGCTGCAGATTGGCGAACAGAAGAAGAGTCGTCGTGAAACCTACGATCGAATTAGATTTGTTGAAGCGGATGCCCAACATTTACCATTTGATGATGACATTTTTCAAATTGTGTCAGTTGCATTTGGATTGCGCAATATCGCTGATACAGACCGAGGGTTGCAAGAAATGATGCGAGTATGTCAACCGGGAGGGCGAGTTGTGGTACTTGAGTTTTCCCAGCCAAGGTGGCAGCCGTTTAAGGGGTTTTACGGGTTTTACATGAAATACATTTTGCCGCGCATTGGGCAAATATTGGCTGGAAACGATGAGCAGGCGTACAATTATCTGCCGGACAGTGTCAGTAAATTTCCCTTTGGTCAAGAACTTGCCGATCGCATGGAAGCCAATGGTCTCGCCGACGCGTGTTACTATTCATTGACCGGTGGAATTGCTACGCTCTATGTTGCGAGTAAACCTGAAGCCGAAGTGTCCTCTCCATTTAAAGAATAAGGGTGCGCGATCCGTATGTCATCTCTATCTCATCCAGTTGTCATTGCTATTTCCGGTGCGAGTGGTGCTGTGTATTCAGTGCGGTTGTTGCAACAGTTGGCACACGCGGGCATCGACGTCGAGTTGACGATCAGTGATGCTGGTCGACAAGTCATCAAGCAGGAATTGGAGATAGATGTTGATTTGGAGCAATTGGATCTGTCCGCATTGCTGCAGGTCGAGTGTTTGGCGCTGACCCCCATCGAATTGCCTTCGTTGGAGAGCATACGTTATTACCACTACCGCGATTTGATGAGTCCCATGGCGAGTGGTTCTCACCGTACCGAGGCGATGGTTATTTGCCCTTGTAGCGGCGCGACGTTGGGAAACATTGCCAACGGTACCAGCAGCAATCTCATTCAACGTGCTGCGGACGTGCATCTCAAGGAACGCCGGCGGTTATTGTTAGTTACTCGAGAAACACCGTTGTCATTGATCCACATTGAAAATATGCGTCGCGTCACGCAAGCGGGAGCGATTGTATTACCAGCAAGTCCTGGGTGGTATCAAGGTGTTACAGAGTTAAGCGACTTGGTTGACTTTATGGTTGCGCGAATCTTAGATCAGCTTGGCTGTGAAAATGATCTGATGGGGCGTTGGGGTGATCAAGCAGTCGATTGTGACGATACGCTGGACTCAGAGGAGAGTTGAAATTCTGATGTGGTCGCGCTTAAGAACATTACTGGAGATGATTCGCTTTAGCCACACAGTGTTTGCTCTGCCCTTTGCGCTGTTGTCAGCCGTTATGTGCTGGACTGTACCGGATTCTCAGGGGCTCGTGCCATCGTTTGTCGCACTCGATTTATTGGGAATTGTATTGTGTATGGTTTTTGCCCGCAGCGCCGCGATGGCTTTCAACCGCATCGCCGACCGGCGGATGGATGCGGAGAATCCGAGAACGGCTGCTCGTCATATCCCCGCTGGGGAGTTGTCACTTTCGAGCGTGGTGTGGTTCACTGCATTGAACTGTGCAATGTTCGTGGCCGCGACACTGTTGTTTTTGCCAAATCAACTGCCGATTATATTGTCACTGCCAGTCTTGGGGTTGTTGGGTCTATACAGTTACACCAAACGATTTACGGCACTCGCTCATTTCTATTTAGGTGTAAGTTTATTATTGGCGCCGGTCTGTACATGGATTGCACTACGAGGGGAAATTCTGCAGCAAGATTTGCTGGACATTGTGCCGGCAGTTGTGTTGGGATTGATTGTGATGTTTTGGGTTGGCGGGTTCGACATAATTTATGCTTGTCAGGACACCGAGTTTGACAAGCAAGCGAAGCTAAAGAGTATTCCAGCGCGGTTTGGTGTTAAGGGTGCTTTGCGAATCGCGGCGGTTTCTCACCTCCTAATGATCGTGGCTATGGTGGGATTAGCGTTTGTTAAACAGTTGGATGCTTTAGGCTGGATCTACTATGTTACTGTTGCGGCGGTAGCTGTTTTATTGACGGTTGAGCATTGTTTGGTGAAACCAGATGACTTAGCGCGAGTTAATATCGCATTTTTTCAGGTAAACGCAATAATTAGTATCGGGTTGTTCTTGATTGTATCGCTAGACTTGCTGTTATAATCCCCCTGACAGCGTCGCAGGGTAGATCGATGCACTGAAACATTGGGGCATTGATACGTAAACAGATTTGGCTATTACACAGGGAGGTGTTGTTCGTGTCTAGAATTCTGAACACTGCAACTAGCATTGGATTGATCACGGCCATACTGTTGATGGCGGGTTGCGTTGGCAGTGATACAACAACGGTTGAAACTGGTGATGCGGGTCCGCAAGTTGATGCCGGCAGTAACACCTCAGCAAACGAGCAGAATAATGGCAGCGGTTCATCCGATCCTCGGAATGCCACTACCCCTCCGACGGGCGATTCCAATGCGGAAACCTCTATTTCGCTCGACTCCGAGATTGGTGAACTGTTAGGCAAACTTGGTACGGGTAGCAATGACGAGCGAGTGGCTGCGAGTGATGCGTTGCGCGAGCGGAGGGAGGCAGTCTTGGCGAGTGTCTCGGATTGGCTGAAAGCTGGCACGCTTAAACAGAGGCAAGGATTGATGCTGTTTTTTACCGGGCAGGCACAGCAGTTTCCAGAGCAAGTTTCGATTGCGGTCGGTTTAGGTTTACAGGACGAGGATAGTAAAGTTCGGTCAATTGCGATTCAGTTAATTCGACAATTGTTGCCGGAACAAGCTGCAGCGCAACAAGCGGTATTGCTAGAGGCAATGGTCGATGCTGCGGAGACAACTAGCAACCGCGTGAGTATTATTCGATTGTTATCGGTATTACCAGGTGATCGACCGACGATTGAATCGCAAGTCGGGCAGTTAGCGGTGGATAATAATCAAGTAAGTGAAGTACAGCGATCCGCCTTGCAAACTTATGCTCGTTTGGCACCTCTTGAGCCCGCCATTGCGTTGTTGATTAAAGTACTGGAAACGTCAAAGAACGACGACGTCTGTCGTACTGCGGCAGTCTTGGTGGGCAAGTATGGTAGTAAGAGTGAAGCGGCTGTCACGATACTAGCTGTGCATTTAGAATCTTCACATGATGATTTGCGTGACGCCACAGCGCAGGCTCTGGCTAGGATCGGACGTCCGTCGATTGACGTGCTGGGTGCTGCGTTAGGTAGTGAAAACTTGGCGACTCGACAAATCGCCATCTACACTCTTGGCGTCATTGGCCCATCGTCGCGAGCGTACTTAGAAAAAATATCATCCATGATCACCGCGGATGACGAGGACACTAACGCAATCGCTCGAGAAGCCTTGAGCCGCATTTTGCAACAGTGAACAGGGTAATCGGTGGGCTCTTAGGGTAGCGTGCTGGCTAGTTTCTCGCCGGCTTCCCATTTCGATGGGTCGCTCGGGTCGCGGATGACTTGGTTGTAGAGGGTGTCGCGTTCAATGGGCTCGCGACCGGCTTCGCGGATTAACTCTTCCAACTTGGCAACGGATACTTCTTCAGGCGTTGTGGCCCCAGCGTCATGATAGATGAGTTCGTGACGGACCGTGCCATCGAGGTCGTCGGCACCATAGGACAACGCCGTTTGTGCGGTGCCGATGCCGAGCATTATCCAATACGCCTTGATATGTGGGAAGTTATCGAGCATCAACCGCGAAACGGCGATCGTTCGCAAATCTAACAGGGCAGACGGTTTCTTGAGGTGGGATAGCCCAGTGTTTTCTGGGTGAAACGCGAGGGGTATGAAAGTTTGAAAACCACCTGTTTCATCTTGTTGTTCACGCAACCGCATTAGATGGTCGATGCGGTGGAACTCGTTTTCAATATGTCCGTAGAGCATCGTGGCGTTGGTATTGATTCCTAGCTGATGCGCCGTACGGTGCGTTTCAAACCACTTTCCGGTATCGGCTTTGTGCTCGCAAATTTGATCACGAATCTCCGGGTGGAAAATTTCCGCTCCACCGCCGGGCATACTTCCCAGCCCAACTTCGACCATGTCCTCGAGAATCTGGCGAACGTTCTTTTTGGTTAAAAACTCAAACCAATTTATTTCAACCGACGTCCACGCCTTCAGATGTAGTTGTGGGAAGGCATCGTTTAACAGACGTACAATGTTCAAATACCACTCGTAATCTTTTTGGTGGTGCAATCCGCCGACAATGTGGACTTCGGTGCAACCATTGTCAGTCGCTTCTTGGCCCCGCTGTAGGATTTCTTCGTCACCCATCGCATAGCCACGTTCTTCTCGTAGATCTGCTCGAAACGCACAGAAATTACACCGGTAAACGCAGATGTTGGTGGGATTCAGGTGTGTGTTGATATTGTAGTAGGTAACGTTTCCACTGATGCGTTCACGGACAATATTGGCTAATTCACCGACTGCCTGCAGCGGAGTGTCGTTGCGATACAGAAACAAGCCATCTTCAAGTGAGAGTCGTTGTTGGTCTGCGACTTTTTTGCGGATATCATCAAGCGTTGATTTTGCCGTCATCTATGTAGTGTCCGGGGAGAGTGTTTTGACGATAGCGTCAATATGGCGTATTGTTTTGCCGCTGATATATAAATTGGTGGATTCGTTGAACCACTAATTAGCCCAACCGTAGAGTTTACGTGAAAAGTAACGAGCTAATAAGGGTCAATTACCCTAAAACTTGGATCTCATTGCGGGCGACGAGGTTTTCCTTTTAGCTGGCCGTGTTGTTGGCGTTCTAACTTGAGTTGTTGCTCGATTTCCTGCTCTAGTTGTGAGGCTTCTTGCTGTGAGTCGATACCAAAGCCTTTCATCCAGCCGATAACTTCATGATCGGATAACGAGGGATTAGATTTGGTTTTGTTAGTCTGCTTGCCGCCTGTGGCTTGGAACTGGTGTTGGATGTGCCGTGCCCAGCGATCAGCGTCCACGGCAGTGGCACGTTTGCGTTTGGCGGCGCGTTGAATCCGATGATCGCTGGTAACCACTGTTAGATTTCGCGGCGCATGGTGTATGCGAATATACTCTTCCATCAACGTGTCTGCGTCCGGATAGCCGACGGCAAAATGAATGGTAATGCCATCGCGATCAAAGAGAAACCCTCGGTTAGGTGGTGGGTTTTTTGCATCGAATACTAATACTGTTTTTTTGCGGAGGTTCGCCGGTAGCGTCGTAATCAACCAGTTCGTCAGTGAGTCACGTGCCCCCTGTAGCGTTCCATCGTCGTTGTCAGGACCAAACTCACCGGTGTTCCACCACAGGTTGTACCCGTCGATCAAAAAGAGTGGAGCGTTGTGGGCTGGTGGATTAGAGCGATTCATGTTCGTTTATCCAATGAACAACTTAGGCTGGCAGTCCGGTCTATTTAGTTTTAACGCAGCCGCCAACAATTACGGTATCGGCACGACCGGTTAACTCAGCGCCACCCAAGGGCGTGTTATGACTACGGGACAACATGGACTCAGGTTGTACGGTCCATGCAGCATTGGGATCGATGATGGTAATGTCTGCCGATGCTCCGATAGCGAGTGTACCCTTTTGGTGATAGCTGGGGTCGTTTAGCCCCAGCGCGATTGCAGGGTTCGTCGACAACTTGGCAATCAAAGCCGAGATATCGAGATGCCCGGGCTTTACTAAATGAGTAATGGCTAATCCCAGCGTGAATTCAATTTGGCTCATGCCAAACGGTGCTCGATCAAGTTCCGTCATCTTCTTTTCAATCGCTCGTGGTGCATGTCCGCTGGTAATGACATCGAGTGTTCCATCAACGAGCCCAGCAATACAGGCGTCGATATGTTGTTGACTGCGAAGCGGCGGATTGACTTTGTAATTTGAATCAAAACTCCTCAACAACTCATCGGTGAGGAAAAGATTCGCGATGCAAACTTCAGCCGTAACACCGACTCCCCTGCCCTTGGCGCGTCGAATCAATTCGACGCTGCCTTGGGTTGAAATGTCCATCAAGTGGAGTCGCCCCCCGGTTGTTTCGCAGAGTCGCAGGTCGCGACCGGTGGCGAGTTCTTCAGAGTCCGGATGCATTCCTGAGAGTCCTAACACCATGGAAGTCGCACCCGCATGCATGATTCCAGATTGAGACAACTCAGGTAGTTCTGGATGGTCCAAGATTGGTTTGTTAAACATCTTGCTGTATTCGAGAGCTCGCCGAAACAGGTCGGTATTGCCAAGTGGCGCTGGAGCGTCAGAGAACCCGACCGCGCCAGTTTCAGCGAGCATTCCCATCTCTGCTAATTCTTCACCTTGCCGGTTTTTGCTGACAGCGGCAATGACGTATACATTGCAATTGTCGGCTTGAATCGCTTTTTGCTGAATGAATTGGATTTGGGCTTGAGTATCGATTGCGGGGGAAGTGTTCGGCAGACAGGCGATCGAAGTAAAACCGCCAGCGATTGCCGCTGCTGTTCCGGTCGCAATACATTCATCTTCTTCGAATCCGGGTTCCCGCAGCTGCACATGAATATCGACTAGTCCCGGAGCAACGATTTTATCCGTGGCATCGATAACATTGCCGTTGCCGGAAAGATTCTCGCCGATCTCAACAATGACACCATCGCTGACTAGTACGTCGGCAATGCCATCATAATCTTGGCTCGGATCTATCACTTGGCCGCCGCGAATGAGCAGGCTGTTTTCCGTGGTTGCATGGGGGGGCGACGAATCAGACATCATTATTCGCTACCTCCGTTTGACGACCGCCGCTGATTTGCTGTGGTGGTTAGCGTGAGCGCCGCCATCCGAACTGCGATACCATTGGTGACTTGGTTGAGGATAACCGAGTGCGGGCCATCAGCCACATCAGGAGTGACTTCCACTCCGCGATTAATCGGCCCTGGAGCCAAGATTAAAATGTCTTCTTTGGCGTGCGCCATTCGTTCTTTGTTCATGCCGTAGAGAAACGCATATTCGCGCACCGATGGAAACGGTCGCGTGTATTGTCGTTCAAACTGAATCCGCAAGAGATTCAATACATCGCAACGGGGGATGATGTCATCAAGGTTATGTGATACTTCGACTCCGTATTGTTCCCACGCACTGGAAACTAACGTCGAAGGTCCGCAAACGATAACGTGTGCTCCGAGTTTTTTGAGACCCCAGATATTGGAACGGGCTGTACGGCTGTAGGTAATGTCGCCGACCATTGCAACGGTCAAGCCTTCGATCGTTCCGCGTTGTTCGTAGATCGTCATGATGTCGAGCATCCCTTGCGTGGGATGTTCGTGCGGGCCGTCGCCGGCATTGAGGATGCTGCAGTCAACGTTATTTGACAGTAAATGTGGACTGCCTGGCGTGCTGTGGCGAATTACAATCGCATCGACATTCATTGCTTCAATTGTCTTCGCCGTATCAATTAGCGTTTCACCTTTACTGACACTACTTGAGCTAGCTGAGAATTCAACAGTTTCTGCTCCGAGTCGTCGAGCCGCTAAGCTGAAACTGTTACGTGTCCGTGTTGAGTCTTCGAAGAACATGTTGGCGATCGTCAGGTCCCCGAGGATGTCGAGTTTATTGTGGCAACCGCTAGTGGCGGATTTCAGTGTAACCGCCGTCTGTAGTAGAGTGGTGATATCTTCTTGGTTGAGATTCTCTAATCCCAATAAATGACGGTGTTTCCACGACTGCGGAACTAATTCCGCAGCTGTCGTGAATTCCGAATTTGGGCCGGTCGTCCCCACGAAGATTTTCCCTTGGTAAGTTACGAAATTTGAGTTGTTCGGTCGTTACAGCGTGTTTTATAGCGTTTGAGCGATTTTAGCACTGTTGGGTAGCCCTGTGAGCGCTAGAAAAGCAAAGCACGATAAGATTGTTTGAGATTTTTTGTTGGTCTTAACGATTAGAGTAAAGAATTTGTGGTTATATACCGATTCGTCGCTCACACAGTCCAATTCATTGATGTATTGGACTGTTGGGTTGCTTGCTGTAAAGATAATTAACTTGTTACGGAATGTAAGACAAGATGAGAGATAAATCCATGAAAGTCGTTCGTTTTCTATATTTTACCGCGATCATTGGCATTTTAAGCGGATGCTCGATGATGGGAAACAATGAGCAAATAATGCGTGCTCCCGATGAATTGCTCAGTGAAAAAACTGAAATGATGCAGTTAGCCGCGAAGCAGGTAACCTATCAGACTCCGCAAGCTGCTTTTGGCCACTATACCGTTGAGATTCAAAATGCGTACGGTGCCAAGCAACGGGCAAAGTTTGAATTACGCCAAGGCATGTTTTTGCAAGACGCATTGCGTGAATCTAAAGTGTTGGATCAGTTCAATTTCATGACGATCAAACTGCGTCGCCCGACGGCTGACCCAATGCGATTCTTGCCGTTGGAAATTGAATTCAATTCAGAGTTCCGCCGGATTGAACCGATCAATGATTACGCTATCCACGATGGCGATTACATTATTGTCAGGCAACAAGCAACCGGAGAGCTTGACGAAATGATTGGCAATCTCAGATCTCAGGCAGGCTTCTAGCTTGCGAGTAAAGGAACATGTTGAGCGGCGATGACCTAATGGGTACTAGGTCAATACTCCCGCGGTGTTGTACGGCCTTGCACTCGGTAAGGTAATCCCATGATTCGCAGGAAGCCCTCGGCATCGTCTTGGTTGTAAGATCCACCGCCTTCCATCGTTGCGATCCCTTCGTCATACAAGCTGTTTTCGCTCGAACGACTGTCGACAATGATGTTACCTTTGTACAAGCTTAGTTGTACTTCGCCGGATACGTGCCGCATCGATTCTTTAATGAATGCCAACAGTGCATCCATCTTGGCACAATACCAGTGACCGTAGTAAACCATTTCTGCAACGTCCGCTTTGAGGCGATCGCGGAGGTGTGTGAGGTCACGGTCCAGCGTCAATTGTTCTAACACCAACAATGCGTCATACAGAATTGTCATGCCGGGTGCTTCATACACTCCACGGCTTTTCATCCCCACGAATCTGTTTTCAACCATATCGATTCTGCCAATGCCGTTGCGGCCGCCGATGTCGTTGAGTGTCTGGACGATTTCTAACGGATTAAGGTCAGTGCCATTGACGGTTACAGGGACGCCTTGCTCAATGCGGATGGTAACCTGTTCACGTTCATCGGGAGCTTCTTCGGGGGAGACGCCCATGCCAAAATCAACGGTGTCAACACCGTTGCGTTGCAGATCTTCAAGGTCTCCAGCTTCGTAGCTAATGTGCAAACAGTTTTCGTCGGAGCTATACGGTTTGGACGTGGAAACTTTG
>JYMV01001837.1_pt2 | contig 12759 bp, 10 predicted proteins | sample 338911 | NCBI WGS metagenome assembly JYMV01 (sample SAMN03354496, study PRJNA234377) | hydrothermal vent metagenome | biome: Deep sea; feature: Hydrothermal plumes at the Eastern Lau Spreading Center, Western Pacific Ocean; material: Seawater | place: Tonga | collected 2009 | depth 2000 m m | reverse complement strand
TATCAACAAAACGAAAGAGTTGAATTTTGAATTCTCCATCAGCCCAGACCTCAATTAATACACACAGTGTATTTGACGAAGCGACCGAGAAACGCATTCTCGAAATTGGTGAAAAATTACTTAATCATGCCAGATTGAAAAAGCAGTCTTGGCTATCAACTGCTTTTTGGTCGGACAAACTAATGGACTGGGCAATGGAAGATGAAGAATTCAAAATTCAACTCTTTCGTTTTGTTGATACTTTTCCGATGCTCTCTACTCCAGAGCAAGTACACGAACACCTCGTAGATTACTTAACACAACCAAATGTCAAATTGCCGCCAGGATTAGGAATTGGGCTTAAAGCAGGTGGACTTGCTCAAGGTACGATGACAAAAACTGTAACTAGTCAAATTACAAAAATGGCGAAGCGATTTATCGCAGGAACTGACGCGGCTTCTGCCCTTCCAGAATTGCAAACTATTTGGAAAGAAGGCGTTGCGTTTTCAGTTGACTTGCTCGGAGAAGCTTGTGTTAGTAATGTCGAAGCAGAAGAATACAGACAGCGTTACTTAGACTTACTAGTCAACTTGCCAAAAACTGTTTCATCGTGGAAAGAAAACTCGATTCTTGAAAGCGACCACCTTGGTTCGATTCCACGTACAAATATTTCCATAAAAATAAGCTCGCTTTTTGCAAACACAGACCCGATTGCACACGATTTATCCGTCGACTCATTATTCGAAGCACTTCGACCCATTCTTGAAGAAGCAGAAAAAAATGGAGCCTTCATCAACTTTGACATGGAACAGTTTGAGTATAAAGATTTAACTCTAAATCTGTTTATGAAGTGTTGTGATGAAATTAATTTCACTGCAGGTATTGCAATGCAAGCATATTTACGAAGTGGTGATGATGACGCGAAGAAAATTATTGAATGGTCTATACGAACGGGAAGAGTTGTAACAGTTCGTCTTGTCAAAGGCGCATACTGGGATTACGAAACTATTCACGCTGAAGAAATGGGATGGCCTGTACCAGTCTGGAGTCGAAAAGTAGATACTGACGCTTGCTTTGAACGAATGGCAGCACTCTTCATCGAATCTACGCCAAAAACACAAGGCGTAGGCGGAATTAAACTTGCCCTTGGCTCACATAATATTCGCTCGATTGCAGCCGCGCTTGCCCTGCTAGAAAAAAATGACTTACCCGTCGAAGCACTCGAAATACAAATGCTTCGAGGTATGGCAGATCAGTTAAAAGCTGGCGTTCTCGAAGAAGGTTTACGGTTAAGGGAATATGTCCCCGTCGGTGAAATGATTCCGGGTATGGCGTACCTCGTGCGTAGACTTCTTGAAAATACTTCGAACGAGTCTTGGCTACGAAGTAGTTTCGTAGACGATGCAAACACATCCGTTTTACTTGCCTCGCCACATATTCAACATTCTGAAAAAGACCCGGGAATTTTACGAATTCAGGAAGCACCCGAACGTCACCATCTTTCGCCTGCAGTAAATGGAGTTGGAAATGGAAGACCATTCTTCACCGAATCGTACCGCGATTTTTCAATAGTAAAAGAACGAGATGATTTTGCTACAGCAATCGCAGCATCAAAAATACCTGAAGTTACACGTTTGAAAACAAAAGAAGAAATTGAATTACTCATCGCAATAGCACACGATGCATTCCCCGCATGGCGTGATGAAGACCCACTTGTTCGTTCAGAAGTTTTGGTGAAGGCCGCAGACTTAATGCGACAAAGGCGCGATGAACTTTGCGGTGTTGTCATGCAAGAAGCAGGGAAAACATGGCGCGAAGCAGACGGTGAAGTTTGTGAAGCAATCGATTTCTGTGACTACTACGCACGAATGGCACCACCGCTCTTTGAATATGAACGACTTGGTGAATTTATTGGCGAACTTGACCAACAGTTCTATCAACCTCGTGGGGTATGCGCGGTAATCAGCCCTTGGAATTTCCCCTCGGCGATTTGCTGTGGAATGACTGTCGCAGCCCTCGTTACTGGCAATACGGTACTTGTAAAACCTGCAGGTCAAACTGTTGGCATTGCAAAACTAATTTGTGAAATACTTTGGGAAGCGGGTGCTCCAAAAGATGTATTACACTTTGTTGCTGGACCAGGCTCAATTATTGGTTCAGCGATGGTACGCGACCCACGTGTTGCAGTCATCGCATTCACCGGATCAAAAGGTGTTGGCTTAGATATTCTTGAAGCCGCGGGACAGGTTCCTCCAAACCAACCATTTGTTAAAAAGGTGGTTTGTGAAATGGGTGGCAAGAACGCAATTATCATTGATGCTTCTGCTGATCTTGACGAGGCTGTTCTTGGTGTCCGCCAAAGCGCATTTGGATACCAAGGTCAAAAATGCTCCGCTTGCAGCCGAGTAATCGTTGTCGATTCTGCACACGATTTATTTTTAGAACGATTGATTGAATCAACAAGAACCCTGGTTATTGGTGACGTTATGGAACCTGGAACAGATGTGGGCCCTGTAATTGATGCAGGAGCGGCTGCAGAAATTAAACGATATATAGAAATTGGAAAATCCGAAGGCAAACTTGAACTTGCACAACCAGTGCCTGAAGGTCTTGAAGATAAAACAGGACGCGATTACATCGCCCCACATATTTTCTCTGGCATCACTCGCGATCATGTAATCGCTCAAGAAGAAATATTTGGTCCAGTGCTCGCCGTTATGCGCGTGAAGGATTTTGACGAAGCACTCGAAGTAGCAAATTCAACCGAATACAAATTAACTGGTGCTGTATTCAGTCGAAAACCTTCTAACCTTGAAAAGGCGCGCCGTGAATTCCGCGTTGGCAATCTTTACCTCAACCGTGGCTCAACTGGTGCGCTTGTTGGAAGACAACCATTCGGTGGTTTTGGAATGTCAGGCGTTGGCTCTAAAGCTGGTGGTTGCGACTATCTACTACAATTTGTTGAACCTCGAGCAATTTGCGAAAATACGATGCGCCGTGGGTTTGCGCCTGGTTTATAAACCAATTTTTTGTAATGTTTCTTTAGAAATTGAATCTCCAACGCATTTTTCTTCGTCAACTACGATGTCTGCACCAGAGTCTTCCAAATGCTTTGCGTGAATTGAGTATCTCGCCCTTGCAATAATTTGAATTGAAGGTGCAAAGGTTCTGGCTTGCTGAATTATTTGCGACGATGCTCGGTGATCTGGCAAAGTACACACGAGCAACTTCGCAGAGCGAATTCCTGCATGTTCCAGTATTTCTCTTCGCTGTGCGTTCCCTAGAATCGAGAGCGCCCCATCTATTTTTGCTTGATTCACCCCGACCGGTCCCATGTCAATAACGAGTACTTGCTGGCCAGACTCAATCAGTTCTGCTACTACTTTCCTTCCCGAAACACCATACCCAATAATCACAACGTGATTTTGAATTGTATTAAATTCATCGCTTAATTCAAGCGATACATCGCCTCCAAGAAAAGTATCCACCGTCTTTGCAATTGGTCGAGATTTCGTAATGAGGAATGGCGATAGTAAAAGCGTTATCAAAGATGAACTTATTAATAGTTGAAACAAGTTATCGCTTAGTAAATCAGAATTCATCGCTTCTGCACCAATTACGAAACTAAATTCACCGATTTGCGCTAAACACAATCCCGCAGCAATCGAGACTCGCCTTGGTTGTTTCAACGCCATAGCGAGTAACCAAACGATTGTCGATTTCCCTATGACTATGCCCACCACTACGCCGATTGTCCAAAGCCAATGGTAAGACTCAATAAGCCATGACAAATCTGCGAGCATTCCAGTACATGCGAAGAACAGTGTCAAAAATATATAACGTAGAGGTGCCATATCACCACGAACCTGTGATGCAAACGGAGTCCCCGCTAAAATTAATCCGGCAATAAATGCTCCAAGTGCAGGGGACATATTTAATTCCTCTGCAAACCACATTGCAGAAAGTGCCGTCACTAGCCCTAAAATAACTGGAAATTCATTTGAACGACGAATAAGCGCTGCCCCGAAAAATTTAGGTAAAACTAAAAGCCCAATCAACAAAATAACTACAAATAGAACTACAAGTTTCGCGCCAGCGGTCCCTACTTGAGCAACTAAAGCAGATTCTTCGGGTCGTTCATGAAGAAATGCTACAAGAAGCATAAGCGGGACGATTGCTAAATCTTGTACAAGCAAAACACTAAAGGTAAGGCGTCCATGCGGTGCATCAAGTTCACTTCTGTCTTGTAATACTCTCGAAACAACAGCTGTTGAACTTAGCGCTGCCATCGAACCAACAATAAGTGCGGATTGGTAGCTCTCTCCGAACAATTTAGTGATTGCATAACCAAGAGCCCCAGTAAGCAACACTTGCAAAACGCCAATCCCCATACCCCTTCCGAGGAGTTGCTTTAAACGTTGTCCGTTAACTTCCAGACCGATAGTAAAAAGTAATAATGCAACACCAATTTCTGCAATTGAAACGATCGTCTTCTCATCAGATGCAACCCATCCCAACATTGATGGACCAATGAGTGTACCCGCAACTAAATATCCAACAATTCCACTAAAACCAAATTTTTCAGCAAGAATTCCTAAGAACACAGCGACACTGAGTAAAACCGTTATGTCTCCAACAATATGCCAAAACTCCATTCTCTCTATCATACATGTATGATGGGGGGATGGATTTTATTATGTTTGTTGTGCTTGGGATTTTCGCTGGAACCCTCGGCGGATTACTCGGTATTGGCGGCTCAGTCATAATGATTCCAGCGTTGCTTTTTTTCATTCCAGATATGACAATACACCTAGCACAGGCAATCGCCATGACCGTCAACCCAGCAGTTGCAATTTCATCTGCAGCAAAACATCAGCACAATTTGAATGTGTCGTGGAAAGCTGTTTGGAGAGTCATCCCGCTTTCGTTGGTCTGTATAAGCGCTGCAGCGTGGTTTAGTAATTCAATAAATGGTGCTTGGCTTGAATTTAGTTTTGCATTATTTTTGATTTGGGTATTCTGGGATCAAATCTCTTGTTTCGTAAACAAAAATTCGAAAGAACAAGTCCAAGGCAAACAAACCTCCCTCTTTCGATTCGGTTTAACCGGTGGAATTACTGGAACAGTTTCTGGGCTTCTTGGAATTGGTGGAGGCTTAGTTCAAGTTCCTCTATTAAATCGCGTTTGCTCTTTGCCAATAAAAAGGGCGATTGGCACTTCATCTGCAATAATGTTCGTAACTGCGATTGTTGGTGCAACTGTAAAAGATCTATCACTTCAAGATGTAGAAAACGGTGGATTAACCGCCATATTATTTGCAGCACAAATTATCCCAGGTGCACTCGTTGGCGGATTGCTCGGAGCAAAACTCACAAATGCTCTTCCAAGCAAAACCATACGATTTGTCTTTGCGATTCTTGTAGCACTCGCTTCGTACAAACTATTCAGTGCGTCGATTCCAGTTCTATTTTGATCGTTTTTTAATGTTCTCTTTACATTGAAGCATGAGTAATTCTATTTTTGAACGAACAAAAGCAGTTCCAACTTGTTCTCCCATTTCAAGAAGTGACTCTGCACTCATCGCCTCTCCAGCCATTGCTTCAATACATCCTCGAAGTTTTGGCTTCGAACCCATGGGATATGCATCGAAAGCGCCGTCAATCCCGACTGGTAATACCATTGCCTTGCTTTTCTTTAGCAACAACCAAAATCCTCGTTGGAATTCTCCCATCTCACCAGTTTGCGTGCGCGTTCCTTCAGGAAAAATCATAACGCAACGCCCAGCTGCAAGTTCTTGAAGAGCTTTTTTAATTGCAACCAAGTCACTCTCTCCACGCTTAATTGAAATAACTCCAAATGCACTTATGTATGAGCCAAGTAGTTTTGATTCAAGAAGTGTACTTCTTGCGATGCCCTTCGATGGACGATCTGAAATTACTGCGCCAATAATCGGCGGGTCAAAATTTGATTGGTGATTAGCAACAAAAATGATTGGTCCTGTCCTCGGAACAAATTCCCTACCCGAACATCGAAGACCATAAATAATACGAAATGATATTTTCATAACCCAAATCATAAATGTCCACCAAAATAAAATTCGGTAAGCACTTAAACCTGGAGCTCTTCTACGAAGTTGGAATTTCGAGAACATCATGCGGACAAAAATGCCTTGACAGATTCTTCCATCAAATCAACGACATCCATTATTGTTTTAGACGAGGTATCTATAACAATTGCTCCTTCAGGGCAAGCGAGAGGTCCATCTGCTCGAGTGGAATCAATTGTGTCTCGTTGTGAAATATCTTGTTGTACTTCTGTATCTTCTACTTGCATACCTGAATCGCGAAGTTGTTTTAAACGACGTTTAGTACGCTCATCCATTTTTGCTTCAAGAAAAAATCGGACTGCAGCATCTGGAAATACAATTGATCCCTGGTCACGACCTTCTGTAACAAGAAGCGGGTGCTCTCTTCCAATTCTTCTCTGTTCTTCAACGAGTACCGCTCGAACTTCCGGTTGTTTTGCAACAATTGAAACAACACTACTCACATCAAGGTCGCGAATACGTTTAGAAATATCATTTCCGCCAAGAAGAATTGCTGGAGGCGTTTGGTCCCAATCAAATCGAATGCCCAAATTATTAATACATTCTGCAAGTGCCACTCCATCTGTTGGATCGATTCCATTATCTACAGAAAGAGCTGCAATCGCTCGATACATAGCACCTGTGTCCAAGCAATCTGTGCCTAGCCGCCTTGCTAATTCCAGCGCGACAGAAGTTTTTCCGGTACCTGCTGCACCATCAATCGTCACAACAAATCTACGTATTTCTGACATCACTTCTTTTCGTCATCAAGAAATGCTAGCATCTTTTTAGATACTTTTTTAATTTCTTTCAGCGCTTTACCTTTGCCAATGTAATCAATAGCAATTGTGTTTGAATAGCCGACTTCTCGAACAGCTTTTAGGCCTTCTACTGGATCAATATTTTTCTTGCCTCTGCCAGATGGAAAATCTGCCACTATCCCGCCTGCATACGGCGCAAGTTTTCGTAACGCTTCCAATCCATTGCCAGTTGCGCCAGCAGAAGAAAATGTTGGCAAAGCGCCAATTCTGAAACCACCAATTTGTTTAATGATTTCAATTAAGTGATCTGGGTTGCTTGAGTATCCTTCGCGTGGTTGTAGCAATAGATTTAATTCTAACCTTTCAACTCCTGCCATTGCATCGCGGAGTTGTTCAATAATTTGGTCGACTGCATTTTTATCCTCTGGGAATGAAGGAGAAATCGAAATTGCATTACACCCAAGTCGATTTGCCGCTGCAGAAAGACGTTGAATTCTCTCGCGGGCTTCTTCTCGTGAACCGATGAGATCCATTTTTGAATTGTCCCGAACGAGTAAACAAGGAGATTTAACTTTATCGCCGTTATTTCTAAAGGTGTCATAGGAATCAACACCCCACCCCTTCAAATGGTCCGCGTCAATCATCACTCCTCTTAAATCTAATTGTTCTGAAGCAACTCTTGGAATATCCAAAATATCTTGGTTTCCTGCCTCGATTTCAGCGTTTAGAGATTGAATTGCTAGTGTAAGTAATAAAGTCATAAAAGATTCGCGCAAATCCCTGTACGAGGGATTTATAGTTTTCTAAGAAGCGGTACTATACCCCCTCACCAACACCTAAGGAGGTTTTATCGAATGTCTAGCCCAACTGAATGCCGTTTTTCTGATTCCCATGAGTGGTTCTTACTCAGTGGTGATGTTGTCACCATAGGAATCAGTCAATTTGCCGCCAACGAGCTTACTGATATCACCTATGTTGAGATGCAGCCAGTTGGAAGTGCCATCGCTGATGGAGATTCCGCAGGAGAAGTTGAGTCTGTTAAAACAACGAGCGACATTATTTCTTCTTTTACAGGAGAGATTGTCGAAATTAACGACGCCGTTGCCGATGACCCTTCACTGTTGAACAGCGATCCATTCGGTTCTGGTTGGCTACTCAAAATTCGCGTTGAAGACACCTCTGCAAGTGATGCGTTGATGGACCAATCAACATACGACGACAAGTACCCTGTCTAATTTAGATGTTCCAACTCGTTAGCGACTTTGAGCCAAGAGGAGATCAACCACAAACGATTGATCAACTTTCCTCTTGGATAGAAGAAGGCGAACGGTACCGAACGTTACTTGGGGCTACCGGCACTGGCAAGACATTCACAATGGCGAACGTCATTGCCAAAACAAATAAGCCAACGCTCATTTTAAGCCACAATAAAACATTAGCAGCGCAACTCTTTGAAGAAATGCGCTTGCTTTTTCCACAGAATGCAGTCTCCTATTTTGTTAGTTACTACGATTACTACCAGCCAGAAGCGTACATTCCACAGCGGGATATTTATATAGAAAAAGATGCTGCACGCAATGATGACCTTGACAGACTTCGACTAAAGGCAACAAGCAGTTTGATATCTCGTGATGATGTAATTATTGTTTCATCTGTTAGTTGCATTTACGGACTTGGTTCACCTGATTCATATCAAAATAGAATTGTTCCTATTTCTGTAGGACAAACTAAAAATCGCCGCGAATTATTACTTGAACTAACAGAAATGCAATACAAGCGAAATGACATTGATTTTGGTCGTGGATGTTTCAGGGTACGGGGCGATGTGTTAGAACTTTTTCCCGCATATGAAAAGTTTGCTATCCGATTTGAATTTTTTGGTGATGAAGTAGAGCGCATCGAATTAATACACCCCATTTCTGGTGAAACTTTAGCTCAAGAAACCGATGTGTTTATTTTTCCAGCGGTTCATTATGTAATGCCAGAAGAAGGGCTCAAGCGTGCATGTGGCGCAATTCGAGAAGAATTAAAAATGCATGTAATACAATTAAAAAATGAAGGCAAATTACTAGAAGCTCAACGGATTATTGCTCGAACAAGATACGACCTAGAAATGATTGAAGAAATTGGCTATTGCGGTGGAATTGAAAATTATGCACGGCATTTAGAAAACCGTCCTGAAGGAAGTCGTCCGTTTTGTTTGCTTGATTACTTCAGGCATATCCCGAATCGAGATCCAAATGATTGGTTGCTTTTTATTGATGAATCTCATGTAACTATTCCTCAAGTTCGGGCGATGTACAACGGTGACCAAGCGCGAAAACGAACTCTAGTCGAACATGGCTTCCGACTTCCAAGCACCCTTGATAATAGACCGTTGAAATTTGATGAATTTGAAGATTTAATTCCACAAACTGTTTATGTTTCGGCAACGCCAGGACCTTATGAATTAGAAAAGTCCGATGGAGTTATTGCACAGCAAATAATCCGACCAACTGGATTGTTAGATCCAGTCATTGAAGTGCGCCCTGCTTCAAGCCAAGTCCCTGACCTCATCGAGGAAGCAAAAATTTGTATCGACCGAGGCGAACGTGTCATCGTTACTGTTTTAACAAAGAAAATGGCTGAAGACTTATCCGAATATATTTCAAAAACACGACTGCGTTCAAAATATTTACACAGTGATATTGAAACTCTTAAGCGTTTAGAAATTATAAGAGAGTTGCGCGAAGGCAATTTTGATATTTTAATTGGGGTGAACTTACTTCGAGAAGGACTAGACCTTCCAGAAGTTTCACTCGTTTGTATTCTTGATGCTGACAAAGCTGGCTTTCTTCGCAGTGAGACAAGTTTAATTCAGACTATTGGCAGAGCTGCGAGACATGTAAATGCCCGCGTTTTTTTATATGGCGACAAAATTACACCGCAAATGCAAGTTGCAATTGACGAAACAGAACGTCGCAGAGTGATTCAAAAAGCATATAACGAAGAACATAACATTACGCCTGAATCCATTAAGAAATCCATTCGCAGAGGAATTGAAAATGAACTCTCCGCCCGCCATATAGCGAGGGAAGCATTCCATCCGGAAGGTAGCAATGAAGATTTTGACATTGACGAACGTATCGAACTATTAGAGATGAACATGTTCGATGCAGCAGAAAAGTTAGATTTTGAAAAAGCTGCAGTACTTCGCGATGAAATCACTGCGCTTCAAAATAGAAGTAAAGGTAATGGCAAAAAATCTACTCAGCGGAATCGCAAGTAGTTTTTGCCTTAGCTGACCGGCAACCAATATCGCTTCGCCAAAAAGCGCCGTCGAAATGGATTTGCTCACATGCTGCGTTTGCACGTTGCCGAGCAGTTTCTAAATCGGATGCTATCGCGGTCACACCTAGAACTCTACCGCCAGAAGTCACCAAATCACCTGATGTACATTTTGTTCCTGCTTGGAAAACAATAATGTCTTCATTTGACTCTGCCTCTTCAATGCCAGTAATGCTTTTATTTTTTTCGTACGAGCCGGGGTAACCCTCGCTGCACATCACAACACAATTTGCAACATTGTCATCAAACGAAAATTCTGCCCCATCTAGTTCGCCCGCTGCTGTTCTCCAAAGAACATCAACTAAGTCGCCATTAAAACGAGCCATGAGTGGTTGGGTTTCTGGGTCACCAAAACGGCAATTAAACTCAAGTACCTTTGGTCCGGCAGGAGTTAACATTATTCCTGCATACAACACTCCTCGATATTCAATGCCATCTCTTCGCATTGCATCAACTGCAGGAACTAAAATTTCCCGTTGAACAAACGAAAACATTTCTTCATTTAGTAGAGGTGCAGGACTATATGCGCCCATGCCTCCTGTGTTTGGACCTACATCGCCTTCGCCAACTTGTTTATGATCTTGGCACAAATCAAGTATCCAAATAGTGCCACCATCTACTAATGCAAGAACGCTAATTTCTTGACCGTGCATCAACTCTTCTATGAGAATTGTTCCGCCGGCGTCTCCGAATGCCATGTCTTCCATTATGAGTTCAACCGCTTCGATAGATTCGCCAATTGTCCTGCAAATGATTACGCCCTTTCCAGCTGCAAGACCACTCGCTTTTACAACACAAGGTTCTTCACGAGTATTTAAAAAAGAACGCAAATCGTCTGAAATAACAAATTGTTCTTTCTTGTCTCTTAATTCGCACCATTCCATAAATGCTGAGACTTCTTCTGCAAACTCTGTTTTGTTTTCCGCTTCAAATTCTCTATCAAGGCCACGAAGTAAATAACTTTTTGCTGAATCAATTTCTGAGAATGATCTTGAATCCGCAGTAGGAATCGACGCTTGTCGCATCAAATCTTTTGCGTATGATTTATCGCCTTCAATTCTTGCCGCTAATTTTGATGGTCCAAATACTAAGCGAGTATCTGTAGCCAATTCATCCGCTATCCCCTCAGTAAGTGGAACTTCTGGACCGACTACAACGAGGTCAATCTTGTGTTTGTCACACCATCGACATAGATAAAAGATTTCTGTAGAGTCCCATTTTTTCTCACATGGTTTTGCAAGTGCGGCGATACCACCATTGGAACAATCTGTTGCGTACAACTTCCCAAGTTTGGGTGACTGGGACATTTTCCACGCTAAAGCGTGTTCACGACCGCCCCCACCGATAAGGAGAACATTGCATTTATCTGGACAAGGTTTTGACATATGGGGTATTGTAACGGAGGTCGTTACTCTTCAACAGATAAAGGCACATTGATTTGACAAACAACTCCACCTTCTTCAAATTGCAATGCGATGGTGCCATGCATCTCGTGATCCACTAAACCTTCAAGTAAAGATATACCCGTCCCGAGTGTTGGCTTCTCATCGACTAAGGGTCCATTTGTTTCTACCCACTTTAATCGCAAACTCCCTTCGGGGAGTATTTCTGTCGTAATCGTAACTACACCATTTTCGTTCGATAGAGAGCCATATTTGACTGCATTTGTAGCGAGTTCATGTATGACCATGCACATAGGCCGCGCGAGTAATCCTGGCAATTCATAATCTGGTCCTTCGAAGCGAATCCTTTCGACAGAACCTGACATGTATGGTTGAAGGGTTAATAATAAAATATCTCTCATCCATGCTCCACTCCAATGTGACTTTGCAAGGGATGAATGCGCTACTGCCAAAGAATGGAGCCGCCCATCCAGCGCCTTTGCAAATTCTTCGATTGAGCGAGCACCTTGTTGCGACAGGGTCACAAGAGACATAACTGCTGCAATATTGTTTTTTACTCGATGATCTAATTCACTCATCATAATTGTTTGTTGCTGTTCCAATTTATTACGACGGGTAATGTCTACTGCAACTCCTGACAAGCCAACAACCATTCGTTCTTCATCCCAGATTGGTGTAAACCAAACTTCAAAACAATTTTCCCCAATATGCGTTAACCCATGCGATTCTGAACCAGCAAGTGCAGCGTTTACTTGTTCGAGAATATCTGGGAAGTTGCGATACACTTGATACACACTTTTACCAACAACATCCCCTGCTCCTGCGCCCATGCTCTCAAGGCCAATTCCTTCGCTTAAAGTGAAGATACCCTCAGCATCAATGCCAAACAAAATCACGGGTGAGTGAGAAGTAAGTTGGCGATATTTTTCTTCGGATCTTCGCAGATTAAATTCCGCTGCGATTTGATTTCGGTCATCAATTCGTCTTTCAACTGAACGAGCGTATCCATTAACTACGTGTAACGCTTCTTCAATTTCCATTGGAAGCCAATTTCTAATTCCTGAAACTTCGAAACTAACATAACCCTCAACAATACCATAGATAATTGCGGGTACTGCCATTACAGCATAATCATAATTTGTCGTGGAATCTAAAGATGGAATCGGTTCCTCCTTGCAACTTTTAATCAAAACAGTATCATTTT
>JYMV01032828.1_pt1 | contig 12760 bp, 13 predicted proteins | sample 338911 | NCBI WGS metagenome assembly JYMV01 (sample SAMN03354496, study PRJNA234377) | hydrothermal vent metagenome | biome: Deep sea; feature: Hydrothermal plumes at the Eastern Lau Spreading Center, Western Pacific Ocean; material: Seawater | place: Tonga | collected 2009 | depth 2000 m m | reverse complement strand
TCTCCACGATTTTCACAGACCATATTTGTGAATTAGCAGACGTACATGGGCTTATGCTCAGTCTTTACAGAAATGACGGGCTTTTGTTGACCACTTCAGCAGCGTTTTCGGATGAAGACCAGCTGCCGGATTTGGCACTAGAAACGGGTGTTTTAAGCGTTCTAAAGCTTAAAGGCGATAGGGTAATTTCTCAAGAAACCTTGGGGCCAAACGAAATAACCAAAGTTCATTGGCTAATTCACAAATATGGTCTGTGAAAATCGTGGAGATACTGTCCTCGGACAGGCTTCCTCCGTGTCTTTCAATAACATAATCTAAGCTTCGGCCTAAAGCAGCCTCTTTTCTAAGTAAGCGTTGATTGTTATAGGCGACTTCTTGCTGTTGGGAATAATCGTAAGCCACTATTGCTGTAGATGCTAACGCAACTAAAACAACAACTAACATTCCTAAAAAAATTCTGATTCTTAAACCCATTAGAGCAATCTAAGTACTAAAATCGGGCCAAAAAACTTTTTACGCCCCTAATGCCTCGGACCCGGCAACAATTTCAAGAATCTCAGTTGTAATAGAGGCCTGACGAGCCTTGTTGTATGAAATCTTAAGCTCTTGCAAGAGGTCTCCCGCATTCTCCGTTGCAGAATGCATCGCGGTCATTCTAGCTCCATGCTCGGCAGCGTTACTGTCTAACAAGGCTTTGTATAGCTGAACCTTTAGGGCGTTTGGTAGAATATTCTCAACTATTTCCTCTCTGCTCGGTTCTAGGATGTAGTCTGTTGAGGTCGTTTCATCCGAAATAGGTAGTAGAGGGAGATAGGGCTCATGAGTCGGTATTTGAACGGCAGCGTTTTTGAACTGACTGTACGATAATTCAACGGAGTCCCATTGTTTAGTAACAAAGCCGTTCATAATGGTTTGGGCTATCTCTGAAACCGTATCAAAGTCTAGGTTATCAAATACTGTTAATGCGGCGTCTCCGAACCCTTCGGCAAACGAATAGCCTTCTCTCTCGAAAGACTCAAATGCCTTCTTGCCAAGGGGCAAAACAAATACCTCTGAGCCGTTTTCTTGATGTTTCGCAATAGCCGATTTTGCAATTTTCATGCTATTGTTGTTGAAACCACCGCATAGTCCACGGTTTGAAGTTATCGCAACAACTAAGGCCTTGTTTATCTTTCTTTCTTCTGAAAAAACTCCATCTGAAGAGTCTAACGTAGCGCTAACATTAGCTAAAATAGCTTGGATTTTTTCTGCATAAGGACGCATGCGGGTGATGGCGTCTTGGGCGCGGCGCAACTTGGCCGCAGACACCATTTTCATAGCAGACGTGATTTGCATCGTGTTCTGAACCGAACCGATACGCTCTCTTACTTCTTTTAATCCTCCAGCCATTTTTGTCTAGGTTATGCGTAACGAGCTGTCATCTCTTTTGCAGCAGACTCAAGAACGCTAGTTTCTGCGTCAGAGTATTTACCGTTTTTGAGAGCGTCAAGTGTATCCGCGTGTTTAGCTCTAAGGTATTCGAGGAACTCTTTCTCAAATTGCTTAATCTTATTTAGAGGAACGTTTTTCAATAAGTCTTTCGTTCCGCAATAAATCATCGCAACCTGCTCTTCAACAGGTAGAGGAGAGTTAAGGTCTTGCTTTAGGATCTCAACATTACGAGCTCCCTTATCAAGGATGGCTTTTGTTGCGTCATCAAGGTCTGAACCAAACTTAGAAAACGCTTCAAGCTCACGATATTGAGCTTGGTCTAGCTTCAATGTTCCCGCCACCTTCTTCATTGACTTAATCTGCGCTGACCCTCCTACGCGGCTCACAGAGATTCCAACGTTTATCGCTGGACGAATCCCCGAAAGAAATAGATTTGACTCAAGGAAGATCTGACCGTCAGTAATCGAAATTACGTTAGTCGGAATATATGCACTTACATCACCAGCTTGAGTTTCAATAATAGGTAGGGCTGTTAAAGATCCCCCTCCTTTTACAATTCCCTTAAGAGACTCTGGTAGATCGTTCATCTTCTTTGCGATGCTGTCTTCCGAAATAACTTTCGCTGCTCGCTCTAAAAGACGAGAGTGAAGGTAGAAAACGTCTCCTGGGTATGCCTCACGGCCTGGAGGACGACGAAGAAGTAAGCTCACTTCACGATAAGCTACCGCTTGCTTTGAAAGGTCATCATATACAACTAGGGCAGCCCGGCCTGTATCTCTGAAAAACTCCCCTACAGCTGCACCCGTAAACGGAGCGTAGAACTGAAGTGGAGCAGGGTCTGATGCTGTCGCAGCAACAATAACTGTATAGGCCATTGCTCCGGCTTCTTCAAGCATTTTAACAATCCCTGCTACCGTAGATCCTTTTTGGCCTATGGCGACGTAGATACAGAAAACTGGCTCTCCGGCGTCGTAGAATTCCTTCTGATTTATGATTGTATCAAGAGCTACTGTTGATTTACCCGTTTGACGGTCACCAATAATAAGCTCACGTTGTCCCCTTCCAATAGGAATCATCGAGTCAATCGCTTTTATCCCTGTTTGAAGAGGTTCCGCAACTGGTTGACGGAAAATTACACCTGGAGCTTTGCGCTCAATCGGCATTTCATACAGCTCGCCTTGGATGGGGCCTTTACCGTCTATAGGTTCGCCTAGAGTGTTTATTACACGTCCTAGAAGGCCTTCTCCTGCCTTAATTGATGCAATAGTTCCCGTTCTTTTTACAGAACTTCCTTCTTTTATGTCTTTCGATGGTTCAAGCAGTACGGCGCCGACGTTATCTTCCTCTAGGTTGAGGACGATTGCACGCACACCGTTATCAAATTCGATGAGCTCACCGGATTGAACGTTACTTAAACCGTAAATGCGGGCAATTCCGTCACCTACTTGAAGGACTGTACCGACTTCTTCTAGTTCAGCCGCAGACTTAACACCTGCTAATTGCTCGCGTAGAATTGAAGATACTTCTGCTGGATTGATTTCAGCCATGAGATTTTCTTTTAAGCCTAGAGTTCAGGCTCGTAATCGTGTTCAGATAGTTTCCGGCGCAACGTACTTAGTTGGCGCTTTAGTGAAGCGTCGATCTGTTTATCGTCTAGGGTTAAAATATATCCTCCTAGAAGTGTGGGATCGACCGTTTCTTTAAGGTCTACTTCTCCGTCATGAAGCTTAGCCACTTCGGCTAAAATCTTCTCTCGGGAAGAGTCATCCAATTGTGTTGCAGAGCAAACCTCTGCGATTTGAATGTTTTTAATGATGCGAATTTGGGCAAGCGCTTCCTCAACGATTGTTGGTAGAAGAGCTTCTCTTCCCTTGGTAACAAGAATGTTAATGAATCCAAGAGTTAATTCGCTTAAACCGTCTTTAAAAATGGCCTCAAGTACTGCCTTTTTCTTGTGCGGTTTAACAATAGGGCTAGCCAGCAACATCTCGAATTCACGAGAAGCTTCAATTAACGACGAGATCGTGTGGAGTTCTGACTCTACAAGATCTAGCTCGTTCCTGTCGGAAGCTAAGCCAAGTAATGCCTTGGCATATCTGGATGAAACTCGCTTGCTAGCCATAGTTTTAGTTCAGTGTTGATTCGCTAATAAGCTTGTCAACTAGTGTTTTCTGCTTATCTAGATCAGATAATTCGTCCCGAATTAATTTCTCCGCGATATCAATAGACAGTTTAGCAACTTCAGCTTTTAATTCCGCGACAGCAGACTTGCGTTCGGTTTGAATAGCAACTCGCGCCGCATCAACCTCTTTAGAGGCCTCTGTTTTAGCTCTAGCTTTCGCATCCGAGACGATTTTGTTAGCCATGTCTCGAGACTCCTTCATCATTTGATCACGTGAAACACGTGCCTCCTGCAAAAGGCGCTCGTTGTCCGAGTTAAGATCCGCCATCTCCTCTCTTGCTCTATCCGCAGAAAGGAGTGCGTTACTTATACTTTCCTCGCGATCAGCAAGTGCTTTTAGGATAGGCCCCCAAGCTAGTTTTCTTAAAATAAAGAGAACCATCAAGAAGGACAAAGTCGCCCAAAATACTGTCCCGAAAGCGGGTGTTAGCAGCGTGCCCATCAGGTTATCCTAGAACTACAAGTAGACAAATGATGATTCCGAAAAGGGCAACACCCTCAACTAGCGCCGCCGCAAGAATCATGTTAGCACGAAGATCGTCTGAAGACTCCGGTTGGCGAGCCATTGACTCAAGCGCCCCTTTACCGATTAGTCCTACGCCGATTCCAGCGCCAATAGCAGCAGCTCCTGCTCCAAGTGCCGCGAGTCCGTGGCCTGTATTAATTTCAAAAAGAATGTTCAATAATTCCATTATGGGTTATTTTTTAGATAGTTATAATCAATGGTGTGGTTCTTGGGTAGCATCTGCAAAGTAGATAGCGGCAAGAAGAGTAAAAACGTATGCTTGAAGGAATGCTACAAGTAGCTCCAGAAAATACATGAAGATCATAAACAGGGTAGAAAACACCCCCATGCCTATGCCTGCGACGCCTCCATAGTTTTGGTTAAAAATGAAGATTAGACTAACAAACGATAAAATAATAATATGCCCTGCTGACATATTCGCCGTTAGTCGAATCATAAGTACCGTAGGCTTAAGGAACATGCCGAATACTTCAATTGGAACCACTAACAACTTAACTAGGTTTGGCACCCCAGGAGGCCAAAACAAGTGTCCCCAGTAATGCTTGTTTCCATTTACTGTGGTAATAAAGAAGACCACAAACGCCAAAACAATAGTAACACCTATGGTTCCTGTGATGTTAAAGCCCCCGATAAATGGTACCAATCCTAATAGGTTGCTGGCAACAATAAAGAAGAAGGTTGTGAGTAGAAATGGGAGGAATTTATCAGACTTTGTTTTACCGATAATAGGCACGGCGATGTCATCTCTTACGAATAAAACTAAGGGCTCAAGAACATTTGCAAGTCCCGAAGGGGCTTTGCCGGGATTCTTCGAATAGCTCTTTGCCATAGCTCGAAGCATAAAGATGAGCATCGAGAATATGAACAGCATTCCAAACACGGATTTCGTAATCGAAATGTCCCAAAATGCCTCGCCTCCCTCAGATCTTAGCCCTGTTTCTGGATCTTTAATATATACCGTTCCTGTTGATGGGCCTGTCGCTGTTTTAATTGCGTGGACGTCGTGTGGGTCACCGTCTGAAGAAAACGCGCTGCTCATAAACACATCAAAACCCTTTCCTTCAACATAGATGATCATAGGAAGCGGTGCGCTAACATTTCCGAAAAAATGAATCTCGTTAGCGTCAGATATGTGGTGGATTATGTATTCTCCAGCGATGAACTCGTCATGAGCGTCATGCGTGTCATGAGCGTCATGGGTGCTGTGTGACATTTGCTCATGAGGCTCTTCGCCATCGTGCCCGTCTGTTTGGGCAAAGGCAATAATTGAAGCACCCATTAAGAGGGCGGAAAATGCGAGTCGCTTTGTGTGACGGATTATCATGCTTCTATGCGGTTCAAAAAATCGAGGCAAAAATACGCATAGGTAGTCTCTAATAAATGCGCCTTTACCCATTTTATTTTATCGTCCTCTTACTAGGCGTTGGGAGTCAATCACGAATAGTGCCGTAAAGGTTATAAACACTACAAAAACACCAAACACATACTGCCTTGGGAAAGGGAGCTTTGCCGCTAAATAGCTTGTAATAATCGCTAATGTTAAGAGCATTTTAATCGCAGTCGTGCCGTTAATCGCAGTCGTGAACTTTATTGGAGAGCTGTTCTGGACTTTTACCACCCACATTCTAAGCAAGATTGTAAGTAGGGCATATCCTGAAACGGTCGCGTACCAAACCCATTCTCCTGCCATGTCAGAAAAAAAAGGCAAAACGTGTCCTACCACCACACATAGCGCCGCTAATAATACTGTTTTAATGTAAAAACTCATTCTTTTGCCTACTTTGATTGAATGCCACTCAATACGGACCACATCCCTATTCCTAGGCCTAAAAGCGCGCCTGCGGCGGTGCATAAAGGTTTGTCCGTTCCTAAATAATCGTCTAGTTTTTTTCCTCCAAACGCACCCAAAGCAATTGATACCGCGAGGGTTGTACCTAGCCCCGCAAACCTCAGTGCTGTTTTGGTTACCTTTTTTTTAGGATTAGGCTTTTGTGAATTGTGATTTGTTTCCAACCGGTTTGTTTTGACTAGATATTGAAGCGTCTTCTGAAGGGATTCTCGACGATTTTAATGACGCTATTGCATCCTCTTTGGTCGCTGTTTTTTCGCTAATCTTATTTTTTTTGTTTGGCACCCCCATGCGAAATGTCCCTAGAGCTTTCGCTCCCGCCTCTACTGAAAGCTGTCCATAATAAAGATCCCCTTGTACCGTAGCTGACTTCTTCATAGCGAGTAGCTCTAACACTGTTACCTCGCCCTCAAGAACACCCTCAACATCACAACACAGGCAATTAACTACCCCTGTGACCTTTCCTTTGGGCCCAACAACGAGTCGACCTTTCGTGATTAGCTCTCCATTAAACACCCCGTCAATCCTCAGGTTACTATCGCTGGTAATTGCTCCTTCTATTATCGTCCCCTCAACAATTCGGTTAATACCGCTGTCTGGACTTGTTGTCGATGCTCCTGCTGAGCGCTTCATTGAACCTATCATGGTGCTTGTTTGGATTTTGTCGAAAGGTAGTGAGTGTTGAAGAATTCTCTATACCCTTCTATGTCCTTGTTTTTAAAAAGTTCTATATAGTTTTCACTGTTGATGATAAACATGTCGAACCCTCCCGAATTCACCTCTATTAACTCCTCTCTATTTCCTGTGAAAACACTGAAGTAATCCATTCCTTTTGCTTGATTAAGAAAAGATTTTACGAGAATGATTTGGTGTGTCCTGCTAAGGAGGTTACTTGTTATTCTTAGGTTCTTTGAGCCAAAAAAGGCCTTGTTGAAGTCCGATGTTTGTGCTTTTTCGTTCGACCCACTACCTTTTTCAACTGGAATCAATATTGCGAAATAGTGTTCTTTATTTACATCTACAATAAACGCTGAGGTTTCTTCATCCGATTCCTCTGGCACAGTTCCCACCGAGCTTAAGACAACTCCTAATTGAGCTAGGAGTGCTGATGCAAACTCTGACTCCTCTGTTTCTGGACATACGTCGATAATCGCCTTAAGGGCGTTAAAATAAGGGGTGCGGTCTCCTGTATAGCTCGTTAGTCCACCAACACACTGAGCCCTTAGCAGGTTGTATTTACAAGAAAGGGGGTTTTCTGGGCGCTCTCCGATTATTACATCAATATCTAATAACGTCGCTTGATAGTCTTTCGCATAGTAACGTGATAGCAACGCTTCATATGCCACCCTCTCGATCTCATATGCTTCTTCTTCCGCGTCTAAGAAGTCGGGGTTCTCTATAAGCATTGCCCACTCGCTCCCGGGATAGTTGTTTACTATTTGGTCTGCCCAGAAGGTCGAATTACACGACTCACAGAATGGATTTGTATATCCATCTTCAATCTCTCTCTGGAGATAGGTTCTATACAATTGATAGGTAGCCGTCGGGTGGAAAGCGCTGCTATCAAGGCGAGCCAAAAGCTCCTGCCATATGTCTATTGCGTTTTCTGGATCCTCTAGCTTTTCTCTATAGTCTAATCCCGCCATATAATATGCTTCGGCTAACATCGCAAGCGAGTTAGATCTTTCCTCTGCCTCGCAGGGGAGTTCTGACAGCATCTCGTCTACCGTAGGAAGATTTGCTGGGTCGTATGGGTCTTGTGATTCGTTAAACTCCTCCTCCCCTTCTTCTGTGTCATCTGAGAATAAATTACCGATTTTGCTAGACCTGCGCCAGTGGTCTTCTAACACTCTCTCTCCCCAATAATCATAGAAGTTTTGCTGACCACTTATTCTTAGGGCTCCGTTATATGGCCAAAACATCCCTGCCCCCGCGGATCCCGCAGCTGAAATTGCTGCTTCGTTAGCGGCCTCTTTATCTTCCTTTCTTCTTTCCAAGTCATCTACCATTTCCTCCCACAAGCCTTCTATCACGCGCCTTCTTTCGTTATCACTTAAATCACAGAGCTCCATTAGGCTGTCCTGTTCTTCGATGGTTCTAAGATTTAATACAAGGTCTGTTAGATTCGATGCAAGGTTTGTAACGTCTTCTAAACGCTCATTGTCTTCGGGCATGTGTACAAGAGCGCTATCGTAGTAAGCTTGTGCTGTTTCGTAATGAAGGTCTTCCATGTGAAGGTCCGCTAGTCTTAAGTAGCTTTTTCCGAGCTGGCGTGAGTTGCCCTCGCTTACATAAACAGATGTCTCAAGATGCTCTATGCCCTCATCCCTCTTTCTGTCCTCAAGAGCAACTTCCGCGAGAGCGTAGTAGATTTGGTCTAGATACTCGGTGTTTTTATCGTCATCCAGCATTTCTTCGAGAAGCTCGATAATAGGATCGCTATTGCCCTCCCTCCTTTCGTAGGTCATCGCCTGCTGAATCTTTGACTGAAACTCCAGCTCATAAGGTGTTCGCAGCTTCACAACTTTATTGAACGTTTCTATTGCTCCCTCACTGTCCCCCGATTCTCTTAAACATTGGGCTAGAATGAAAAGTGGCCGCGCCTTGTCGTTCTTCTTTTTTATAAGCCCTAAAGCCTCTTCAATGTATCGAATTGCTTCTTCATAATTCTCCTTTTGAATATGATATTGAGCAAAGACCAAACGAGTATGCACCCCCACCTCCTGCGATGCGTCAGAATATTGCTCCGCTTTTGAAAGCATGTTTTTCGCTTTCACCATGTTACCTGTCCTTAGGTAAATCCTCCCTAACCAACTAAATGACCAGGCTTGAGCGTCTGGGCTGTCAACTGTTCTGGCAAGAAACAGGAAAACCTCCTCAGCTTTAGCAAAATCTTCTTTCATGTAATATGCTCGCCCAATAACCGTGTAGTTATCGTCAATCCACTTATTCATCTCAGGCCAGTTAAGTGATTTTCTTTCCCTTTTAGGGGGATTCATTGTGTGGCGGTCAACCACCTTTGAACACTTTTCAATAGCCCTTTCCATTAAAGGATAGACCTGCTGCGCTGAGTTGTCGTCTACATCCAAAAAAACCGGGAGAACCTCGTCCCAATTAGTCTCATAAAGTTCTTCAATCTTTTTTTCCGCCTCCGCCATGGCTTCATTAGCATAGTAAAAGCCATTGAACTTAGCCGTCGTGTTGTGATATACGCGGTAAGCGCGACCGTCACGCTTAGTCGTACACCCTTGCACTACAACTGTGGCTGTAATTAATACTAAAAGTAGGTGTGGGAATTTAGACATATAAGGGTTCATCAAAAGGCAACGTACGAAGTTGCTAAATTATTGGATTCTTGGCCGATTTTACTAAGAACTTTACACTTGTCTATTGTTAACCGATATTCGCGGCGTGAGTAACACAGAAAAAGACGGTAATAAAAAGCGGTTTTGGCGCCAGCGATTTCGGATTACCATCCAAGAGGAATCGACTTTTCACGAGAGGCGAGCCTACCTTTTATCGGGTAGAAGAATCGCCTCCATTGTCGCTGGAATCACTTTGTTTATTGGACTTTTTACTTATATGGGGGTCGCTCATACACCTCTTGCAGAGTACTTAGTTCCAGGGTTTATTGCGAAGCGGTATAGGGCTGATGTGGCTAGGGTAAGGCAACAATCTGATAGCGCTTTGTTTGCACTTGTAGCTCAGGAAAAATATTTAAAAAACTTGAAATCTATACTTCTTGGGGAAATTCCTGTTGATTTACAAATGGACAGTATTACCGATGGGGGACTTGAAGGAGATTTACCAGAAGCTAGTGACAACGATATTGCCTTGCGAGACCGTGTTGAAAATGAAGATCGATATGCGTTAAGAAGAAGTGGGCCAGAGTCTTTGAGCACCTTGGGGTTTGATTTTCAACCTGTTGTGGGCGGGGTGTCTGATGTGTTTGATTTAAGCGCGGGGCATCGTGGGGTAGATATAGAGGCCGCAGAGGGTGTGCTAATTCACTCCGTTGATGACGGAACTGTATTGATGTCTGATTACACCGTCGAGCACGGGTATGTGATTGTTGTGCAGCATCGAAACAATCGCGTTTCAATCTATAAACACAACGCCTCTCTATTAAAAGAGGTGGGAGATCTCGTTAAAAAAGGAAGCGCTATAGCATCCATCGGTAATAGCGGCACACAAACCACCGGACCCCATCTTCATTTTGAGTGGTGGGTAAATGGCCAGCCTATTGACCCGTCTCCTTGGCTTAGTTTTTTCGAATAGTCAATCCGTAGAAGATCTACCCTCTAATTGAGCGGAACTTCACCATCGCCCTCATCTCTCTCATTCGTTTATGCCACTCCGATTCTTGTAGAGACTGAAGTCTTTCTGTACCAAACGCTTCGCATGTAAACGACGCAAGGACCGATCCCACGACCACGGCTTGTTTTTTCGCTTCCCACGAAGTGTCTCCTAATCGAGCTAGGTAACCAATAAACCCGCCCGCGAAAGTATCTCCGGCTCCGGTGGGGTCAATGACTTTTTCGAGAGGCATTGCTGGGCTGAAGAAGGTTTGGCCTTCCTCAAACATAATCGCTCCGTGCTCCCCTTTTTTAATAACTACCGTTTTAGGGCCCATCTCGTGTACCGCTGCCGCTGCCAAAGGAAGTGTTTTATGACCCGTCAGCTGGCGCGCCTCATCGTCGTTTATCATGAGAACGTCAACCTTGGAAATTACCTTTTTAAGGTTATCCATCGCGATATCCATCCAGAAATTCATTGTATCTAACACTATTAAGCTGGGCTTCTCCTCTAGCTGGTCTATTACCGAAAACTGGACTGTTGGATCAAGGTTCCCAAGCATTACGAACTTCGAGCAAAGAGCAGATTCAGGCACAGTAGGAACCCATCCCTCTAGAACATTTAGTTCGGTGGTAATTGTGTCTCTACCGATTAAATCTTCGTGGTAGCTTCCCTCCCAAAAGAAGCTTTTTCCTCCTTTAATTGTAACTAGCCCGCTTGTGCTAACACCTCTTGACTCAAGGGTGGATAGAAAATCTTTTGGGAAATCTTCGCCGATTACAGAGATAAGCTCCTGTTCTCTTACGAAGTGCGATGCCGCAAGGGCTATATAGCTCGCCGCCCCTCCGACAACGCGATCGGCTTTACCTGAGGGGGTTTCTATTGAATCAAACGCTACCGTACCTACTGTAACTAAAGACATTTTGTGGTGTTTTGAATTTAAAAATCACATAAAAGATAATAAGCTGTGCAAAAGTATTGCGGAATGTCCTTCGTTGACGTATTTTTGCGCACCAATCTAAATTCCTCCTTAGCTCAGTTGGTTAGAGCATCTGACTGTTAATCAGAGGGTCCTTGGTTCGAGTCCAAGAGGAGGAGCAGGGTTAAAGACGAAAAAAGCCGCCCGTAATAGGCGGCTTTTTGTGTTTATGACGACACGTCGGTATGGTGAGTGTTTTATTTAGAGTAGATTTATTCTACTGGCTAAAGCCTCTTTGTAAGACCCCCCAACCGGGATTTCTTTCTCCATATCCTCAACGGTAATATTAGAGTACTTGATACTATCTATTGCGTTTAAATTCACAATGTAGCTTCTGTGAACGCGGATAAACCTCCTGTCACTCAATTTACGCTCAATCTCTTTCATTGTGCTGTGAATTGTATAACTCTCCTTGCGAGTGTGAATTACCACGTAGTCTTTCAGGGCTTCTACAAACAGTAGGTCATCATGCTTAACGTGCATTAATTTGCTTCTGTTTTTCACGAAAATAATGTCCGCTCCTGATTTGTGTTCTGTTAGGCTGCGAAGAAAGTCCGCCTCTTGCTTAAGTTCTTTCTCTTTATCGTGCTTATGGAGCGCCATTTCTACTGCTGACTGTATATCCGCGTCCTTAAAAGGCTTTAGGATATATCCGTGCGGCTCGGCCATTTTTGCTTGAGCTAACGTGCTCTCGTCTGCGTATGCTGTAAGGAAAATGATAGGAACATCGAGGTTTCTTTTAATCTCTTCTGCTGCAGCGATACCATTCATATCGCCCTTTATCATAATGTCCATTAAACAAAGGTCTGGCTTGTGCTTAAGCGCTAACTCGATTGCTTTTTCTCCGTTGTCTGCCGAGGCAACAATGTTATATCCTAGTTGCTCGAGACACCTTTCGATATCCTTCCTAACAATACTTTCGTCCTCGGTTACTAAAATATTTATCGCCATATTGAGTCAGGTTTTAATTTAGGTTTTGTGCTTCAAAGCTAATTAAAAAAGAACTCCCTTTACGCCCCTCCTTGATGCTTTCTATTTTTAACTCCGCATCTAGCTGCTCTGTGAGAGCTTGAATAAGGTAAAGCCCTAGAGATTCTTGCTTATTTAGATCAAACCCGTCTGGCAATCCCACTCCATTATCGCTCACTTCTATTTCTATTCTACCATCGATTTTAGCCACCCTAAGCAGTACTGTTCCTGTCTTCATCCCTTCGAAAGCGTACTTAAGCGCGTTCGAAACAAGCTCGTTGACGATTAGTCCGCTCGGAATTGCCTGGTCTAGCGTTAGAAAAACGTCCTCGAAGGCTGTTTGTAAAATAACCTCGCAATCTGGTGTAGAATAGCTGTGAATTAAATTCGTACTTAGGCGTTGCAGATATTCTGAAAAACTAATTGATGAGAAGTCTGTGTGTCTGTATAGGGATTCGTGAATGTAGCTCATGGTTGCGATACGACTCTGACTTTCGTCAAGCACCTGAATAAGGGTGGGGTCTTTCC
>JYMV01029454.1_pt1 | contig 12763 bp, 6 predicted proteins | sample 338911 | NCBI WGS metagenome assembly JYMV01 (sample SAMN03354496, study PRJNA234377) | hydrothermal vent metagenome | biome: Deep sea; feature: Hydrothermal plumes at the Eastern Lau Spreading Center, Western Pacific Ocean; material: Seawater | place: Tonga | collected 2009 | depth 2000 m m | reverse complement strand
AGCAGGCATTGGCACTATGCATTATGTAGGTATGGCATCAATGCAAATGGCCACGCTGCTACGCTACGATTTGGTAATGTTTCTGGTGTCTATTTTGGTGGCTGTCGTGCTGGCGATGTTGTCACTGTGGGTGCGTTTTGGTATTGCCCGAATTGGCAAAACCCGCCTTTCGCCGCGAAAAGCTAATTTGCTTGCTGCGATTGTAATGGGAGCCGCCATTTCGGGAATGCATTATACCGGTATGGCTGCCGCGCGTTTTGTATTGCCTCCTGGGCTGGAATTATCAGCTCAGCCTGCCGGAATTTCTCTGTTTTTAGCTGCCGGAGTCACAGCATTTACAATTTTAATTATCAGCCTGGTTCTGGGGACCAGTTTGTTGTTTCGTTATAAAGATATCAGTGAGGCGGCAAGCCTTAATGCCAGTCGTATGCGGGCCATGATGGATACCGCGGTTGATGGCATTATTACCATTAATAGTCGCGGTATTGTGGTTAGTGTGAATAAGGCGGTCAGTCAAATTCTCGGCTGGTCGGACGAAGAGTTACTTGGAGAAAATGTCAGTAAAATCATGCAAGACCATGATAGTGCAGAACATGATAATTACCTGGCTAATTATTTAAGAACCGGGAAAGCGAATATTATCGGGGTGGGGCGCGAAGTTGAGGCGTTACATCGGAATGGAGAGCGGGTGGCAGTGCGCCTTGCCATTGGTCATGTGGTGCAAAAAGATGAAGACTATTTCGTGGCGTTTTTATCCGATATTCGTCACAGAATAGAAATGGAAAGAGCGTTAAAAGAAAATGAAGCCAAGTTTCGTTCACTGATTTCGAATATTCCGGGTATCGCCTATCGCTGCCTGACAGATAAAGAATGGCCAGCGATCTATATCAGTGATGCCGTGGAGAAAATGACCGGCTATCCAGCGCAAGATTTTACTTTACCGAATCCGAAACGCAGTTTCGCAGAACTAATTCACCCGGACGATCTAAAGCGCGTTGAACAGGAAGTATCCAACAAAACGGTGTTCTCGATTGAATACCGCATTATCCGTAAAGATGGCCAGGAGCGTTGGTGCTTTGAACACGGAAATTTGATTCAGGGAGAAGACCGCGCTGAGCCCTGGTTGGACGGTTTTATCATGGATATCACCGACCGCAAAATCATGGAACAAGACATGTTGCTGGCAAAAGAGAAAGCGGAGCAGGCCGCCGCGGCCCGGGCTGCATTTTTAGCCAACATGAGCCACGAGATCCGCACTCCCATGAATGCCATCATCGGATTCAGCGATATTTTAATGGATGCACGTCTGACGGCAGATCAATACAAGCACCTGACCACAATTAATCGTTCCGCAAAATCCCTGTTGCATTTGCTCAACGATGTGCTGGATAGTGCCAAGCTGGACAAAGGCAAGTTGGAGCTGGAACTACGGTCATTTTGTCTGACTAATGAAATCGATACCGTGGTCTCCACTTTGTGGTTACAGGCTGATGCTAAAGGGCTGAAATTACAGGTTCATATTGATGAGAATATTGCACCAGGTTATCTGGGGTCGCCGGACCGAATACGTCAGGTACTCACCAATTTAGTGGGCAACGCCATTAAATTTACCAATGAAGGTGAGGTTAACATTCATGTAACTTTGACTAGTGACAATGTCTTGCGCTTTAGTGTTCAGGATACCGGTATCGGCATGTCGCAGGAACAGCAAGAAAGAGTGTTTGATGCCTTTGCACAGGCCGATGCTTCTATGAGCCGAAAATTTGGTGGGACCGGCTTAGGGACTACCATCAGTAAGCAACTGATAGAGTTGATGGGTGGCACCATCAGTGTGCAAAGTGAATTAAACAAAGGGACTTGTTTTACCTTTGAACTCCCCCTGCAGGCGACAGATATTATTGCCAGTCAGAGCGCAGGTCCTAAATTACAGCTGCCGCCATTAAAGATTCTGGTGGTAGATGACATTCAACAAAATATCGATTTATTACAGGTACTACTAGGTCGGGAGGGGCATCAGGTACTCACCGCGCGAGATGGCCAACAAGCCCTGGTGAGAATGGTGGCTTCCAAGCCAGATCTGGTACTGATGGATTTGCAGATGCCCGTGATGGATGGTCTGACTGCTGCAAGAGAAAGACGAACCCTGGAGCAACAACAAAAACTGGAAAAAATTCCAATTATTGCACTTACCGCCAGTGTGTTGGAGCAGGATAAAAGCGCCGCAGAACAGGCGGGCATGGAGGGCTTTGCCAATAAGCCGGTGGACTTAATCCAACTTAATAATGAAATGGCACGTGTGCTGGGTATTGATGCAAGTACTATCCTGGCGCAAGAATCTCAGTCAGATAACCTATTGATAGATTTTAAACAGGGTGAGAAGTTGTGGGGCAGTAAACCCAATCACCTCAGGGAGTTACAGACATTCATAAAGAACAGCAGTGTCTATCAACAGGAAATGCGGGACGCTTTGACATTGAGGGATTGGTCACAATTACAATCTGTTTGCCACAAACTTAAAGGCGTTGCTGGTAATGTGGGATTGAAGTCCATACTTAATGAAATGCAGGAACTGGAGACTGCGGTGGCCCAAGGGGATGTTGCCGGGGTACAAAGGGGGTTGCAGCAAATTCAACAAACTCTGGAGCAAGTACAGGCAGTATTGCACGAGCAAATTGATGACACTACAAGTGAACCGGCAACAGAAGTGCTATGCAACGAAATCGTACCGCACCTTGAGCGTTTGCTGACAGACTGTGCCAATAACACGTATCACGAGCAAGACTTAACTCGCCTGGCGACACTGAAAAGTACTAAGTTTTCTGAAACAGTGGCTAGCATAGAAGCTGCACTGGATGATTTTAATTTTACTACCGCGGCCAGTTTGGTTGAATTGCTACTTGAAGAATTGCGATCGGAGCAGGAGGAGTGATGTTTGAAGAAGAGCAGAGTCGGCCCAGATTATTATTGGTTGACGATGAGCCTGTAAATCTGAGAGTGCTTAAAAATATTCTTGCAGAGGACTACGAACTGGCGTTTGCAAAAAGTGCCCAAGAGGCAATAAATCTGGCGATGAAAGAGCCTCCAGAGCTGATTTTAATGGACGTGATGATGCCGGAAATAACCGGCCTGGAAGCTTGTCAGACACTGAAGGCTGAACCTTCCACAAAAAATGTACCTGTGATTTTCGTAACTGCGCTGGCAGATGAAAATGACGAAACCGCGGGCTTTGCAGCCGGAGGAGTGGACTATATCACCAAGCCTGTCTCGCCAGCCATTGTTAAAGCCAGGGTAAAAACACACTTATCACTGGTTCAGGCCGAAGAGCTTAGGGTAACCAGGTTACAGGTTATTCAGCGCCTGGGACGAGCCGCAGAATACAAAGATAATGAAACCGGCACTCACGTGCTGCGCATGAGCCATTATTCCCGCATTTTGGCGAGAGCTTATGGTTTATCTGAAAAAGCAGCTGATGATATTTTGCATGCAGCGCCTATGCACGATATAGGCAAAATCGGTATTGCAGATAGCATTCTGCTTAAGCCCGGCCGGTTAACAGAAGAAGAGTTTGACGTAATGCGCACCCACCCACAAATTGGTGCAGATATCATTGGCGAAGCGGATTCCGATTTACTCAAGCTGGCGAAATCCGTGGCATTAACTCACCATGAAAAATGGGACGGCTCTGGTTACCCGAATGGATTGAAAGGAGAGGACATTCCTATTGAAGGACGCATTGTTGCTATCGCTGATGTGTTTGATGCTTTGACCAGTAAGCGTCCTTACAAAGAAGCATGGACAGTAGAGAAGACTCTGGATCTAATTAACGCTGAAAGTGGCAAGCACTTTGATCCTGACTTGGTAGAGCTATTAGATAAATGCCTGCCGGAATTCCTGGAAATCAAAGCCCGTTGGCAGGATGTGTAGCGCTAAGCTGTTGTCAGAGATTCTGACAACAGTGAGTTAAACTCTTGTAAGGGCACAGGCTTACTGAAGTAAAAACCTTGCACTATATCGCAATGAATATTGCGCAATAGTTCCAGCTGGCGCTGGGTTTCAACTCCTTCAGCCACCACTTTTAAGTTAAAGTTTTTCGCCATATCGATGATGGTTTCGGTGATCATTTTATCGGCGGGATCAACATCAATATCTTTAATAAAGCTGCGATCAATTTTTAATTTATCCACCGGGAAATGCTTCAGGTAGGCAATAGAAGAATGTCCTGTACCAAAATCGTCCACTGCCAGAGAAATACCTAATTGCTTCAGCCTGTGCAGCAGCTCCATAACATTGCCGGATGTTTCCATCAGCCCATTTTCGGTAAGCTCAAGCTCAAGACGATCAGGTCTGACACCGGAGCTTTTAACGTTGCTTTCTACCTCGTCAAAAAAGCTATCAAAGCGAAAATCGCGGGGAGAAATATTCAGAGCCAGGGTTAATTCATGGCCCTCGTCTTGCCATTGCTTAAGTTGCTTGCACCCTTGAGAGATTACCCACTTAGAAATTTCATGAATTAATCCCGTTTCTTCGGCGATTTCAAGAAAGGCCCAGGGAGTGAGCAGCCCCTCTTCTGGGTGGTTCCAACGGATCAGGGCTTCCGCACCAACGATGGTGTTGCTGCGCATGTCAATTTGCGGTTGATAAAAAAGCTCCAGCTCCTGGCGCTCAATGGCTTTACTTAATTGATTGCTAAGCTTAAAGCGTTTATCGGCCTGTACGGTAATAGACTCGGTGTAAAAAGCATAAGTATTACGGCCATTTTGCTTTGCCTTATACATGGCGGAATCGGCATAGGTGAGCAGTTTTTCCAGATCATTGGCATCGTCGGGAAAAACTGAAATGCCAATACTGGTGCCTATGGTAGTTTCCTGATTGCCATCCAGCAGGTAGGGCTTTTTAACTTCCTCAATGATGTTTTGCGCGATGGTGTTTAAAGCGCTGATTTGTGACAGCCCTTCCAGTAATACCACAAACTCGTCACCACCCAGGCGTGCAACTGTATCTTCTTCTCTGAGCAAACATTTTAGTCGGGTGGCGACCTGCCTGAGTAATTCATCTCCCACCATATGCCCCAGGCTATCGTTGACCACTTTGAAATGATCTAAGTCCATAAACAATATCGCAACCTTATCTTCGGGGTGGCGTTTGGCACGTTCCAGAGCATGTTCAATGCGAGACTTTAATAATAATCGGTTTGGCAATCCCGTGAGTGCGTCGTAATGGGCTAATTGCTCCATTCGCGCTTCAGATTGTTTTAAGCGGGTAATATCTGAAAATACCGCTACGTAATGGCTAATGATGTCTTGCTCATTTTCAACCTTGCTGATGGAAAGCAACTGTGGGTAAATGGTGCCATCTTTTTTTCGGTTCCATACCTCGCCTTTCCAAAAGCCTTGTTGCTCTATCGCCAGGTACATGTCTTGGTAAAATTGACTATCGTGGCGGCCCGACTTTAAAACCGAAGGGTAGAGTCCGGCGACATCTTGCTGGGAATAGCCGGTGATTTCGGTGAAGGCTGGGTTCACTGTAATGATTCGGTTTTGCCCGTCGGTTACCAGTACACCTTCCTGGGAATGTTCGAATACCTTGGCATTAAGTTTTAATTTTTGCTCGTTTTCAACGCGTTCCGTGATGTCGTGAATAATGGAAAACAACATGGTTTTTCCGGCATCCTCAATCGGTGTTGAGTGCACTTCAACATAGCGAATTTCGCCGCTGGCTAACTGGTGCTGAAAGGTGAAGTAGTTTTTATTATGTGAAGCAGCATTTGACATTTCCTTCGCCACTTCTTCAGGTGACATGATGTTAATATCCTGGATACGTCTGCTAACCAATTGAGTGTGATTGTATCCGTAATAATCCAGGGCCGCGGTATTAGCATCTACGATTTGCCCGGTGGATTTATCGATCAGTAACATGACGGCATTGTGGTTATGAAAGATATTTCTGAATTTGCGTTCCGATTGAAACAGGTTTTGGATGGAGTCCAGGTAAAGTATTTCAGTCTTATACCTGTGTTTTAAAACTAAAAGCCACAAACAAAACAACAAAAATGCCCCAATCCAGGCGGGAATGTGAATATGTAAGTCTTGCCAGCCATTGGCCGGTGTCGCCAGTAATTGCCAACTACCATGCGGCAAGCTGATTAGTAGACTTACTGGTTCCTGGTTTACAATCTGACTATCGCCATAGAAAAAATCACCTATGGAGCCGCTTGAATCCTTGCCTCGAATGGCCAGGTTGAGTCCGGTTTGGGAAGAAACACCGCTGCTATCCAATATCTCCTGATAGCGCAATACCACTGACAGCAAGCCCCAAACCGAGTTGGTTTGCGCATTCAGGATTGGTGTTCTGGCGATTAGTGCCACTTCTCCCTGAATCAGATTGAGCGGTCCAGCCAATATGGTTTGATTGGAGTTGATGGCCATTAATGCGGCTTCGTACTGTTCCGGTAGTTCCCGGTAATCTGCCCCCAAAGCTTGTTTATTGCCTTCCAGTGGGTGTACGTGACTAATGATCAGGTCTTTGGCGGCGCCAATATGTCTGATTTGATTCGTTGAAGAAAGTAATTGTTGGGTGAATCGGGAAAATTCGGTTTGGTCAATATCCGGGTTGAGTGAAATATAGGTGGCCAGTCCGTGTGTCAGACTGAGATTGCGATTAATGGTGTATTCCAGAGATGCTCTGATTTCGGTGAGTTCTGCGGTGACATCATTAATTTGATTTTGATGATGACGCTCATTAGTGATGACTTCGAAAAGCGCTAATGCCAGAAGCAACAAGAGGGCCGATATTGCAGCAGCCGCCAGGAACTTTAATTTAATGCGAAGTTTAGCTTGTTGATTGCTTGTTTCGGGCATCTGCTGATCTCTTTAGAGATACTCCTGTTTACAACTGGGTTAATAGTTTCGTCTAAATACTAGCAATGCTTTAGCCTTATCCCAAATGGTAACTGAGCTATATCAGGGAGAAAATTGCCAAAATGACTAAATAATGCGCGATTCAGACTATATTTTATCATGCAGACTCATTTATTATCAGATTTAGCACAGGATAATTCCGATAGTTTGTTACAAATGTATAAAAACAGGCTGAGCGTGCAGTTTGCAATAAATGCCCAGGAATAGAAAAGCGCCGACAAGCGTTAGATGATAAGAATGAAAAAACAAAAAAGGCTTAGATAACCGATGACTCGCTTTTTGGTGACCCGGGGAGCAAGCATCCCTGATCCGATGCGCAGTAGTCGCTATAAAAAAATCCCAGAACTTGGCCCACGAATTTTGTTTTTTAGTGGTGGTAGTGCCTTAAATGGGGTAGCGCGCAAACTCAAGGAATTTACCCACAACTCCATTCATTTGGTTACCCCCTTTGATTCTGGTGGCAGCTCTGCTGTTATTCGCGAATTTTTTGATATGCCCGCCGTTGGTGATCTGCGTAGTCGCATGATGGCGCTGGCGGACGAGTCGGTATTAGGTAATCCAGAAATACTGCGCTTGTTTAATTATCGCTTTGATAAAACTACTGATAACGCCACTCTTCGGGCGCGTCTTGAGTCGATGGTGGCTGGAGAGGATGATTTAACCCGGAATATTCTTAACCCCATGCGCAGTTTGATCTGCAATCATCTGGGGTATTTTTTAAAAGTGATGCCAGCGGCATTTAATTTGCGTGGCGCCAGTATCGGGAATTTGATTTTGGTGGGCGGCTATGTCAATCATCATCGACAGCTGGATCCCATTATCTTTCTGTTTTCCGAATTGGTGAAAGTGAAAGGTATTGTGCGGGCGATAACCGAAGATAACTATCATCTGGCAGCAGAGCTGGAAGACGGCTCTCAGGTTATTGGACAACACTGTCTTACCGGAAAGGAACAGCCTCCCATTAGCTGTGCGATTAAAAAACTGCGATTGAGCAAAGATCTCAACAGTTTGCGCCGGGTAACCACTAAACTAAAAAAACGCAATCGGCAGTTGATACAAAGTGCTGAACTGATCTGTTATCCGCCCGGCAGTTTTTATTCCAGCCTGGTGGCCAACTTGTTGCCTTATGGCGTAGCGGAATGTATCGCTGAGAATCCCTGTCCCAAGGTGTATATACCTAATCGCGGCAAAGATCCGGAACAAATCGGCATGACCATCAATGATCAGGTGGACACCATTTTGCAGCGTCTGCAAGGACAATTGGATGAGCCTGTTGAGGCAACGCGGTTTTTGAACTTTATTCTTTATGACAGTCGCCAACTGCCACCAAAACAACAGTTAGATATTGAGCGATATACCCGTATGGGCATACAGGTGATTGATACGCCGTTGCTTAATGACAACAAGCCTAATTACTATGATGATGCACAACTGGTAAAGGCCATCATTTCGTTAATCTAAAGCGGGCTGCTGTCGCCCGCTTTGAACGCCTGTTACTTTTTCTTAAACAGCAGGGTCATACGGTTGGACTCGCCAATTTCATCTACCGCCTTTTTCTTCGCTTCGTCATCTTTGGTGCCAAAGTAGGTGGGGGGTAAACGCCAGACAATATCACTAGCTGCTGGTTTGTCTTTGGGGTTTTTGTTGATATCTGAACTGCTAACTAACTCAAATCCCGCAGCTTCAAAGCTGGCAATGACCTGAGACGCTTTGAGGTAACCTCGGCTGCCATCAGTATCTGCATCAGATTCGGCAATTTCATGCTGTACTACCCCTACCATGCCGCCTGGTTTCAGCATGTTGTGGGTGGTTTTCAACGCCTGGGTCAGCGTTCCGGCTTCTTTTTCAAAGCGGTTGAGATTGTGCAGTGCCCGGATAAACAAGACTCTGTCTACTGTGCCATGCACTGATTCAGGGACAGTTTCAAAAGTATAACCATCAGCGTTTATACCATTGTCAGTGAGCTCGGCTACCAAGCCTGGAAATCCTTTGGTGGAAGCAATCATATCCTTGATGCGTTCCTCACTGAAAAAGCCGAACCTGGGCCACATACTATCGACATAATTGATGCCATAAAGTGTGCCATCTTCGCCCAGATAATTAGCGATAATACCTGAATACCAACCGCCGCCTGGTAGGGCTTCTGCTACCGTCATGCCGGGTTTTAGCTGAAAGAAGCTAAGTGTTTCAACCGGATGTCTTTGAGCGTCGCGAGCCTTGGCTTCATCGGAGCGTTCTGACACAACGGCTTTTAGGGTTTTATGACTTTCTGAGTGTGCCAGTGCCGTGTGACTGAGTGTCAACAACAGCGCTGAGCTCAGCACAGCGCTGAGGCGTTTTTTGGTTTTGAGTTTTAATACAGGTTTCATGGCGTGTTCCGGTAAATTTATTGTAATCGCAGTAAACGTTAGATTCCTTTTGCTCAGTTCGCAACCGCTATCCTTATCAGCACACAAATTTTTACTAAAAAGTCTCGTATTTCAGGCCAGATATTGCTTTAAAAAGTTGCTGTGTTCTGTCAGTGCATTACATTGCTGGGCTACTTGCACCTGTAAACCTTGCATAAAGCGCTGAAATTCCTGAGTACTCATTTCATTCACAATGGGATGGTATTGCGCCGGTGTCAATCGCTGACCCAGCATCACCTGTGTCCAGGAATCCACGCGGAAAATATCACCATCGTCCAGAAATACCCGGCCTGTTTCTTTAAACAATGCGATCTTATGTTGCAGTGATGGCGGTAATTCCATATTTCCACAATGCCGCCAAAAATCACTGTCTTTGCGCTCCGTGACTGCGTAGTGCATTGCGATAAAATCCAGAATGCACTGCATTTCGCTGTCGAACTTGTTGTTGTATTCATTGATGGCGGACTGGGTGATGCCATGATAGGGAAACAGGCGCATCAGTCTGACCAGACCGGTCATTATCAAATGAATGCTGGTGGACTCCAGCGGTTCAATAAAGCCGGATGCCAAACCTAAAGCCACACAGTTTTTATGCCAACCTTTGCGACGCTTACCTGGGGTAAAGCGAATAACTCTGGGGTCGTTTAATGGCTCTCCGGGTAAGTTTTGCATCAGCAAATCCTGGGCTTGCGTATCGCTTTGGTACTGACTGCTGTATACCAGACCGTTACCCATCCGGCTTTGCAATGGTATTTGCCATTGCCAGCCCGCTTGATGGGCGATAGAACGGGTATAAGGGCGCACCGGGTTTGAGCTATTACTTTGCACCGCCTGGGCACTGTCGCAGGGCAAATAATGAGACCAGTTGTCGTAACCTGTGTGCAGTGTTTGCTCAATCAGTACACCGCGAAAGCCGGTACAATCAATAAACAGATCACCATCAATAGTGTCACCATTTTGTAATTGCAGTGCGCTGATGAAACCAGAATCTGGGCATTGTTGCACCCTGGCAATTTTTCCTTCTATTCGTTTGGTGCCCTGTTGTTCCGCCATGCTGCGCAGGAATTGCCCATACCGGGTGGCATCCAGGTGGTACGCAAAGTTTAGTGGTACCTGATTATTGAGCGAAAACTTATTGGCCAGAGCGGCTTCGTGCTCCAGACAATAGGCCCCAAAAGGAGTGGTCATGCCTTCCTGTTGTGCCCTGAGCCAGAAGTGATGAAACTCTCCCGCCCAGCATTCCCGTCCGGTGACACCAAATGAATGGATATAGCTGTCGCCCTGTTGCCCCCAATTTTCAAACTGAATGCCCAATTTAAAGGTAGCCTGAGTGGCCTGCATAAATTGGCGTTCATTAATGCCCAATAGTTTGTGTAGAGTTCGGATAGGGGGAATAGTGGCTTCTCCCACTCCCACCGTTCCGATTTCGTCCGATTCAACCAAGGTGACATTCAGGCTTTTGCCCAACAGTTTCGACAAACAGGCTGCCGCCATCCAACCCGCCGTACCACCTCCGGCAATAACAACGTTGGCAATGGGGTTGTTCATAAGGACTCCTGTTCAATGGGTTGCCTGAGAGCTGCAAGTAAACTGCGGTTGTCGGGCAATCCCGTGAGCAGTTTTTGCGTCATGGTTCGGGTTTGCTGCATGAGTGTTTCTGCTCGATATTGGCTTTGATAAAAGCGATTGTCTTTAATAACCTGACTGCGTCCGCCCATGCCATAGAGAATGTACTGGTAACTGGTGGAGGGAAATACTTCCTCATTTTCAATGAGATCCAAACGCGATGGTGTCTGGTATTGCCACAATTGCAGCAAGGTTTGCAGAGATTCCGGAATGGATTCGGGGTGTCGCTGATATTGCCAGAATTCACTGTCTTGCCGTTCGTTTAAGACATAATGTAACTTCACAAAATCGATTACCCGTTGCCAACGGTACTCAAAGCGTCGATTAAAGCGCTGAGCCAGAATCGCCATTTGCAGTCGGTTCTGCGGAAACTCCTCACACAGCATGTTAATGCTCAGCTCTACCATGGCAATGGCAGAGGCTTCCAGTGGCTCAATAAACCCGGCCGACATACCAATCGCAAGGCAATTATTTTGCCAGCACTTTTTTCTGTAACCTGGGGTAAACGACAGGTGTCTGGGCACAAGTTGATTTATCTGTGTCCCATCTAATTGCGTCTCCAGGTGGTTCAGTAAAGCTTGCTCTGCCTGCTCCTTGCTGCACCAGTTTGAACTATAGGCAAAGCCCACTCCACGGCGATGGAAGAGTCCGATATCCCATATCCAGCCTTGGTTTTTGGCCGTTGCCAGGGTGGCAGATTGAATTGCGCTGTGTTGATTCTGATAGGGCACCTGCAGCGCAACAGCGGAATCTGTGGGAAGAACCTGGGCTACAGAATGCCAGGGGGTGTCATAATGCTGAGCTATCAGGCGCGCAGCCATACCACTGCAATCAATAAAAAAGTCAGCCTCAATGGCCCCCTGATGTTGCCCCACCAGTGCTTTAATATCGCCATTGGCATGACATATGACTTGTTCGATGTGATCGCGAATATGCTGGACGCCCAATTGTTGGGTGCAGTGTTCGGTTAACAAGGCCGCTAGTTGGTCGGCATCAAAGTGATAACCATAGTTCATCACATGCGCGTATTCCGGTGTTGCCTGTTGCTTTGGTGCAAGTCCGGCTTCGCAGACCGCGGGCTGACTACAAAACACCTCGGCAAATGGCTGGCGCTGTGCGTAATGCTGCCAATGCAGATAAGTGTTTATTTCGGTATAGCCCGAAGGGTTGGTGAAAGGATGGTAGTAATGTTCATCGGTGTTGCCGTGACGCCAGCTAATAAACTTAGAGCCTTGTTTAAAAGACGCCTGGCAACGCAGCAGAAAAGTAGATTCGGAAATGCCAATTTCACGCAGGGTATGACGCAGTGATGGCCAACTGCCTTCACCTACGCCGATAGTACTTAGGGTTGGGGATTCCACTAATGTGATGGCTATCATGGGATCCCGCTGCTGCATTTGGGCAGCAAGACGCCCCGCCGTTAACCACCCCGCGGTGCCGCCACCTAAGATGACGATTCGCTTAATGCTGTTTTCCATATCGCAATGCAGATTTCATTGATGCTGAGAGAATCATAAACTATCCGGTTGATAATGCGAAAAAACCAGTGCCTCGGAAGGCACTGGAAAACGGTACTACATGGACACACAATCAGAACTTGTAGCGAGCTCCTAAGGCATATCTGGCGCCCAACTCTTCCATACGCCACAACTGGGCGCTGGTTCGGCCATGGCGGCGACTGTTTTCTTCCGTGATATTGATGCCTTCCAGGAAGACTGTCAGATCTTCTGTAATATCGTACGAGACGTTGAAATCAATCTGAGACAGTGATTCGGTAAAGCCTGGCTCATTGACATACTGAGAGGTGGTATC
>JYMV01043040.1_pt1 | contig 12764 bp, 3 predicted proteins | sample 338911 | NCBI WGS metagenome assembly JYMV01 (sample SAMN03354496, study PRJNA234377) | hydrothermal vent metagenome | biome: Deep sea; feature: Hydrothermal plumes at the Eastern Lau Spreading Center, Western Pacific Ocean; material: Seawater | place: Tonga | collected 2009 | depth 2000 m m | reverse complement strand
CTGGACCAAGAGCCGGGTTATTTGTAGCACCTTGTGGATGCCCTCCATTGTTGGCACTGGATGCCGGTGTTATAAGCATATCATCCCCATCCGGGACATCATGTGGCGATTCTCTTTGTCCTCAAGTAGAAATTAAAAACTTTGGTTCTGATACACTTGTATCAGTTACGATAAATTACCAGATTGATGTCACCAATTATACCTATTCCTGGACAGGTTCACTCGCCCCTAATTTTACCGAAGTCGTTCAACTACCTTGCGTAGTAGTACCGGCAGGATCCCATACTTTCACGTCCTGGACAACCCTTCCGAATGGAGGTACTGATATGGACTTGCTGAATGATAGCGCTTCTACTTCGTTCAGCACCATTCAGGGTAGTGAAGTCACCCTTACGCTCACAACTGACAATTTCGGCTATGAGACATATTGGGAAATAACAGATTGTGCTTCAACAGTACTGGCTTCTGGGGGGAATCCATTGGCCCAACCTGGTGGTACGCAAAATACTGCTCTAAGTGACCCAGGGGCTTATGCTAGCAATAACACATTTATTGAAATTATATGCCTTGCTGATTCCTGTTACTGCTTTACCATTTATGATGACTTTGGGGATGGAATATGTTGTGTCAATGGTTCTGGTTCTTATTTGCTACAAGATCAATTTGGAAATACTCTTGCTTCGGGCGGAAGTTTCACGTCCTCAGAAACATCAAGTTTTTGCGTAACTTCTATAGTGCCAAATTCAGATTTCACCGCAAATAATACTACAATCTGTGAAGGTGATGCGGTCGTTTTCACTGACTTGAGCACTGAAGACCCAACCTTCTGGTCCTGGTCGTTCCCCGGAGGTACTCCTGCTACCGCTATGACACAAAATCCAACGGTGGTTTATAATTCTGCGGGCACTTACAATGTGAGTTTAACAACAACAAACATTGTTGGACCCGATACTGAAACATTTACCGGATACATCATTGTGAATGCCAACCCTACACTTGTTATGACCGGTTCCAGTGTTAATTGTACTTGTACGGGAACAGTGGAAGTCGCTGCTTCGGGCGGGTCTACGCCATATACCTATCTATGGAACGACCCTTCAACCCAGGCAACAGCAGTTGCAACTTCCTTATGTGCCGGAACTTATACGGTTACGGTAACAGACGCAAACGGATGTGTCGATATTGGAAACGCCACGGTGATTGAAACAGGAACGTTTAGCGCTGGAGTGACTTCAAGTAGTGATATAACCTGTAACGGAGCAAATGATGGAACGGCCACGGTTACTGCCGCTGGGGGTACAGGCCCCTACACCTACGCATGGAGCAACTCAGCTTCATCAGCATCAATATCTTCACTTGCGGCTGGTATCTACTCGGTCACAGTGATTGATGCAAATGGGTGCACATCCATCGACAATGTTACTATAACTGAACCATCCACTTTATCGGTTTCAGTTACGGATAAAAATGTAATGTGTTACAGGGATTGTAATGGGAGTTCAACAGCCACCCCTTCGGGAGGAGTACTTCCCTATACGTACCAATGGGATGATCCGGCATTGCAGAACACGGCAGCCGCACTCAACTTATGTGCCGGCTCTTACAATGTAACGGTAACAGATGCAAATGGCTGCACGGTAGTGGCCAGTGGAACAGTAACAGAACCTGCACAAATCGTACTGAATGCTACGGAAGTTGATGCCACATGTGGCAATCCAGATGGTTCGGCAACGGTTGCTCCTACGGGAGGTGCCGGCACATATACTTATTTGTGGGGTGACCCTCTCAGCCAAACCACCTCAACTGCTGTGGGATTGTCATCCGGAGGAGTTACGGTGATGGTAACCGATGCTGATGGTTGTTCAGTGACTGCTACAGTGGACATTGGTGCTACTGGTGGTCCAGTAATAACGATCCCTTCAACCTCTAACGTCACATGTAGCGGAGCCTGTGATGGAACTGCTACCTCATCGGTAACGGGTGGAACGGCTCCACTTACGTATTTATGGAGTGATGCTTCCAATCAAACAACAGTGACGGCCACTAATCTTTGTGCAGGGGCCTATTCGGTGAAGGTCACAGATGCGAATGGCTGCGTTGCCAGTGCCTCGCTTTCTATCACTGAACCTCCTTCACTAAATGGTGTAATTTCAGATAGCGTGATGGTAAGTTGCAATGGAATTTGCGATGGGTCCGCTACTATTGCAGTGACCGGTGGCACAGGAGCCTACACCTATTTATGGAGTAACGGACAAACCACATCAACAGCGACGGGATTGTGTGCAGCTACCCATACGGTCACGGTCACTGATGCCAATAATTGTACAACAGTGGTGACTGTTATCATTACCCAACCACCACCACTTACGGCACCTACAACAAGTTCGGTTACCGTATGTCCTTGCCCTTGTGCAGGCGTTGTAAGAGTGTTCCCGGCAGGTGGCACACCACCATATACGGTAATTTGGTCTAATGGCTTTGCGGAACAGTTCCAAACCAAATTATGTGATGGATCTTATTCAGTAACGGTAACGGACGCCAATGGATGTATAGTCACAGGTGGCCCTGAAATTATAACGAACTAGAAGATATGAGAAGCTTTACAATAGTGAGATTTCAGCTTTTTGTTATTTCCTGTGCCTTGGTTGGTGCAACTGTACAGCAAGTGCATGCCCAATCGAATACTACTATTAAGGTGAAAGAAGAAAAGAGTATTGTATTCACCATTGTGGGCATGAAAACAATGGAAGATGCGAGGAGAACAGAAGTCTTGTTATTAAATCTTCCTGGTGTCATAAGAGCACGGACAAGCTATGCCTCTTTCATGAGTAGCTGCATCACTTCACAAGGCTCCAATATTGACCAACAAACCATAACAGACTTGTTTGAGCCAGAAGGGTTTAGCATCGTAGATTACGCGGAACATATGATACAACATCCCCTGGTGCCGGTTGAGCACAAAACCGTTCAGGGTCAAGGCCTTCAGAGTCCAGGCGACCCTGATCCAATTGAAAAAAATAAGTATAAAATGGCGACTTCTCATGTTAAAGAAAAGATCAGACAATATGAGGTGATGAGGGAAGACGCTATCAAAAGAGGTGTGCCAACAAAAAAGTATGATGACAAGATCAATTGGCTTAAAAGTCAGCTCTGAATGAAGAATTAATTTGTAATTGAAGTGTTGCTAGATATTAACAAGACGATAACGAGGAAAATTATAGGTCGGGCCTTTGTACTCCTGATTTCGTTATGGTCATTTATTGACAAGGCAAACGGGCAGTGCAATCCTCCTCCTTGCGGTGTAGGGAATGTTGAGGTCGAAATTAGAATAACCACAGATAATTTCCCCAATGAATTTAGTTGGGTAATAAATGACCTTACAACAGGTCTTGCGGGATGTGGCATTTCTCCTTTCGGAGATTGTACCGGTGGCCTGAACGGCCCACCCTGGAATTACAATGCCAATACAACGTACATCTGGACACTGTGCTTTCCTGCGGGCAATGTGCTTGAATTTATTATTTCCGATGCAGCAAGTGATGGCCTCTGTTGTCTTTTTGGTACAGGATCTTATGAAGTTAATATTTGTGGTGGGGTTACCAATATTGTTACAGGAGGCTCCTTTGGATGCGACGAAACAACGACATTCACACTGCCAATGGATTGTTGTGGCGGCGGTGACTGCACAAACGGTATTCAGGACGGCAATGAAACTGGAGTTGATTGTGGTGGACCATGTTGTCCTTCCTGTCCCCCTATCTCTGCCAGTGACTGTCCTGATGCGGTAGACGTTTGTACAAATTTAGATTTTCAGATCCAGCCTGATGGCTTTGGGTTAGTAATGGAAATACCTCCTCTTGGGTCACTAGGTAACCCAAGTAACAACAATCCGGGTGGCAGTGGAAATTGGGGCTGCCTGAGAACCGGACCACCTGGAGTACCTGAGAACAATAGTACATGGATGATGATAACTATTGATAACCCTGGGTTTCTGGAATTTACGATGGGAGGCAATGGAACGCAAAGCCCTAATTTTTATGATTGGATAATGTACCCCTGGAGCCCAACAGCCTGCGCTGACATTCCTGCCAATCTTGTAGCTCCGGTTAGATGTAATTGGAATGGTGTCAATTTTGGAGGAACAGGGCTTGCCGGTACGGTACCAGCGGGTGGTCATTTCTCTAATTATGAGCCCCCCCTCCCTGTAAATTGTGGGGATAAATTCCTATTGGTCTTCTCGAACTATAGTTCGGCTATAACAAATGTACCAATGGAGTTCTATGGGACCGCCACCGTGACTTGCACACCTGAAGAGTTGACGATCTCAGTAATTCCACCAAACCCTACAATATGTTTGGGAGAATCGGTTACCCTTACGGCAAATGGTGCGGACACATACACATGGTCCCCCTCAACAGGGCTCAGTGACAGCACAGGTACGATTGTCATTGCTACTCCTACGGTAACCACCACCTACACCTTGACTGGTACAACTGGATGTGTATCAGGAGATACTACTGTAACTGTTATAGTCCAGGCACCTAATGCAGGCTTCACATATACTGGATCCCAATGTTTGAGCAGCAACAATATCAGTTTCACCAATACAGGTGACGCACCGGGGAGCTGTGGAGCGGGATGTCCTACCTACACATGGGATTATGGAGATGGTACTGGTTCAACTGGAACAAATTCTGGAGCTGCAAATCCTACCCACGTGTATACGTCAGCCGGAACTTTTACAGTAACGCAGATCGTGGATGACGGATCATGTATCGCGGTCTATACGCAAGAAATTACCATCTCTGATCCCATTTCTTCCGTATTTGGAACTGAGGAAAGCTGCACCGACGGATGTGATGGAGCGGTCAATCTTACCGTCCTCGGCGGCAACGAACCACTTACCTATTTATGGTCCAATGGTGCGATTACTGAAGACATTCTCGATATCTGTTCAGGAACATATATAGTTACTGTCACTGACACCTACGGGTGTACTACGGTGTCGAGCACAACACTTAATCCAATTGTAGATATTATCAGTGGATTCACCTACAATGGAAATCAATGCCTGCTGAACAATAGTTACATCTTCACGAACACCGGAGATGCACCTGGAAGCTGTGGTCCTAACTGCCCAACCTATTGGTGGGATTATGGTGATGGTAACAATTCAACAGGTACTGACGCAAGTGCGGCGAACCCCACCCATACCTATTCAACTGCAGGCACCTACACGGTAATGCAGGTTATTACCGATGGGAGTGGATGTACGGACACTACAACACTGACGCTTCAGGTACTTGATCCCCCAGTTGCAGCAAGTTCGGGGGTAGACGAAAGTTGCCTGAATGCCTGCAACGGTACGGCAACGGTGACCACGAGTGGAGGGGGCCCCATTGCTAACTACAATTGGAGTACGGGAGGTAACACACAGACTATCACTGGTTTATGTGCTGGCACCTACTACGTAACAGTTACAGATATTAATAGTTGTCAAGACAGCACATCAGTAACAATTAATACCGGAACAGATATCAAGGCCGGATTTACTTATAACGGTGATCAATGTCAAAACGGCAACAGCTACCTATTTACAAACCTGGGAACTGTACCTGGCTTTTGCGGCCCCGGCTGCCCTACCTATACATGGGACTTTGGTGATGCTTCTACGCAAACCGGAACAACTGCGGGAGATGCCAGTCCAACACATACGTACAGCACACCAGGTACATATACGGTCATACAGATAGTTTCAGATGGTCCCTGCGCTGACACCATGATCCAAACAATCACGGTGTATCCCGAGCCAACCATTACCATCACACCAACGGACCTGTCATGCGCGGGAGTATGTGATGGCGCTGCTGATTTGACGATATTGACTGGAACACCTCCTTTCACATACAATTGGACGAATTTTGAGACAGCGCAGGATCTTGCGGGAGTATGTGCAGGCACATACGGTGTTACGGTAACTGATTCGGCAGGGTGCACTGTTACAGGCACGGTAACTATTGATGAACCACCACCAATTGTCATTACACTTACACCAACAAACCCCTCTTGTAACGGAACATGTGATGGATCAATCACCTCATCGGTATCTGGAGGAAGTGCACCTTACACCTATTTGTGGAACTGTGCGGACACCTTCATGGTAGTAGTAACAGATGCAAATGGATGCTCGGATAGTGACACGGTTTCCATTGTTACCCCTCCGCTATTGGGAGCAACAATTAGCGGTGCTGATGCCACATGTAATGCTGTTTGCGATGGCTTCGCCGCAGTATCTGCCAGTGGCGGAACCACACCTTACACCTATAACTGGGATGATCCGCTCTTTCAAACCACGGATACAGCAAACGGCCTATGTGCAGGCACTTTCACCGTAACTGTTACTGACGCTGGAAATTGTGATACTATTCTCACCTATGTCGTTAACGAACCTCTGGCAATTACCCTGTCCACAAGTTCTACACCAGCCACTTGTGGCAATCCGGATGGTTCAGCATGTGTAACACCATCAGGCGGAACAACACCATACACCTATTTATGGAATGATCCCGGCGCACAAACTGATAGCTGTGCAATTACCCTGCTAGCAGGAGGCTACACCGTACAAGTGACAGATTCCAATGGATGTGTTGCCTCCTCGCCGGTTTCGGTGAGCGATGTAGGATCACCCACGGCATCCATTACGGATAGTGCAGATGTATCGTGCAGTGCGGGCAGCGACGGAAGTGCCACGGTAACAGGCGCTGGAGGCACGCCATTGTACACTTATTCCTGGGACACTTCTCCTGTACAAACAAATGCCATAGCCACAGGTCTTCCAACCGGAACCTATACGGCCACATTAACTGATGCGAATGGATGTGTCACATCCACTTCAGTGACCATAGGAGAACCGCTTTTATTAACCGTCTCGATTACTGCAAACTCCAATGTCACATGTGCAACTGCCTGTGACGGAACTGCCACTGCCTCTGTATCAGGTGGAACAACACCATATACGTATTCATGGGATTCCTCCCCTATCCAGACCAACGCGGGAGCAACTGCTTTATGTGCCGGATTCTATACCATCTCTGTAACTGATTCTGCAGGGTGTACTGCGACAGATACTATTACATTAACAGAACCGCTTCTAATTGCGGCCAGCATCCTTGGTGCAGATGTGTCATGTAATTTAGGCACGGATGGATCGGCGGACTTAACCGTCTCTGGAGGTACAATGCCTTATACGTATGCGTGGTCACATGGCCCAACTTCGGAGGATGTGTCAAACTTAGGAGCAGGGCCGTACACAGTGACTGTTACAGACGTTAATGGATGTAATACGACTGCATCAATTAACATTAGTCAGCCCTTGGCAATCACTCTCAGCACCATTGAGGTAGATGCGAACTGTGGACAGGACGATGGCACTTCCACTGTTTCGGCTACTGGTGGTACAGGGGCATATACCTATTCGTGGAATACCTCACCTATCCAAACAAACGCAATGGCCACAGGCCTATTCCCTGGAACTTATACTGCAACAGTTACTGATTCTAATGGTTGCTTCGAGACAATTAGTGCCACCATAGCAGATATTCCAGGGGGATCTGCATCAGCAGTAGTAGATAACAACACAAGTGGATTCAATATTTGTGACGGGCAGGCCACCGCCAGCATGACCGGTGGTACAGCACCTTACACCTATCTATGGGATGATCCGGCGGCGCAGACCACGGCAACGGCAGCTGGCCTTTGTGATGGAACCTTCTGTGTTACGGTGACAGATGCCAACGGTTGCCCTGATAGTGTATGTATTACCATTGCACTGATGTACTTTGTAGCGGAAATTGCACGGGTGCGGCAGACCTAACCGTTACAGGTGGCATCCCTCCTTATACGTACCTCTGGAATCCCGGGGGTATGACTGCAGAAGATATCATCAACCTATGTGCTGGAACATATACGGTAGATGTTACCGATTCCAACGGGGTGGTTTCCACTGATTCAGTAACAATTACAGAACCCGCCTCGCCGTTGACGGCATCTGTGGCAGGAACAGATATACTGTGCAACGGTCAAACGACGGGTGCAATAGATCTTAGTGTTTCAGGTGGTACCGCGCCATACACGTATTCCTGGACACCTGGGGGAGAGACCACTGAAGACCTAAGCAATTTGGGGCCCGGACTTAATACAGTAACTGTTACTGATACGAATGGCTGTACCGCCACTACTAGCTATACGGTTATTGAGCCAACAGCAATCTCCTTGACAAGTTCCGGAATTGATGCGAACTGTGGACAGTCAGATGGCCAGGCATCAGTGAGTGCCTCTGGAGGGGTTAGTCCTTTCACGTATTCATGGAATACGTCACCTGTACAAACTGGTAATACCGCAACAGCCATCCCAGCAGGAACATATACCGTTGTTGTTACTGATGCCTCAGGATGCCAGGACTCTACAACGGTGAACATTAGTGATCTGGGTGGTGGAACAGGAACAATTACCACTGATAACGATGCTTCATGCTTTGGGACTTGCGATGGACAAGCCAGTATTTCACTCGTTGGTGGATCAACTCCTTTTACATATGCCTGGGATGACCCTTCAACTCAGACCACTGCTACCGCCACTGGCTTATGCGTAGGGACTTATAATGTGAGTGTTACTGATGCCGTTGGCTGCCTCGTAACGGGTATGGCTACTATTGCAGAGCCGGGGGCAATTATCCTTGGTGTATCTGGAATCGACGCCACCTGTTTTGGGATATGTGATGGAAGTGCTACAACGACTGTATCTGGAGGAACAACGCCTTATACCTACGCCTGGAATACGTCTCCTGTACAGGTCACCAGTAATGCCACTGGTTTATGTGCAGGAAATTATTCCGTCACTGTTACCGATGCAAATGCATGTGACACCATTGAAACTGTCGCCATTAATGAACCGCTGGAAATTGTAGTCACCACCACAACAATAACTTCAACATGTGGACAAGCCAACGGGTCTGCAACTGCCTCTGTAACCAATGGTACGACGCCTTATACCTATATATGGAGCAATGCTCCTCCATCTACCAGTGTTGCTGCCACGGGTCTACTTGCGGGCTCTTATACACTAACTGTTACAGATGTAAATGGATGCACTGGTATTGGCACAGCCGCAGTGAGCGATACGCCCTGGAGGAAACGATGGAAGTTTAGAAGTGTTCGTCAACGACGGTTCACCACCATACACCTACTCTTGGAATGATCCCCTTAGCCAAACAACCACAATTGCAACTGGGCTAGTGGAGGGTACTTATGTGGTAACAATCATAGACGTCACAGGATGCACTACGACGGCATCCAGCACGATTATGGCTGCCCCGCTATTGGTTGCGTCTGTCAGTACAAGCACCGATCCATCTTGTAATACAGTTTGTGATGGCTCTGCTACCGTTACCATTAGTGGCGGCACAGCCCCATACACTATCTTGTGGGATGATCCAGGTACTCAAACGACGGCAACAGCAATTGGATTGTGCGATGGGTCCTACACGGGTACAGTGACGGATGCCAATGGATGTACAGATACAGCAACAGTAACACTCACAGAGCCTCTAACACTGAATGTCACAACGTCCATGTTCCCTGCAAGCTGCTCGGGTGTCTGCGATGGTTCAATCGCGACGAGCGTAGCTGGAGGAATCGCTCCTTACACATATGCGTGGGATGATCCATCAAGTCAAACAACAGGCACAGCATCCAGTCTTTGTGCAGGTGGATTTAATGTGACTGTGACCGATGCCAATGGATGTACATCTATAATTTCTGAAACAGTTACGGAACCCGCTCCGTTGGTTTCAACTGTTATATCGATAGTTGGTGTGAGCTGCAATGGAGTGTGCGATGGCTATGCTGAAATCTCCGTTGCAGGAGGGACTGCTCCCCTGACTTATTTGTGGAGCAATGGGCAAACCACTGCTTTGGCTATAAATTTATGCGGTGGAGCACTGACTGTAGATATTACGGATGCCGGTGGGTGCACAATAAGCGATGCTGTAGTGATCCCAGAACCAGCTGCAATGGTTAATGCATTCACTAGTATCAACGTGGACTGCTTTGGAAATGCCAACGGTGTTGCTACAGCGAACATTACTGGCGGAACTGCTCCCTATACTTATTTGTGGGACGATCTGAATCTACAAACTACAGCTTCTGCAACTGGCTTGATCGGAGGGAGTTTCACGGTACTAGTCACTGATTCAAGCGGATGTACATTGTCTGAAAGTATTACCATTACAGAGCCACCAGCTATCGCCATGACGCTCGATACAACGGGTGCCAACTGTGGTTTTAGTGACGGGTCGGCATGCGTTACCGTCTCAGCTGGGGTTGCTCCATTCACATACTTGTGGGATGATCCTTCTAACCAAACAACAGCTTGTGTTGTAGCTATTTCATCAGGTACATACAATGTTACAGTCACGGATGCCACAGGCTGTAATGCTACGGGGCTGGTGGTTGTTAACGACCTGGGAGCCCCAACGTTAATGATCTCGTCCTTTGCAGATGCAAATTGCAGTGGAGGCTGCGATGGATTTGCAACAGTACAAATTTTGAACGGAGACCCTCCTTATGTTTACTTATGGAACGACCCAGGTGCTCAAACTACTGCCAATGCTGCTGGCCTGTGTGCTGGTACCTATATTGTTAATATTCTGGATTCCAACAACTGTTCAGGTAGCATTTCTGCAACAATTGGTGAGCCAACACTGCTAAGTGGGGTGATCTCTGCACAAACACCTACCTCATGTGCCGGTTCTTGTGATGGAACAGCAGCTGCACTTGGCTCAGGTGGTACTCCTCCTTATAGCTATCAGTGGAACGATCCCAGCTTGCAAACCACTCAAACTGCAGTCGGGTTGTGTGCAGGCACTTACGGACTCACGATTATAGACGGTAATGGTTGTACTGACACAACTTCTGTTACCATTGCAGAGCCACTGATCATTACGCTGACCACATCTACTGTGGCTGCTAACTGTGGTCAGTCAGATGGAAGTGCAACGGTATCTGCATCAGGAGGGAACGGCCTTTATGGTTACCTATGGGATGATGTCGGTTCTCAAAATACTGCCACAGCGCTCAACATTCCCGCCGGAACATATACGGTAATTGTTACTGACATTTTAGGATGTACTGCATCTGCTACGGTAACCGTCAGTGACCAGCCAGCGGGAACCGCGAGCATCCCGATATCGGTCGACGTGTCATGTAATGGAGGAAATGATGGTAATGCCACGGTTTCAATGGCTGGTGGAACACTCCCTTTTACCTATTTATGGGATGATCCGCTCTCACAAACAACAAGTACTGCCACAGGCCTTGGCGTCGGTTTAGTCACCGTCTCAGTGACTGACTCTGTCGGTTGTTTGGTAACTGCCAGCACCACAATTAACGAACCGACATCAGTGGTGGTAAATGCGAGTGGAGTAGATGTATCCTGTAAACAGGGTTGTGATGGTTCAGCAACTGCTATTGCCACCGGTGGAACAGGAGGTTATTCTTATCAATGGGATGATCCGCTGGCGCAGACCAACGTAACAGCATTCGCATTGTGCGCAGGGCAATTTATTGTCACTGCTACTGACATGAATGGTTGCACAGATACGGCCTCAATCCTCTTAGGTGCACCTGATTCTATAGTATTGTCTGAAACCCACAGCGATGCCAATTGCGGCCAGGCAGATGGAATAGCAACAGTCACTGTAACCGGAGGTACCGGCCCTTATACCTATTTGTGGAATCCAGGTGGTCAAACCACGCCATTTGTTACCAACCTATCTGCCGGAACGTATTTTGTAACGGTTACTGATGCGAACCTTTGTTCTGAATCGCTTCCTGTAACAATTTCAGACCTCAACGGACCAAGCGTTAGCATCTCATCTACTGTGGATGTTAATTGCAACGGGGGCACCGATGGCCAGGCCAATGCAGTGGTAACTGGTGGATTGCCAGGTTATTCGTACTTATGGAATGACCCGATGAGCCAAATTACCCCATCCGCAGCAAATCTTGCTGCTGGTATCTATACCATAACGGTTGTAGATGCGAATGGATGTATAGCATCTACTACAGCAACAATTAATGAACCGGCGCCTATAGTCTTTAACCCAGCGTCAACAAACCCAACTTGTTTCGGTGATTGCAATGGAACTGTGGGAGTCACTGCAACGGGTGGTATGCCACCCTACCAATATGTATGGAACGATCCAGGAGCACAAACAAATGCAACTGCGATAGGACTTTGTGCAGGGACCTACATCGGGAGCATTACCGATTCTAACAACTGTACAGTGATCGCAACAATTGCAATATCAGACCCTCAACCTATTACATCATCAATTTCTTTTGTTGATGAAACATGTTTTGGGGGCTGTGACGGTTCTCTTACTGTAAATGCGAATAACGGTACCGGTGCATACACATACATCTGGGATGATCCATTTACACAAGCTACCCAGACCGCTGGCAGCCTTTGCGTTGGCACATACAATGTGACCATAACCGATAATAATGGATGTTTGGCGACTGCTTCTGGAACCGTTAGTGGCCCTATAGACTTAAACATTCTCATTAGTTCGTCAGGGAACAATCCTTGTTTTGGCAACTGTCAGGGGTTTGCACAAACGACTGTAACAGGAGGCTCGGCACCTTTCACCTATTTGTGGAGCGACGGGCAAATTTCAGCGCAGGCGGTAAATCTTTGTGCCGGGA
>JYMV01052313.1_pt1 | contig 12765 bp, 15 predicted proteins | sample 338911 | NCBI WGS metagenome assembly JYMV01 (sample SAMN03354496, study PRJNA234377) | hydrothermal vent metagenome | biome: Deep sea; feature: Hydrothermal plumes at the Eastern Lau Spreading Center, Western Pacific Ocean; material: Seawater | place: Tonga | collected 2009 | depth 2000 m m | reverse complement strand
TCCCAATTAATATTGGACATCCCAAACTATGAAATGTGGAAATTTTAGACATAATTCTTAGGTTATGTTCTAAGTTTTTTCCAAAACCTATTCCAGGGTCTATTAAAATAAATTCTTTTTTAAAATTTTTTTTTATACAAAAATTAATTTTTTCTTCAAAAAAGTCAAAAATATCTAATAAAGCATCATTATACTTAGGATTTTTTTGCATAATATCTGGTGTCCCTTGCATATGATGCAAAATAAAAGGAGTATTTTTTGAATTAATAACATCAAAAGATTTGTTATCAAAATTTAAACTAGATACATCGTTAATAATATCAACACCTTGTTCGATACCTTTTCGCATCACATATGATTTTCTTGTATCTAAAGATAAAGGTATATTGGGAAAATTTTTTTTAAATTTAATAACAATATTTTTTATTCTATTCCACTCATCTTGATCACTTATAGTTTTTGAACCTGGTCGAGTTGACTCGCCTCCAATATCTATAATTGTTGCACCGCTCTCTATCATTAGCCTAACTTGATCATGTGCCTTTGATTCTTCAAGGAATAATCCGCCATCAGAAAAACTATCAGGTGTTACTCGAATATTTTTTCTTTTGGAAGTTATTTTTTTTAAGTCAGCCTTGATTACAGTTTTTTTTTCCTTACTTAATGAATTAATTTCAAATATTGAACATGAATTACTTTTAATAATCTTTCTTTTTTTTCTTTGAAAAATTTCTAGTTGATTAAAGGCTATGCTTGGATTTCCAGCTAGAGGAAGACATTTTTTCTTTGCAATAAGCCTTCTGGCGTAATTTCCATAATAGAAATTACACGGTCTTGTGTAACATTCGCGCATTAAAAATATTAAGTAGCAGGTTTTGGTTTTAAACCTAAAGACCCAAGTGCTGAAGATTCTTCTTTGTGTTTGTCATCATCTTCATCGGTTGATCTTTTTGGTTGAATATTCTTGAAAATTAAATTTTTTATTTCTTCTCCACTTAGTGTTTCATACATCAAGAGAGCTTTTGCTAATTTATGTAAATCTTCTAATTTTTCTGTAAGAATTTTCTTTGCTCTTTGATACCCCGCATCAACGATTTTTTTAACTTCTGAATCAACCTTTTTTGCAGTTTCCTCAGACATATGTTCTTGTCTAGTAATTTGTTTTCCGAGAAAAATTTCGTCCTCATTAGCTCCATAACTTAATGGACCAAGATCTTTACTCATTCCATATTTTGTAACCATATCTTTTGCTAATTTAGTAGCCATTTGAATATCAGAAGAAGCTCCTGAGGTTACTTTTGAGTGACCAAAAATCATTTCTTCAGAAACTCTACCACCCATAGCCTTTGATATATTTGCTTCCAGATATTCTCTTGTGTGAGAATATTTATCTCTTTCTGGCAATGTCCAAACTAGACCTAAAGCTCTTCCCCTCGGTATAATTGTCGCCTTATGTATAGGATCTGATGCTTTTTCGTTTAAAGCAACGATTGCATGACCACCTTCATGATATGCAGTTAATTTTTTGTCATCTTCAGTCATAACCATAGATCTTCTTTCTGCCCCCATCATTACTTTATCCTTGGCTTCCTCAATATCTTCCATAGTTACAATTCTTTTATTTTTTCTGGCTGCTAACAATGCAGCTTCATTCGCTAAATTAGCCAGGTCAGCTCCAGAAAATCCAGGAGTTCCACGAGCAATTGTTCTTAATTTTACATCAGGACCAATGTTAATTTTTTTAATATGAATTTTTAGAATAGCTTCTCTTCCTATAATATCAGGATTTGATAAAACTACCTGTCTATCAAATCGTCCAGGTCTTATTAAAGCAGGATCTAAAACATCTGGTCTATTAGTCGCAGCTACTATTATTACGCCTTCATTTGTATCGAAACCATCCATTTCGACCAGTAATTGATTTAACGTTTGCTCTCTTTCGTCATTTCCCCCACCAAGCCCGGCTCCTCTACTTCTTCCAACAGCATCGATCTCATCTATAAAAATTATACATGGAGCATTCTTTTTTCCTTGCTCCATCATATCCCTAACTCTTGCAGCACCAACACCAACAAACATTTCAACAAAATCTGATCCCGAAATTGTAAAAAAAGGCACATCAGCTTCTCCTGCTATTGCTCTTGCCAGTAAAGTTTTACCTGTTCCCGGCGGTCCAATTAAAAGTGCTCCTTTTGGAATTTTTCCTCCGAGTCTTCTAAACTTTTTCGGGTCTCTTAAAAATTCTACTATTTCTTCGACTTCTTCTTTAGCTTCATCGATGCCGGCAACATCGTTAAATGTTACCATGCCTCTAGCTTCTGATAATAATTTTGCTTTAGATTTTCCAAATCCCATAGCCCCACCTTTTCCACCTTGCATTTGACGCATAAAAAATACCCATACACCAATAAGTAAAAGCATTGGAAACCAAGAGAGAAGAATTCCTAATAGTGAAGGCATTTTGTCTTCAAGTGGTGAAGCTGTTATGCTTACTCCTTTTGAAGCTAGCTTCTCTACTAAATTTGGATCGTTAGGAGCATAAGTGTTAAAAGCTGTTCCATCTGATAAAATACCTTGAATATCATTACCCTTAATTTCCACTTGGACAACTCTACCATCATCAATGTTTTTTAAAAATTCAGAGAAAGGCATTTTGTCTGAAACCATAGAACTTTTTGGATTTTGGAATAATTGAAAAAGCCCTACTACAAGTAGAATTATTACACTCCACATCATTAAGTTCTTTAAATTCATGCTCTATTTAAGATAACCATTATTTTTAGGTAAACAAGTGACATTTTATCGTTTTATTATAATAAAGCTGTTACTTTTGTGGCTGATATGACACTTTTCTTACTTTTAATTCTTTAGAAATTAAAATAAAATTATCTTTTTCCTCCACAATGCAGCCTCCTAAAGTAGATTTAGTAAATTTACTTTTTTTTACTCGATTGATTAAATTTATAACTTTTTTAGATCTTGGAGGATAATATGTTCCTGACACAAGCGATAAAATATCGGAAAAAGATTTAAAAACAATCTCTCCAGCTTCATCAGAAAATATTTTTTTATTTATTAAACATTTATTTTTTGACACAAAAGATGCATGTTTGTGTAAAGCTTTATTTTTATAAAAATTTAAGGCTTGATTAGCAGAGACAAGGTTGTCTACCGTTTTGATAATTTTTCTTGTATCTAGCCCTTCTTTTTCCATATTTTTTCTATATTTTCTTATCCTAACGCGTAAAAATTTTTCATCGTTGTTTGTTGGATCTTTAATATAAGTTTTAAAATAATTTAAAGTTACATATTTTAAATCCTTTTTTTCTAAACTTAGAAAGGGTCTTATAATTTTTAAATTGTTATTATATTTTGCTTTTACTGGCATTGATGATAAACCAGTCAATCCACTTCCTCTTAATAATCTTATAAAAAAATTTTCAATTTGATCGTCTCCATGATGTGCGGTAATTAAATATTTTACTTTATTTTTCAAGCAATAATTAGATAACATGGTATATCTTATATCTCTGGCTTTTTTTTGTATATTACTTGTTGGCACTTTGCCTTTCCAGCTAAGAATTTTGCTTAATATTTTTCTTTTTCCTAACATTGCTTTAACTTTTAATGCTTCTTGGTAAGATTCTTCTCTTAGATTATGATCTACAATTAAAACATGAATTTTATTACCAAATTCAGATGCGTACACTTTTGTAAAATAAGCTAAACACAAACTGTCTGAGCCTCCAGAAACTGCTAGTGCAAAACTTTTATCTTTAATATTTTTATAAATTATAGATTTAAACTTTGTGTAAAAATTTAGAATTTTAGGATCTTTAAATAATAACTTTTTTTTTTTAACTTTTTTTCTCGCAATTGAATTTTTTCTTTTCATACTCAGCTTTTTGAATAACAGACTGATTTGCCTGTGGATATTGATCTTTTATCCCTAAAATCATAGAGCAACCTTGTTCTTTTTCGCCAATTTGAACTAACATAACACCTAACTTGAGCAGGTTTACCGGCGCTTTATTACTTTTTGGATAATTTTGGTAACCATCTAAATAAGCTGTAGCGGCATCTTGATAAAGTTGTCTAATTCTGAAAGTTTCTCCGTACCAATATTGAGCATTTCCTGCGAGCTGGTGTTTGGAATTATTATCCACAAATTCCCTTAAAGCAAACTCTGCCGTTTCATAATCTCCTACTTTAATAAAACTTAGGGCAAATTTATATTGTTCCTCCGGAGTGGTGTCAGGAAGAATTTTTTCAGTTCTTGCAGCAGTTTCAGTAACAACTGTACCCACTGATTCTATAGATTGTGTTTTTTGAATTTGTTCAGCGGCTGCAATATCAGAATCTGATACGCTTCCCAAGTCTTGTGACTCACCACTACCTGGTAATTTTTCGGGTTCACTAAGAACAGCTTTGTCTCCCATACTTGAGTCAGATCTTTCTAAATCTTGAAATCGCATTTGATTATCTGTCTGAACTTTTGTAATTCTGTTAGATAATTTATCTATTTTAAAATTAATTTCTTCAAAGTTATTTGTCAAAATTTTAAATTGTTCCTCAAGTTCAGATAATTTAAGCAAATGCCTTGTTAAAATGTCACTGCCTTCACTTGATAACTCTTCGTTATTAAACGTAGTTTTTACATCTTGATTATAAACTGCTTTTTCCAAAGTTTTAATATCTTTTTGCAAAATTTGTAATTGCTCTAATATTAGCTCTGTTTCTTCAGCATAAACTTTATATGAGTAAAAACTAATTAAGGTGAAAATTAATAATATTTTAACTGAAAAGGTAAGTATTCTATTCATTGATTTTTTATATTTAAAGAAAAATAAGGCAAAAAAAAGACCCACAAAACGTAATTTTGTGGGTCTTTCTTGAAATTTTATTTTAAACTTTAATTAGCTTTGACTGTTACTGATCTTCTATTTTGAGACCACGCCAAAGGATCAGACCCAGAATTTACTGGTCTTTCTTTTCCATAACTTATAACTGATAATCTGTTTCCAGAAATTCCATAAGTCATTAAATAATCTTTCACTGCATTAGCTCTTCTTTCGCCTAGAGCCAAGTTGTACTCTCTTGTTCCTCTTTCATCAGCATGTCCTTCGATACTGAACGTAAGATCTCCTTGCTTTCTCATATAAGCTGCTTGCTTACGTAAAGTGTCCCTTGATGCAGTTGTCAATACAGATTTGTTAGTTGCAAAGAATACTCTATCTTTAACTCCGGTTGCTAGATATTCAACAGTTTCTGTTCCTGTATAAACATCCCCTTGCATCATACCCGTTTGTTTTTTAACCTGTGTTGCGCAGGCTGTAAGAGCCACTCCTGCAAAAATTATCACTAAAAATTTTTTTAAATTTATTGCTAAACTCATGTATTTCTCCCTAATTATTACTAATCCTTTCGAAATTTATTCGATCGCTATAGAATATTTCAAAATAACATTCAAGTTGCAAGTTAAATTTTCTTTAAAAAAGCTTACTTTGACAACAAAGAAGACCAGGACGGGTCTGATCCATCAGTTTCAGTCTCTATAAGTCTCTCATTATACCCTGTTAAGTCGATTGACCAAAGTTTAGCTGAAAAGCCTTTTCCTTCTGAATCTGATTTTGTTTCTCTATAAAAAATTAGAACTCTACCATTAGGTGACCATGAAGGTGCTTCTTGATAAAAATTTTCAGTTAATAATCTTTCTCCACTTCCATCAGGTCTCATTACTCCAATATAAAATCTACTTTTGTGAACTTTTGTAAATGCAATAAGATCGCCTCTTGGTGACCAAACAGGGGTTCCGTATAAACCTTTTCCAAAAGTTATTCTCTTAACATTAGAGCCATCACTTCTCATTACATAAATTTGCTGTAAACCACTTCTGTCGGAATTAAAGCAGATATATTTTCCATCAGGTGAATATGAGGGCGAAGTATCAATAGAAGTGTGGTCAGTAATTTTTTCAACCACTCTCGTACTCATATCCATTGTATAAATATCTGAGTTCCCATCTTTTGCAAAACTCATAATAATTTTTTTACCATCAGGAGAAAATCTCGGAGCGAAAGTCATTCCGGGGAAATCGCCAACAACTTCTTGAACTCCTGTTTCAATATCAAGTAAATACACTCTAGGTAGATTTCTAAAATAGGATAAATAAGTTACTAATTGATTCTTTGGACTAAATCTGGGTGTTAGTACCAATTCATTTCCTAAAGTTAAATATTTTACATTCGCGCCATCTTGATCCATTATCGCAAGTTTTTTATATCTTTGAGTTTTTTTGCCAGTTTCAGAAACGTAAATAATGCGTGTATCAAAATATCCTTCTTCACCTGTTAGTCTTTGATAAATTTTATCTGAAATTATATGAGCTACTCTTCTCCAATTTCCGGGCGTAGTGGAAAAAGCTAAAGCTATCATTTCTTTTGCTGCTACCACGTCCCATAGTCTAAACTCTACTCTTAATTTATCATCAGAAACTGTTACTTTGCCAGTAACGAGGGCTTGTGCTTTTATTAATCTCCAATCTTCAAATCTCGGTTTAACGTGGGCAATATCAGGTTTTTGAACAAAAGAGTCCTTTTTTAAAGGATTAAATAAACCAGATCTTCTAAAATTTACTTCGACTATTTCAGAAATTCTTGCTCCCACATTTTTAATAACCTTGTCACCTTCTTTTAGATCTTTTGAACCCGATTCAATATAAAGCGGAGAAACAGCTATAGGTAAAGGATTGAGATTTCCTCTTGTTATATCAACTTCAACTAATGCAATTGCTGAACTATTAATGATAAATACATAAAAAATAACTAATATTAATTTTTTCATGCTATCCTTTTACCATTTCGTTTGCATCAAAGTTTAGTTGTAAATCTTTCCATTTTTCATAACCAGTCGGCGGAACTCTAAGTGGCTGGCAGATTCTTATTGCTCTAAGCGCACTCTCTGCTAAAACTTTATAAAAGCCTTGCCCAGGTTTATTCATACGAGCATGATCTAATATTTCTGATCTTAAAACTGTACCATCTGGTTTTAACCTTAGTTTAATTCTTACCAATAAATTATCTTTATAAGGTAAACCTAAAGGTAAGCTCCAGCAACCAAAAATCTGGGCCTTTAAAGCATCCTCTTGGTTTAAAGTTAAAGCATTAGCAAAAGAAGTCTTAACACTGCTTTGTGTAAGTTTTTTATTTTTCTTTAAAGTTTCTGCAGTCTCTTCCTTTGATTTATCAATAAGTGCGGCTATTTGATTAGGATCAAAAAGCTCCTTTTTTTCAAATTCAGAAACCTGCCTAATCTGCTCTTTAATTTCTTTAGGATTTTGTTTTTTTTTTACTATTTGTTTCTTCTCTTTGTTTAAATCCTCCGGTAAAGGAATTCTATCGGGTTTCTCTTTTTTCATTTCTGCTGGAGGCGCCTGTTCAGAAACTACTCTTTCTTCCATTTTTTTTTTTATTTTTTCAAGAGTTTTTGCAGCCTTAGCTGCAAATGGAATATTAGTTTTGTCAGCAATTTGAATTAAATCAACAGATATTATTGGAGGCAAATCAATTGGAGCTCTTTTCATAAACGGCAAAGTTATGGCTGTAATAACAATCATAGCTGAGTGAAAGATCAAAGATAGAAAGATACTTCTGGTCATATCAATTTTTATATGGCTCAGAAATTAAAGCAACCTTTGAAAATCCAGCTCCAGATAACCTTCCCATGATTTCTAGTACTCGGCCGTAATTAATTGCTCTATCTCCTCTCACATATATCCTAGTATCTGTTCTATTGTTTGATATTGCCAGAATTTTTGGGACTATTTTTTCAAACTCAACCTGATGTTCCTGGATAAAAACTTCTCCTTTAGAATTAATTGATAATGTCAAGGGTTCTTGATCCTCTGATAAAGAGTCAGCTGCAGATTCTGGTAAATCCACTTGAACACCTACAGTTAATAAAGGGGCTGTAACCATAAAAATTATAAGCAAAACCAACATTACATCAACAAAAGGTGTAACATTAATTTCGCTCATTGGTTCTTTGGATGAACGATTTAATTGAAAGCTCATTAGTATATTTTAAATAATTGATATAAATCTTTTAGAAAAATTTTCTATGCGTGCAATTACAGCAGGTACAGCCGCAAGCAAACCTAAAGCCGTTGCAAAAAGTGCTTCTGCTATTCCAGGCGCAACTATTGCTAGACTGGTATTTCTTGAAATAGCAATTGATTGGAAAGAATTCATTATTCCCCAAACTGTTCCAAACAAACCAATGAAAGGAGCGGTTGAACCCACTGTGGCTAAAAAAATAAAATGTTTTTCAATTGAATTAATTTCATTATCTGCTGAAATTTCAAGAACTCTACTTACTCTATTTGTTTGAACGGAGGATGATTTAGATTTAGTTTTAATTAATTCATTCATTGCTGATTGAAATATACTCGCCAGAGGATCTTTTTCTTTGTTTGTAAAACTATTGTAAAAACTTTCTGCTGATCTTGATTTCCAAAATTTATCTTCAAAACTAGAGGTGCTTTTTTCTATTCTTTTAAAAAGTCTATATTTTTCAAAAATTAAAGCCCAAGAATAAACTGATGCTGCAATTAAAATAATAATGACGCTTTTAACAACAAAATCTGCTCTAAGAAAAAGTTGGATTATAGAGAAATCTGTTGATCCGCCTAATCCAATAACTTGTGTAGCTACTTCTTGTTCCATGAAAGCTAATGTGCATCTAAATGTGTCATGAATTTGGCACTAAAGCCAAATTTTTATGAGGATTAAAGTTGTGTATCGTTGAAATATCTAGCAATTAAAATTGCGTCAGCTTTATTTGAGTCTTTCTTTCTGGAAAGTTTGCTCGATATTTCGGGATAAGTTTCAATTACTTTTGTTCTACTCGCGTCCTTATTAGTTTTAATCAAATTAAAGTGTTTTTTCCATTTAGTCGGTCTAACAAAATATATTGGTAAACTTAAAGCCGAGCAAATACCCTTGATCACACCAAAAGATTGACCAAAATTAAACATGCTGGTCACCCCTTGTCCTGGCATTGCATTTACAGTTCAATCTTTCTTTTATTATATTTGTTACTTGAGAGCCGTTTACTTGTCTTTTATTTTTTTTCCCATCAATCATGGTAGGCATATCAAAAACTTCAATAACTTTTTTGTTTTCCAAAATACTAATTGCGCCACTTATTCCAGGATCTATTCCAAAAATTAACATGCTGTTTAAATTTTTTCTGCCAGATTGTTATCAATTTCTAAATTTGTATATATATGTTGAACATCGTCATTATCTTTTAACGCCTCCAAAAAATTTAGTACAGATTTTGTTTTTTCCTTATCTAGTGCAATTTTATTTAAAGGTACCCATTCAATGCCTGATGAAATGAACTCTTGATTTTTTTTTTCTATTTCAAGTTTAACTTTATAAAAATTATCTTTTGTAGTAATTACTTCATGATATAAGCCATTTGATGAGCAATCTTCGGCTCCACCATTAATTGCTAATTCTAAAATCTCATTATCTAAAATTTTTTTTTTATCAATTCTAATAACACCTACCTGTTTAAATTGATGTGAAGCCACGCCAGACTCTCCCAAATTTCCTCCAAATTTTTGAAATATTGTTCTGATATTTGAAGCTGTTCTATTTTTATTATCAGTTAAAGCCTCAATAATAATTGCTATTTTTTCTGGACCAAAACCTTCGTACATAAGATTGTTGTAACTTAAATTTTTATTTGTCTCTGATTTATTTATTGCTCTTTCAATATTATCCTTAGGCATATTTGCTATTCTAGCAGCTTGTACTGCTAATCTTAACCTTGGATTCGTTTCAGGATCTTTCGAACCTAATTTAGAAGCCATAGTAATTTCTTTTGAAAGTTTAGAAAAAATTTTCGAGCGTTGTTTATCTGCTCGTCCTTTTCTATGTTTAATACCAGCCCAATGTGAATGACCTGCCATAAATTACATTCTATTTTCTAAAACGCCACCAACAATAATAGGTTCAATTTTTTTAGCTAAACCCGTTTTGTCATCAGCCTGCACCATTAAACCTGAAATAGTGGCTTCGCCGAGCGCAGGATAATGTTTCGTTACTGAAGAATCTTTTAAAAATCTTTTTAAGGAATTGTCTCTGTTCATTCCGATAACGGAATTATAATCCCCGCACATCCCTATATCAGTTTGATATGCTGTACCTTTTTCCATAATCCTATGATCCGAAGTAGGAACATGAGTATGGGTTCCAACAACCATAGTAGCTTTGCCATCAAACAGGTATCCCATAGCCATTTTTTCGCTAGTGATTTCACCATGTAAATCAACAATTATAAAGTCTGCATCTTTTATTAACTTTACTGTTTGAATAAATTTTTTTGCTGCTTCAAAAACATCCTCGCATTTCTTCATAAAAATATTTCCCATTAAATTTATTACAGCAACCTTTTTATTATTTTTTGAATTAAAAATACCGGTCCCTACACCTGGAGAACCTTTAATTAAATTTTCAGGTCTTAATAATCTTTTCTCTGAAGTAATAAATTCCATTGTTTCTTTTTGATCCCAAACATGATTACCAGTTGTAATTACATCGGTTCCAGCCTCAAAAAATTCTTCAGTATTTTTTTTGGTTATTCCAACTCCAGGATCTGCAGCATTCTCACCATTTATAATTACAAAATCTAACTTTTTTTTTTTTATTAGGTTAGGTAGTTTTTTAACTATAGCTTCCCTTCCTGAAGGTCCCACAATATCGCCAAGTATTAAAATGTTCATAGTCGATTAATTTGAGTTTATAATTCCTTTTTCTGTAAAAATATAATCTAATTTAAAGTCATGTTTATTTGTGGGTATTTTTTGGCACTTTTGAAATGAATAAGCTATTCCTAAAGAAATTGCATTTTTTTTTATTTTATTAATTTTTTTTAGACTTCTATCATAGTAACCTTTACCGTAGCCAATACGGTTTAATCGATTATCAAAAGCCACGAGAGGAACCATGATTAGATCTGGGATAATTTTTTTTTTTGAACTTTTTGGTTCTAATATACCAAACTTATTTACATAAAGAGGTTCTTTAAAAATCCATGAACTAAAACTCATTCCACCAGATGCATTTATAACCGGTAATGCAATTTTAAATTTCTTTTTTGAAACTTTTTCAAGAAAACTTAAAATATTTACCTCATAATTTGATGGATAATAGCCGGCAATAGTTATTTTTTTTTTATAAAAATGCTCTCTTATTAATTTGAATATTAAATTAAAATTAAACTTATTTGCTGTTAAGTATTTTTTCTTTCTTTGTATAAGATATTTTTTTCTTAAATATGACTTATCATATTTCATTTATTGAACATTTTGTTCTTGAGCAGTTTCAGCGTTTTCAATAAATTTTTCTATTGATTTTGTCGTTTTATCTAAAATTTCTTCATAAGAACTTCTGTTTTCTTCAATCAACGTTTCAAATTTATTTAGTTCACTCCTTAATTTTTCAATTTCTTTCTCTTTCTCATCTTTATAATTTAGTGCTAAAGATCTAAGTTCTTTAAACTTGATTGATAGCTTTTCAAATTCATTCTTTTTACTATTTACCTTCTTGTTCAAAGCAAAATAGTCATCAACCATTTGTATTGCTGTAATTAGTAATAGTTTGCTCTCTCCAATATTTCCAAGATTTTTTTTAAGTTCGTTATACTTGGAGTCTAAGTGCATTGCCAATTCCTTTAGATTTTCTTCTTGCCCATCATCACAGGATAACAAATAATCCTTGTTATTAAATTTTATATTTACATTTGCCATTTTTCTATTTCATAAATTAGAGTTTCTGTTTCCTGATTAAGTTCATCAATTTTTTGATTAAAATTGTCTCGATTACCAAATTTATGACTTACTTCTTTGTCGATTTTTTCTAATTTAGATTTTAATTCTTGATGCTGTTTTAAAAGATTTTTAAAGTTTTTCTCCGATTCTTCTTTTTCACTTAATAATTGATTTTTTTCTAAATTCAGAGAATCAATGTCATTGTTCATTTTAGTTCTAATTTTTTTTCTTTTTCTTCGTAATTTTTCATTTGATTTATCTAAAAATCATATTATTGATTTGATACGTTCAAGTCTATATAGGTTTAATAGTGAGTCCAGTCTTCAAAGATTTAGCAAATGCAATAAGATTTCTTTCGATCGACGCTGTTCAAAAAGCCAACTCGGGTCATCCAGGTTTACCGATGGGTATGGCAGATGTAGCAACTGTGTTATTTAAATACTACCTAAGGTTTAATCCAAAAAATCCTAGCTGGATTAACCGTGATCGTTTTGTACTTTCGGCTGGTCATGGTTCAATGCTTTTATATTCTTTGCTCTACTTAACAGGATATAAAAGTATTTCTATAAGAGATATTCAAAATTTTAGACAACTAAATTCTATTTGTGCTGGTCATCCAGAATACGAAAAAAATTCTGGAATAGAAACTACTACAGGACCGCTTGGGCAAGGTTTGTCAAATGCAGTTGGTATGGCAATTGCAGAAGAAATTATGAAAAAGAAATTTGGTTCAAGTTTAATCAATCATAAAACTTATGTTATTGCGAGCGATGGTGACTTCATGGAGGGAATAAGTCACGAAGTTATGAGTTTGGCCGGGCATTTAAAATTAAAGAATCTTATAGTGTTATTTGACAACAATAAAACATCCATTGATGGTTCTACAAAATTAACGGTATCTGATAATTACAAAAAAAGATTTGAAA
>JYMV01009536.1_pt1 | contig 12765 bp, 12 predicted proteins | sample 338911 | NCBI WGS metagenome assembly JYMV01 (sample SAMN03354496, study PRJNA234377) | hydrothermal vent metagenome | biome: Deep sea; feature: Hydrothermal plumes at the Eastern Lau Spreading Center, Western Pacific Ocean; material: Seawater | place: Tonga | collected 2009 | depth 2000 m m | reverse complement strand
TCAGTCCCAATCTGTAATTTATACTGACGGCTACATATCCTCTTTTTGCCGCAGCAATTGACAATGCTACGACATCATCTAGTTCATTGGTACCTGAAAAAAAGAACCTGTATGGATGAAAATAATGACTGGTCGCTGGGTTTCTGTGTCTCCTTCTGGTTCATAAATATCCATATCCAAATCAACATCATATGTGTTCCATTCAAAGAAGAAAATAAAAGGTAGATCAGGGGCATTGCCATATACTACATCTTCTGTAATGGTTACATTTTCAAAAACTTCATCTAAATAGCGGATTGAATCAGAATCTAAACTTTCCCGAACCAATCCATCATAAGTCAGGGTCATTTGCGCATTGCAAAATGTTATAATAAATATTGGAAGAAATCTCTTCATAGGAAATTTGACATTCATTGATTTATTAAAATTTACTCCTAATCCCATAAATAAATAACAGTGAACACATCTACTTCCCAGAACTTGTCTTGAGCCCAGTAACTAACGCTTCCATCTCTCCCCAGCTGAATCCCTTCCGCCTAAGCTGATTGATGAGCCGTGTCTTCTCCTTCGGCACCACTTCCGCCCTGGGCTCAATTCCTCGTTTCCGCATGAGCGCTTCAATGATCTTCGCCGGAGGATGCTCGATGTAGATCTCATCCACTACCAGAGCTAGCAGCTCCTGGTCAATCCCCTTCCGGAACAGCTCATTCCTTAGCCCGGCGGGTCCAAGATACTTGGACTTAACTCGATCCCGGGCGAACATTCGGGCGAAGTCAAGGTCGTTCAAGTAGCCGTCATCCTCCAATTTGGCAATAACGGCCGTCACCTGGTTTTTGCTCCACTCTTTCTCCAGCAAGCGGTCCCTCATCTCCTTTATACTTCGGGGACGGTAACTTAGAAAGCGGTAGGCGGCTTGGAGGATCTGGTGAGTCTCTTCTTCTGACTTCAAAGATGAAAGTGCTTCAGGGGAGATATTATCACCAACTTTAAGATGGTTTTGAAACAGAACGCCCTCAGACATGCTGAGGGCGAATTCACCATCAATAAAAATGGAGCGACGTTTGCGGTTTTTTACATTGACCTTAATAGCTGTAATTTCATTATCCTGGGACATCCTAGCATCAAGTCACTGAAATTGCCTCTGCTACTACAACTTCAACTTAGTCCTACGCCTCTTCCCCGAGGAAACCTTTCACTTCCTTCTCGATAGCACTGCGTATAACTTCATTCTCCTTCAGGAAATGACGGGTATTCTCCCGACCTTGTCCAAGCTGTTCTTCCTTATATGAGAACCACGCCCCCGATTTCTGTACAATTTCTCCTTTCATTGCCAAGTCGAGCAGGTCCCCTTCATAGGAAATCCCTTCGCCGTACATAATATCGAATTCCGTCTGCCTGAACGGCGGTGCGCACTTGTTTTTCACCACCTTTACCCTCACACGACTGCCGACAACAATGTCTCCTTCTTTGAGTTGCTGAATCCGGCGGATGTCAAGTCGAATGGAGGTATAGAACTTCAAAGCCCGTCCGCCGGGAGTCGTTTCCGGATTACCGAACATGACACCGATTTTTTCGCGGATCTGATTGATAAAGATGACTGCAGTCTTAGATTTGGACACGGAACCGGTAAGCTTGCGAAGGGCCTGAGACATAAGTCGGGCTTGCAATCCTACATGGGCATCGCCCATCTCGCCTTCCAGTTCCGCCCGTGGAACGAGGGCAGCTACCGAGTCAATCACCACCACATCCACCGCTCCGCTGCGGACGAGAGTTTCACAAATCTCCAGGGCTTGCTCACCGCTGTCCGGCTGAGAAATGAGTAATTCCTCAATATTTACACCCAACTTCTTTGCATAGTTAGGATCCAGAGCATGTTCGGCATCAATGAAAACACAATTGCCGCCAAGTTTCTGCGCTTCGGCCAGAATATGTAAAGCCAGCGTAGTCTTGCCGGACATTTCCGGACCGAAAATCTCAGATACACGCCCACGTGGAATACCACCGATCCCGAGAGCTGCATCAAGTGAAATTGATCCTGTAGGAATGGATGCTATACTTTCTATATGAGCCCCTTCTCCAAGCTTCATGATGGATCCTTCTCCAAACTGCTTGTCAATCTGATCTACAGCCAACTCCAGTGCCCTTTTCTTCTGATCACTCTGCGTCGGTTTTGTCTTTGCTTTCGCTTTTGCCATTAGAATCTCCTATTGCTTGGGTGTCAATTGATGGACCCCGAGGATTGAATAGATGGGACCGCCGGGGACTAAATCACTCTGAAATAAACTCACTTTTTCAACAGTTAATGGTATCGGTTCGTACTCTGAATTTAAGAAGGTAGTTACATCCGGCGTAATCTTTTGTGGATACCGGATACGGCCAATGGTGATATGGGATGAAAATTCCCGCTCCTCAGCCGGAAAACCAAGTGGATCTAAAGCTCGATTGATATTCTTTACCAACTCAAATAGATGGTCTACTTCACCGTCTGTACCCAGCCACAAAATTCGAGGTCGCTCTTTCTTGGGAAAGACTCCGGTACCTTTGATTGTCAGTGAAAAATCGTGGTGTGACTTAACCGCTTTCCCCAGTGCACTGTTAATATCCGGAATCAAATCCTGAGGAGTCTCACCAATAAATTTCAGGGTAAGATGAATATTTTTCAGTTTTACCCACTTTACCACTTTTGGGCGAGCTTCAACTGTAGAATGCAGGCTCAGCGCTGTATTTCCAACAGCACTGGGGAGCTCGATTGCAACGAAGGTTCTTATCAACCGATTATTACTCATCCCATACTCATCCTCACCAGGTTCAAAGCTGCTTGCGCCGAAAGCTCTTTATTGTAGCGTCTGTCCTCCGAAAAGACAAACTTTCGGACAGCCACATCACCGGCCACATCCACAGCAATATAAACGAGTCCCACCGGCTTATCTTCCGTACCGCCAGTCGGTCCTGCTATTCCGGTAATGCTTACTCCCACATCGGACTGAAGTACTCTCCTCGCGCCTGCCGCCATCTCCTGTGCTGTCTCCTCACTAACAGCTCCAAACTCTTTCAAAGTCTCCTGCGATACTCCCAGGAGATTCATCTTGGCCGCGTCGCTGTAAGAGACGATTCCACCCAGATAATACTCAGAACTTCCGGCAACGTTTGTGATGCGATTCCCCAGCAATCCACCGGTGCACGATTCCGCTGTTGCCAAGGTCAGTCCTCGCTCGATTAGGAGGCGACCCACCGCATCTTCCAGAGTTTCCCAATCCTCGGCATAAACGTAGTTTCCAAGCCGATCAAAGAATTGTCCGCTAAGCTCAAGCAGCGAATCCTTATCCCGCGACATGAGCCGGACATCTACGCCTAAGAATCCGGGCAGGAATGCCACCTTCACGATATTATCATTCAGAAGATCCTTCACCTGATCGTAGAGCGCTGATTCCATTATTCCTGTCAACCTGATAGTTGTCACATGGAGTTCATCTCGCGGAAGCTGCTCAAGTTCAGGAAGGACTGTCTCTTCCATCATCCGCTTCATTTCCGATGGAACTCCCGGCATTACATATATATGGTTCTCCTCGTTCACATACTTCAATCCAAGAGCTGAACCGAGTGAGTTAGGAATGGTCTCACCTTTGTCCGGAACCATTGCCTGTTCACGGTTCGAATCTGACATAACCAACTGTCTATCCTCAAATTTCTTTTTTAGCTCCTCAAGATAATCTTCATTCAGCTCAAGTCCTGCTTGGATGAAATCACAATAGGCACTTTTAGTCACATCATCGCTCGTAGGCCCTAAACCGCCAGTACATAGAATCACATCGCATCGTGATGACAAAGTCTTAAATGCTTCTAAGATTTCGCCTTCATTGTCGGCAATGGTCAGCTTGAGATCAACTTTAATCCCCAGGTCGAGGAGTTTCCGTGCTATCCAGGTTGAATTAGAATCAAGTGTAAAGCCCATGAGAAGCTCATTGCCTACGGAGATAATACCGGCGTTCACTGCATCACCCAGATCAGTAAATGTGTTAGCCCTAAGGCATAGAGTCCAGCTGCAACGTCATCCATCATGATTCCCCAACCGCCGTGCATCCTTTCTAACTGCCTTGCCGGAGGTACCTTAACCACATCGAAAAATCGGAAAAGCAGAAAACTGACTATCATCCAAGTCATCTCTTTTGGTACAGCGTAGAGTGCAATCCACATTCCCAGCCATTCGTCAATAACCACCTCTGACGGATCAGTTTTCTGTGAATAAGCAGAATAATTTCTGGAGGTTAAAATGCCCAGAAAAAGTAATCCTCCGAGGATCGCGAGATAAGTAACAGATGTAAACACCGGGAGAAGAACCCACGCCGATAAGGCGAACAGAGAGCCCCAAGTTCCTGGCGCCAGGGGAAGATATCCCACGCGGAAAACTGTAGCAATCCAATCAGAAAGGATTCGTGCCGCGTTGGTCAATGACTACTTCCGAGTCGTAATAAACGTGCGAATAGTTCCGCGATTAGAGTAAAGGTAATTAATTCCTGTATAAACCGTGAAGACGGTGGCCAAAAGCGCAACATACCAAACTATATCATATCGGTCTATAAATTTGAGAAATGTTTCTGAACTGATAAACTTAATCGTTTTCAAACTCAGTACAGAAAGAATGACTACAATGGCTACTATTTGTGCAGCTGTCTTCAACTTAGCAACTTTGCTTGTGACCATACTGAGACCATTTCTCATGAACGTCATGCGTAAACCTGTTATGAACAAATCACGAAAGACGATGAGAACAACCATCCAGTACGGAACCTTACCCAAGATAGCAAAAGAGATAAAAGCCGATGAGACGAGGATTTTATCAGCCAGGGGATCGAGAAAAGCTCCAGTCTTAGTTTCCAATCCTCGCTTACGGGCAATCCTGCCATCGTAAGCATCGGTAACTCCCGCAATGATGAAAATGATCAAAGCCGCCGGTTTAGCCCATTCTGTCTCCATAAAAAGACAAAGAATAAATACCGGAGTGAGAACAATACGTCCGATGGTGAGAATGTTCGGCAGCATATCCATAGTAATTCTCACAGTTCAACCCTCCCCTCCAAGGCGCTCACGATAGTTGCTTCGTCAGTGTATTCTAAATCGCCCCCCATGGGAATTCCCCGGGCAAGCTTGCTTACCTTCACACCTTTCGGTTTTAATATCTTGGCTAGATATAGAGCTGTAGTCTCGCCTTGGGCAGAGGGATTTGTAGCGATCACAACCTCTTTCACTCCATTTAGTCGCTCTAAAAGTGAATCAACGTGCAGATCATCGGGGCCGATGCCATCCAGTGGAGATATAACTCCGCCAAGTACATGATACTTTCCTCTGAATTCACTGGTCTTTTCTAATGAGAGTAGATCGGTGGCATCCTCCACTACACAAAGAAGAGTTTCGTCCCGCTTAGGATCTGTACAGATTCCGCAGGGCGAGGTCTCAGAAATATTGTGGCACAACGGACACGCATGAACCCGGTCTTTCATTTCCAGGATTGATTTTGCCAGAGATACAGCTAACTGGCGTTCAGTTTTGAGCAAGAAAAACGCCATTCTCTGGGCTGTCTTTTTACCAATCCCTGGAAACCGGGAGAATCCGTCGATGAGATGGTTTACTGAATCGGGAAGAGCTCTCATTTCATTCCGGGAATGTTAAGGTTTCCCAGTGCGCCCAGCATACCGCCGGAGACTTCATTCATTCGCTTCTGGGATTCCTCACCAGCTTTCCTGTTTGCTTGATTCACTGCTGCCACAATCAGATCTTCTACCAGTTCCAAATCTTCCTGCAGAATATCCGGTTCGATCTTGACTGAAAGCAACTCTTGTTTACCGTTGACACGGGCGATGACCATTCCTCCTCCCGCCTGACCTTCCATCTCCAGTGATTCGAGTTCCTTTTGTGTACTTTCAAGTCGTTCCTGAACCTGTTTGGCCTGTTTCAGCATATTTGAGAGATTGCCTTTTGAGATCATTTTTTTCTCCTTTTGATCTTATTTAATGATTTCGCCACCGAAGAGATCAACCATTCGCTGTGTCACAGGATGTTTGGTGATATCGTCTTGCTCTGAGTCCTTTTTCTCTGATACGATAAAATTCATCCGCAAATCGACACCAAGTTCTTTCTCAAAGGTTATTTCAAGCTTTCGAGAGTTCTTTTTCAAGACGTCAGTCTGAAACCTATACTTTCTTGGAATTGTTATAAATAACTTTTTCCCTTTCAACGTAGTTGGTTTTCCATGGGATAAAAATGTACTTAGAGATGTACCATTCTCTCCAACCTTAGAAATGAGATCGTCCCATTTTTCTTTTACGTAATCCAAGCTTATACTGCTATTTTCTTCTTCAGTTTCTTCTTCATTTTTGGGATTTTCATCTGCTTCATTATTTTTATCTTCAGAATATTTTTCCTTTACAACAGGTGCCGGATCACTTTTTGACTCTACTTTCTCAAAGGTTTGAGTAGGTCCAGGATTATTGGCTGAAGAAAGCTTTGATGCTGAACCAGAAAGTCTAGTGATTAAATCATCGAGTGAAACGGATGGATCAAGTTCTACCAGCTTCAACATGACGGATTCCAGATATATTCTCGGCTGTTGAACCAACTTTAAATTTCGCTCCATTTCTACTAATTGATCATTGTAGCGAAGTAGGTCTCGACTGTCCCAGTGAGGAGCTTCCTCACTATATTTCTCCTGTAAATCGGTGCTAAGTTCCAACAATTCAGAACTACTATCCGTACGGCTGATGAGAAGATTCAGGAAATGCCGGCTCAAACCGGATACGAATTCCGAGACTGAATATCCTTGCGTAAACACTTTGTGCAGAAGTTCAAGTAGATTGACACGGTCTTTTTTCCGGATTACATTGCCAATCTGGAAATAAAGTTCACTGGGGATAATCCCCAACAGAGATAGCGTCTGCTCGATTTCAATCTTACTGCCTGCGAAGGCGATAATCTGATCCAGCAAACTTAGAGCGTCACGCATGGATCCGTCAGCTTGAGATGCGATTGTCTGCTTGCTCTTGTCATCGATCTCAATCTTCTCAGCATGGAGCACTATGTCCAATCCCTTGAGGATATCTTTTATAGACATACGATGAAAATCGTGCCTCTGGCAGCGGGATAGAATTGTAGGTGTTATCTTATTGGGTTCTGTTGTGGCAAAAATAAATTTTATATGAGGCGGTGGTTCTTCCAAGGTTTTGAGCAGTGCATTAAATGCCGGTGTGGTAAGCATGTGAACTTCATCAATTATAAACACCTTATACTTCGCGTTGACTGGCGGATACTTTACTACTTCACGAAGGTTTCGTATTTCATCTATTCCTCTATTGGAAGCACCATCAATTTCGAGTACATCCATTGATCTGGAAGTAGATATTTCAGTACAATTTTGACATTCACCGCAGGGAGTTCCATCACTGTTTTTCAGACAATTAAGCGCTTTCGCCAAAATACGGGCAGTTGTGGTTTTACCCACTCCACGAGGACCCGAAAAAAGATAAGCATGGGATATTCTATCTTGAGCAAAAGCATTCTTTAAGGTCTGGACGATGTGATCCTGACCTATCACTTCGTCGAATGTTTTGGGTCTATATTTTCTGGCTAGTACTTGATATGACATTTATTTTACTGCAAATGGAGATTTGAATAGGCATAAAACAGCATCTGTAAAATACCTTTATTTCGCTCATGAAACAACCCATTCACCCATCATTTTGATAAGCATCACCTTTTAACATGAAAAAATATTGGTCGTGCACCGCAGATTGGAGCTTCCGGAACATGAATAACATCAGTAGCCAGCTCCACTTTAGATTACCATCGGCACACAGGAAAACGTACCTACCGCTGCTCCCTTCCGGGTCTGACGGGGTTTGGCAGCTGCCCGTTGCGAAGGACTAAAGTTTCAACACCGCTTACTGGTGAATCCATGCACAGCAAGGGCCTCTCAACGGCATCGGTCCTGCTATAGCGGATTGCAGGTTACAGGGCACCGCTGGCTCCCCACCTAGCACGACCAAAACTTTCAAAAAACAGTGGAGCCGAAGGGGGTCGAACCCTCGACCTCAGCATTGCGAACGCTGCGCTCTCCCAACTGAGCTACGGCCCCTTCATCTAAGAACCAAGATTAAAGACCCTAGTTCCAAGTCTAGATCATCAATAAATATACTCCCATCCCGTAAGAGTTGGAACAACGTTGTTGACTTAATTTGACTATCTGTGGTGGACTTTTGTTTCAGAGTTTTGCCGTTTGCCTATTTACAACGCCTGTCGTAAAATGTCCGCCGTAATTCTTTAAATTTAAAAAATACTTTAAAGGAAAATATGGAACGATCAACTGCTGGTCTAATTTCGTTTGGTATCATTCTTTTTATACTGATTCTTTTCGGAGTTGATTTTTTTGATCATGTATGGACATTTCCTGAATTCAGTCCTATTTCCTTAATGGTGGTTGCCTTGGTAGGAACTGGCGTTTTCGTAACCATTAAACTCGGTTTTCCACAAATACGATATTTCAGGCATGGCGTCAGAGTTACCCGAGGTATTTATGATGATCCCGAAGATGAAGGCGACCTGAATCACTTTAGAGCCTTAACCACTGCCCTTTCTGCAACTGTAGGTATTGGTAATATCGCCGGGGTGGCAACTGCCCTCTACTATGGAGGCCCAGGGGCACTGTTTTGGATGTGGATCACAGCTTTTTTCGGAACCACTCTTAAGTTTGCCGAATGCACCCTTTCAATGAAGTATCGTGAAATGGATTCATTGGGATATACTGCTGGTGGTCCTATGTACACTATCGAAAATGGCCTGGGCCGCAAATGGCGCTGGATGGCTGTAGCCTTTGCCTCCTTTGCTATTATCTGTTCTTTCGCAACCGGTAATGCTATTCAATCGTTTACGGTCTCCGATCAGATTTACTCTGAAGTTGCAGATGCAGTCACCGAAAACTACTTTGACAGCAATAACAATGGTATTTATGATTATGAAGCTTATGAAGATCTCAATAAAAACGGAATTTATGATGAAAGTGAACCTTTTGAAGATGTAAACAAAAACAATATTTTAGACCAAGAAATATTCGAAGACGAAAATGAAAATGGTATTTACGATTCTTATAAAAATCATTTTCTGACAGAAAAACATGTAATTTTCTCTGGATTTAACCTTTCTGTACTGCAGGTTATTAACGGTCTCATACTGGCTGGAATTGTTGGGATGGTCATTATCGGCGGTATTAGGCGGATTGGTCACGTTACAGGATTTCTGGCACCTTTCATGGCCATCATTTACGTCATAGCCACTGGGCTAATCCTCATATACAATTTCGATAAACTTTCAGAAAGTGTGGGCATGATATTCACTATGGCTTTCAATCCCCCTGCTGCAGTTGCAGGAACAGGCGGAGGTATTTTATTAACCATGCTCTGGGGTATTAAGAGAGGATTGTACTCAAATGAAGCCGGCCAAGGATCTGCAGCCATTGCCCATTCTACTGCCAAAACTAAATATCCTGTAAGAGAAGGGGCTGTTGCCATGCTGGGACCATTCATAGATACAATCATAATCTGCAGTCTCACAGGTCTGGTTATCATTTCTACTGGAGCATGGAAGCACACAGAATTCTTTGTAAAGATTACTGCTTCAACTGCTGAAGAGGTTAAAGCTGCATTAGATATGGGAGTTTTCCAGGGAATGGAATTACTAAACAGTAGTCTGCTAACCTCATTTGCCTTCAAGAATGGACTGGGTTGGCTATTCGCTCATGGCGACAAAATTGTAACACTCTCAGTTCTTCTCTTTGCCATATCAACGGCTATCAGCTGGTCATTTTATGGTGACCGTTCAACGGAATACTTGTTTGGAGAAAAATCCATTAAAGTTTATCGTTGGGTTTTTGTTCTGTTTGTATTCATCGGCGCTATTGCCAGCTTGGAAGCAGTTTGGGCTTTCGGCGACGCAGCACTGGGAATTATGTCTTTTCCTAACCTGATTTCAATCGTTTTACTTTCTACCGGATTAAGAAAAATGACGAAAAAGTACTTTTCTGAGAAACACCTTACACAACAGGAAAAACTCCTGGCCAAACAGTAAGGCTAATGGCCCGAGAATCAGACCGCTTTTTAGAGGTTTCCCTCTCGGCCGCCCGAGAAGCTTCTGACTATATCCGGGAGCAGTCTCAGCTCACTCGTCAAATAGACTTTAAGGGAACCACCGATCTGGTGACGCAGGCCGATCGCGGTTCAGAGGAAATCATCCTTAGGCAGATAGAAGCGGTGTATCCGGAACACAGTATTCTCGCGGAAGAGTCCGACGGCAAGCGTCTGGAATCACAATTCACCTGGATCATTGATCCTCTGGACGGCACCACGAATTTCGTCCACGGCTATCCGTTTTACGCCGTCTCTATAGCACTATTTAAAGATGAATTACCTCTTGTGGCGGTGGTGGCTGATGTATTCCACGAGCAGATTTATTCAGCCGTGCGGGGAGAGGGTGCCTATCGGGATGAAGAAAAGATCAGCGTTACGGAAACTTCAACACTGGAGGAAGCACTTTTGGCAACGGGATTTCCGTACATTCACAACGAAATCTGGCAGCGCAACATAGAGCTTTTCCGGGAGTTCACCGATCGCTGTCAGGGCGTTCGCAGAGCTGGAGCTGCTGCCTTGGATCTATGTCACGTCGCCTGCGGCTGGCTGGACGGATTCTGGGAACACGGACTTCAGCCGTGGGATTCGGCTGCGGGAATTTTGATTGTGGAAGAAGCCGGCGGGAAAATCACTCAGAACGATGGGAGTCAATTCTCAATCTTCCATGATAACATCGTAGCGTCAAATGGGGTGCTTCATGAAGAGATACTGGAAGTTATCAGTAATTAGGTGCTAAAAAACAGCATCCCGCAATTCCGACTGTTTAACTGAAAGTAAATTGTTGAACGTATAAAGCGCCTTATCGGTCACTCGGCCGATAGCGGTACAGGTAACACCTATCCGCATGCAAATCCGCTCCAATTCCATGATATCTTTCTCTTTTACTGTGATAACACACAATCCCTGTGTCTCACCGAACAGAAGCTCGTCATCCCGGATTTTACTGCTCATGTGAATCCGTGCGCCTATTCCGTCTTCAGATAGAAGGATCATCTGGGCTACAGTTACAGCCAGTCCTCCCCGGGAGACAGCAGCCGCTGATGAAATAAGTCCCACCTTTGCACCTGTGATTAGAATCTCACGAATCCGCTGCTCGACTTCAAGATCAGACGCCGGTGGAGGTCCTTCTTCTTTGCCGTGGATTTCCTTGAGATACGTGCTTCCGCCCAGCTCTCCGCGGTGACTACCCAGCATCAAGATAAAATCTTCCGTATTTTGAAATACCGGTGTAAGAACATTTTTCTCCGCCACTGGATCTCCCACTACAGCTACCAACGGTTCCTCTTCTGATGAGATAAACTGGCGACTTACAACCTGAAGTCCAAGATCGGCTGCGGAAAACTGGAAGCCTGAAATTGTTTCACGCGAAATTCGGATAGAGTCACTATCATCGCTGGGAGCGGGAATACCAATCACAGAAAATCTCGGCTCGACACCAGAGATTGCTAATCCGCGAGCCGCTGAAGCCATTGCAAGAATTGCTCCCTGCCTCGGATCAAGTTTCCAAAACCGTCCACCGGATTGAGCGCTCATTGTGAGAATCTCCCCATCCTCTAAGCGATTTCGAAGCAGCTGAAACTCATTTCGCACTTCCTCTGACGAAAGAAGTGATTTGAGATGACGTTTAAAATATCTGGGCTGTTTGAGCGAAGCAGAATCAACTGTTTTGGAAGCAGAAACCCCTTCCGTTGGCATGAGATGGATTCTGGGTGCTGAGTGAGAAAACATAAGTTCTGCAATTTCGAGACTGCACAGTGAAGTCCTTCCTCGGTGAATATTCAAAACTCCATTACCATTTGTTGTGCCAATCTCTCGGCAGGGAATTGAGTGTGATCGAAGAAGTTTATTTGCTTCATTCTTATGGCTCTTGAAGACTACTGCAAGGCAACGGCCGGGGCTTTCCGAGAAGAGTAATTGATCCAGATTGGTTGTTCTCTTTCGCCCGGGAATTTTCCCTGCAGAGATATCCATCCCGACTCCTAGTGAATCGGCGAGCTGAGCTGATGAAGCGGCAATCCCGCCTCCGGCAATATAGCTGAGTGCCAGTAGATACGGTTTGATTGAAAGTTCTGCTATGGCGTGTGAAAATGCTTCCAGTTCTTTGGGTGAAATTAGATCGGCACGGTCTGTATCCGCTCCCAAAAGCAATAGAGCTTGATCCTGCAAAATTGCATTATGCGATTCTACTGCCTTGCTATTTTGACAGCCTGATGCAATCGCAACAAATATCGGATTGCCTTCAGACTCAGAGTGAAAATCTAGCCTGCTTGAGCTGCATGATAGCTGACGTCCAAAAAAGTCCGCTCCCTTGGCGGATTCGAGGGTAATGGGGTTTTTCCCACCCGTAACAATAAAATTAACTGTATTAGGAATAACCCCCTGGACAGCCAGTTTCATGATCGCTTCCGCCATAGCGGAATAGGTAAGCTTACGAGCGCTGTTCTTTGATGGAATCACACAAGAAGCTGAAGCAATCACAGTCTCTTCGCTGATTCCTACAGAAGGGTCATCATTCAGCTGAAGCGGCGGGAAAAGCACCTCCGACATTGCCTTAGACTGGGAGTACATTTCTGCCTTACTTCTGAAGGAAGCAGCT
>JYMV01016290.1_pt1 | contig 12766 bp, 13 predicted proteins | sample 338911 | NCBI WGS metagenome assembly JYMV01 (sample SAMN03354496, study PRJNA234377) | hydrothermal vent metagenome | biome: Deep sea; feature: Hydrothermal plumes at the Eastern Lau Spreading Center, Western Pacific Ocean; material: Seawater | place: Tonga | collected 2009 | depth 2000 m m | reverse complement strand
ACATTGCGGAGCACCTCGAGTCCGGTATGAAATTCGTTATCAACGTCGAAGGAAACTGAGATGAAAGCCTTAGCCACTTCATTAACATTCACCGCTCTACTGATCGGTGTGCTGCCGTTACACGCGCAATCGTTCCAGGATTTCATCGCCGTTGATGGCCCAGTCATCGCACTCATCAATGCGAAGGTGATAGACGGTACAGGTGTGCCAGCACGCGATGGGCAGACCATCCTTATTGAGGGCGACCGAATCACAGCCGTCGGTTCAAATATATCGGTTCCTGCTGGTGCCAACCGCTTAGATATGGCCGGCTACACAGTTATTCCCGGCCTAATTGGACTGCATAATCACAGCTATTACACAGGTGGTAAGGGTCGTGCGGCACAGCTGTCATTTTCAGGATCCCGGCTTTACCTCGCGTCCGGGGTCACGACGATTCGCACTACTGGAGCTAGGGCACCGTACGAGGAACTGAACCTCAAGCGAGAGATCGAGGCCGGTGCAGCGATCGGGCCGACGATATTCGCGACCGGTCCTTACCTGACGGGTGAACAGGGCTCACGAACCATGACGCGCCTCCAGGGACCAGAACAAGCACGTAGGGTCGTGCGCTACTGGGCCGAGGAGGGGGTTAGCTGGTTCAAAGCATACACGTGGATCTCACGTGCCGAACTCGGTGCAGCGATAGAAGAAGCACACCGTCACGGTGTCAAAGTCACCGCGCACCTGTGCTCGGTGGGTTACCGAGAAGCAGTCGCACTTGGAATCGATAACCTCGAGCACGGATTATTTGCTAATAGTGAATACGCACCGAATAAGGTTCCAGATCAATGCCCTCCCGGCTTCCGAAACACCTATGCGGACCTCGACGTGAACAGCCCAGAGGTACAGGCAACCTTCCAGGACATGATCCAGAACGATGTCGCCATGACCTCGACACTCGTGGTATACGAGATCTCGGTTGCTGGCCGTCCGCCAATTGATGAGCGCGTATATGAAGTGCTCGCTCCCGAGATAGCGGAGGAGGTCCGCGAGATTGCCATCGCCCGACGAGCCGGACAGGGCGCAATCGATCCAGAAATGTTCGCCAAAGCGATGGAGTATGAACGAGCCTTTGTGCGGGCAGGAGGAACTCTGGCAGCGGGCGTGGATCCGACAGGATACGGTGCCGCTCCACCGGGACTGGGTGATCAGCGCAATTACGAGCTACTCCTCGAAGCTGGTTTCTCGGTACCGGAAGTTGTTCAGATTATGAGTGGGAACGGAGCCAAAGTTTTGGGTATCCTTGACGACGTCGGCACGGTAGAAGCAGGCAAGCTCGCTGATCTAGTGGTGATAGAGGGTGACTTGGAAGAGCTAGGCAACTTACACCGAACAAAGATCGTCTTCCGCCATGGCATTGGCTGGGATTCGTCCAAGCTCATTGACTCGGTGCGAGGGGTGGTAGGTATCCGCTAGAGGTCCTGTTTCAACGCTAAACACCAGATGCTATACCTTGGAGCTGCACTGCTTGCACCCGTGCTAGGACCAGCACTCTACGGTGTCCTACACAGTCGAGCAGAGGCCGTCCGTGTCGTTGACGGCTTCGTTTATGTGGCGGTTCCGCTACTCGTCTTATGGCAAGTTGCTCCCTACACCTGGGCTGAACAAAGCCTCGTGCCACCCCTCATCGTCGGTTCCGGGGTTTTCCTACCCACTATCATCGAACGAGCATCGCATGCTCTGGAATCGCAGACTGATAACTTCGTCATCCTACTTAGCCTTTCAGGGCTAGTGCTTCACGCGTTCCTCGAGGGGGTCGCATTTAGCCCCGGCACTGATGCCCTTCGCGGACCATTCGTGGCTGCGGTGATCTTACACCGAATTCCAGTAGGTCTTGTGATCTGGTGGCTTATTTCCCCTCGTCACGGCCACCCTTCAGCTGCAGCTGCGGTAGCCAGCATACCCATCGCGACTGCCTTAGGGTACGCGGTTGGACTAGAGTTTCTAGGAGAATGGCAAGGTCAGGGAGTGGAACTATATCAGGCATTCGTGGCAGGATCGTTGATCCACGTAGTCTTCCATCAAGGACGCCATGATCACCGGCATTGAGTTCAAGGAAACTGAGATGAAAGCCATAGCCATGAGGATGGGGACTGGCGAAGACATATCTCGCCAAAGTATTCATGCCAGTTGGAGGCAGTGTTCTTGTATAACCCTGATATCAAGCACCAAGTGGATGCGTAATATCAATTCGGTCTTAGCTGTTTTCTTGCTAAACCTGCTCACCACAGCACAAAGTGCGTACGCCCAGCAATCGGAGGCTGCTAGGATCTTCGAAGAGTCGTGCGCTGAGTGTCACAGTTCCGCTCAGAGTGGCCGAACGCCAAGCGTATTCTCGCTCTCTTCTCTGTCCCCTAGAGCAATTGTATCGGCGTTGGAGGACGGAATTATGCAGTCGGAAGGCGCCGTCTTAAGTCATGATCAGAGAATTATGCTGGCGGAGTTCCTCACCCGCAGGAGTTACTCCGAAACCACACTACCAGAGACCGCATTTTGCTCTGAACCGAGTACCCAGGCGTTTGATATAGAATTGGTATCGTGGATGGGTTTTGGTGGAAATCTTGAAGGAACCGGATTCCAATCCACTGACCGTGCCGGTCTTACCGTCTCCGAGATACCGAGCCTAGAACTCCGCTGGGCGTTCGCTTTTCCAGATGCAAGCGAAATCCGGACTAAACCCACCGTTATAGGAGAACTGGCCCTATTTGGAGATCAGTTTGGTATGGTCTACGCGGTCGATACCAACACCGGATGTGTCAGATGGACATTTGAGGCCGATGCGGGAATTCGCGGTGCTATTCTGGTTGATGAAGATGATACTGGACGCTCACTGGCTTACTTCGTGGATTTCCGAACTAATGCCTACGCACTTGATATGGATGCTGGCACGGTAGTCTGGAAGGAGCGTGTCGGACGGCATCCCGAATCCAACAATACTGGGAGCCCGGCACTCTACGGGAACCGCCTCTTCATTCCGATCTCATCGATGGAGGTCGTCATGGGAGGTGACCCCTACTACGAATGTTGTACTTCATCTGGAGCGGTCGCTGCCCTCGACACGGAAAGCGGCGATCTACTCTGGTATCACCGAGTGATCCCCGGCTACCCAGAAGAGGCAGGGGTGAACGCGCTAGGTCGGCAGCTTTGGGCGCCCTCCGGAGCACCAGTATGGTCGAGCCCAACAATTGATGTATCACGTGGGCGAGTATACGTGGGCACAGGGGAGAATTATACGCGGCCAACTACAGCTACCAGTGATGCTATCATCGCGATAGAAATGCAGACAGGTGAAATTGCTTGGTCCTTCCAGGGTACTGAGTCAGATGCCTTCACCATGGCGTGTACAGGGTTCCTGAATCGCCAAAACTGTCCTGAGCCTCCGGGTCCGGATCTCGACTTTGGGATGGCCCCAATGTTGGTTACCAGAGAAGATGGTACGGACATCTTAGTCGTTGGTCAGAAGTCTGGAATGGTTTGGGCTCTGGACCCGGATGCTGACGGTGAAGTTCTCTGGTCAACACGTGTCGGTAAGGGCAGCGCCCTCGGAGGTATCCACTGGGGCATGGCATCGGACGGACAGTTCGCCTACGCAGCCAACGCAGATCGCGCTGCAGTCATCGTCGACGTTCATCCCGATCAAGAAGCTGCCCCTGGTCTATACGCTCTAGATTTGATGACGGGAGAAATCGCCTGGGACGCCCCTGCCCCACGTGATACATGCGAGGAACTTCAAGGCTGCTACCCAGCCAACTCAGCTGCAGCGACCGTTATTCCCGGCGCTGTATTCGCAGGGGGGCTGGACGGTCACATCCGTGCTTACTCTACGAGCAACGGACAAATCTTGTGGGATTTCGATACTGTGCGAGAATTTGAAACAGTCAATGGTGTGCCCGGGAAGGGGGGCGCCATCGATGGGCCTGCACCGGTGATTGCGAATGGTCTTGTGTTCGTCAACAGCGGATACGGTCAGTTTGGTCAGATGCCGGGCAATCTCCTACTTGTATTCGGGGTCCCGGACAACTGATTTGCAGAAAGTGTCCGGTCCAACAACAGCAACTCAGGTAAGATCTAGCAAGATCCTTCAGTGTGTCACACATTCGGCCTATGTAGTCCGATGGAAACCGGACGGAGGTTCTTTAGATGTTGAGCTTTGTTTTTAAACTGGTCAGGACATTAGGTCGGACCACATTCAGTGTTGTCGTCTGCATGGCCCTGGGGGCTATCTCTGCGTATGCACAGACAGCTGAGATCCCCAGAACCCAGGAAGGAAAACCTGATTTGAATGGGATCTGGCAAGCCCTCGGTAATGCTCACTGGGACATTGAGCCACACGCGGCCCGTGCGGCACTGCAAATGCAGCCGGGACCCGTAGTACCAGTGCCTGCCAAGGACCTTTTAGCGTTCGGTGCAGTCGGTTCGGTGCCGTCTGGGGTGGGCGTGGTCGTGGGTGGTGAGATACCCTACCTACCCGAAGCGCGAGCTAGAAGAATCGAGAACCAAGAGAACTGGGCTGAACGGGATCCTGAGATCAAGTGTTACTTGCCCGGCATCCCAAGAGCCACGTACATGCCATTCCCTTTCCAGATTTTTCAGAGTGCGAGTCACTTCTTCATCGCATACGAGTACGCTGGAGCTCTACGAAACATCTATATGGAAGACCCTGGGCCGGCGCAGGTGGACTCCTGGATGGGCCAGTCTGTTGGGCACTGGGAGGGTGACACTTTCGTGGCTGAAGGTAGTGGCTTCAATGACCAGACCTGGTTTGATCGGGCTGGCAACCACCACAGCGCCTCCATGACGGTCGTTGAACGGTATACGATGACGAGCCCGGACCATATCCTTTATGAAGCCATGATCGAGGACCCACAAACGTTCTCTCGTCCGTGGATGATCAGCATGCCCTTGTACCGCCACGTCAATAATGACGCCAGGATTGGGCAATTTAAGTGCGTGGAATTCGTGGAGGAGCTTCTGTACGGCCAGCTCCGGAAGAACCCGATCGGGTCTGAGGAGGGAGGGTGAACATGCGTTACACGCCATCAATCCTGGCAGTGTTCTTGATGGTCGGGATCACGGGGCTGTTCTCCCAAGTAACTGCACAAGTGCAGGCACGGGCAGCTGGACAGTGGGTCATGCCCCGCACAGCTGATGGGCATCCCGACCTCCAAGGCAATTGGACGAATGCAACGATCACTCCCATCCAACGCCGTCGGGATCAGGACGCGGTGTACAGCCCGGAAGAGGCATTAAGGCTCGAGGGTGGACGAGCGGCTCGGACTGAAGCCCTCAATCAGCCCAGCGACCCAGACCGGAAAGCGCCACCGGTTGGTGGTGATGGCTCAACCGGAGCCGCAGGCGGTGTTGGAGGATACAACTACTTTTGGATCGACGCAGGCAGCAAAGTAGCAAAGTTCAACGGAGAGTTAAGGACATCGCTCATCGTCGATCCACCGGACGGTCGCTACCCGTCCCGGACTGACACGGCACGGCAGCGAATGAGTGAAGCCTCTCAGTTCCGTAGGCAGTTCGGCCAGTATGATAACCCTGAGAATCGGCCTCTCGCCGAACGCTGTATTGTTTCATTCGGGTCGAACGCCGGCCCCCCGATGCTACCAAACTACTTCTACAACAATAACTACACGATTGTGCAAACCCATGATCACATCATGATCATGACCGAGATGGTGCATGACGTGCGAATCATCCGGATGGGTACACCCAAGCCACTACCGAAGAACGTGCGGCCCTGGTTCGGAGACTCTTGGGGCCATTGGGAAGGTGACACACTCGTAGTTGAGACGACTAACTTCAGTCCAGTCCAGCTCAACCGAGGCCAGCTATCCGGAGCCACCGAGAACCTCAAGATAACCGAGCGCCTTACGCGCGCTGATGAATACACCCTGAATTATGAGTTCACGGTGGACGATCTGGAGACCTGGACCGATAGTTGGAGCGGGGAGGTACCATTCACTAGGCTCCCTGGTCTTGTCTACGAGTACGCCTGTCACGAGGGGAATTACGCACTCTTCAATGTGTTGAGCGGAGCGCGCGCGCAGGAGCAGCGCGAGGGCGGCCGCCAGATACCCAAGAGGTAAAAGCCGATGCGAAAAAATCAAACGACACTGGCAGTGGCTGGGCTAGCGGCCTTGATCGCGGTCGTGCCACTGATGGCTCACCACGCGTTTGGAGCTGAATTCGATAGAGACGCCCCAATTCGCCTTCAGGGACCGGTTGTGAGGCTCGAGTGGGTCAACCCGCATGCGTGGATTCACCTGGAGATCACTAAAGAAGACGGGACACATGAAGTGTGGATGGTCGAGGGAGGCACCCCCAATACACTTCTTCGTCGTGGACTCCGCCGGGACTGTCTGACCCCAGGAACTGAGATCATCGTGGACGGTTATCAGACGAAAGATCACTCGCTGGCGCGAGCCAACGGACGTGATGTGACGTTCACCGACGGCACGAAAATCTTCTTGGGATCGTCAGGTACCGGGGCACCCTACGAGGCTGAGATGCTCGCTGTTCGACAGGAACAGGGAAGGTGCTGATCACGCCTTGTTTTGCGATGCGAGGGGGGTGCTAGGAGTACCCAATCCAGCGGCCGGCTGCTGCAACAATGAACCAGAGCACTACCGAGGCAGCTCCCGTTAGTCTAGTAGCAGCGTTGACATACGCCCCCTCCCTGGCAACCCGATCACGGACCAGGAAGGTGAATGAGAGTGCAAGCGGCAGTGTCGTAATCTTCACCCAGAAAGCTTGGTTGTAGTAGCACTTGATCGCTTCCGACAGGAAGAGCGACACACCCGTCACAATCATCATGGTAATGGCTCCTAGCAGCCAGGGTCGGACTTGACTATTAAGCTCAGGAATAGTCTGGCGAGTTAGCCCAGCACCCATCAATCTGAGATCCACGAGCAAGATGCTACCGCCCAGCAAGCACAGTCCCAGTAGATGTACGGCCTCGATAACCGGAAAGAGCCAGAGTGAATTCTGGATGGTAGTAGCGATTGGCGTAGACTCACACCATTCAAAAAATGGGAGAAGCACCCTACCCGTTCCCTGCTGACATCAGCACGTGGAGCGGCACCCAAATCAGTTGGAGCATCAACTTACTCTCCCGCACCTTCTACCACGCATCCAGCTGCCCAGTTAACGAAATCTGGCTGGGGCTGAAGGTCACAGTCGAACCAGTTGTAGGCGATCATTCGCCCAGTAACGACAACGAGAGCCCATGCAAAGATGGAGACCATGCCCGCCACCCGGGCGGCACGGGGCGGCACGGGGTCAAGATCCCACTGTGACACCCGACGATGGATTCGAGAGTGAAATAGCCAAACGTTGAGACCCGCTAGTATCAACGCCAGTACTTTGATGCGGAAAAACACGTTGTGGTAATAGCGTAACGGGTTGGAGTAGAATACCAGAAGACCTGTTACAAGCGACACCACAAAGCCCGCCCTGGTCCATGGAAGAAGCCGCCCGGTAAAGGCTGAAGCGGGGACTTTTCGGAAAGCGAACCCGAGAAGTCGAAGGTCCATCATTACTGCCGTGCCCACGAATAGAGCGATTGCGAGGACGTGAGTCGACTCAAGTAACGGCCACGCGTAGAGAGATTCCAGCAACGGGAGACTCCACGGCGTAGCACCGAGCCATTCAAGAAAGTGCTCGATCAAGCCGGAACCGTCAGTTGGTTCGGGTGTCGCTCGGACGCAGTGTGCCTAACGCGTATGCTGCGTGGCAAGCAGTGCAGACGTAGTAAACTTCAGCTCCGGCATCAAAGACGGCAGCCTCATCCCTTGCTTCGGCTGCCTCGATTGCGGTTCGCCCGACTTCGACCATTGCCTGCGACATACCGATCCAACCGGTCTGGTCCAAGGCTCGGCTACCCATCATTAAGAGATTACCTGACTCCGCTATCACGAAGGCCGCGTTACGTACCAGCTCCCATTCTTCTGCATTGGCCGGCGCAATCTCATGCTCTCCGTCCTCATCTATGATCCAACCAACCGCATCCCAGTACGCCTCCGCAGCAGGCTCAACCACCGTGAGCATAAGCTGCTGCACATCAGCAACGGTCTGGTAGTTGGACGAATCTGATGCGTCAGCAGTACACCCCAAGAAAAGTGGGGATGCGATCCATAACCATCGGTGCACTTTCATAGAGCGCCAACCTAGTTGGCCTACGACTGGCGCGGAAGTCTAGAGATTGCCAGACCCTTTCTCAAACAAACGAGCGCCCCCTGAGGGAAGTTGCTTCCCTCCCTCTCCCTAGGACTCTTGTTCAGTTCTGGGAGCACGCTGAGTCTCGAGGGCCGCAGAAATTTCGGTTCTCACCCAAGCATCCTCTTCTGCAACTAACTTCGTGGATAAAGCGGATAATGCTGAAATTGATCCGATTTGTCCGAGCGCCCAGGCGGCATGACCCCGCACGAGTGGTTCCACATCAGAGAGAGCCCGTAACAGCGTCGGTACTGCTACCGGAGCCCCCCAGTTCCCGAGCGCAACACAAACGTTACGAAGCAAGCCAGAGCGTTTCGCTCGCTTTATAGCCGACTTCTTGAATGTCTCACGGAACCCAACCTCATCCGTAGAGAGCAGGGTGTCAGCCAAATCAACTAATAATGGCCCATCTAAATCCTCCCTGGCTCGGTATGCCAATTCTCCGGTTGACTCAGCAAAGCGCTCGTTCCAAGGGCACACTTCCTGACAGATATCGCACCCATAGATTCGGTTACCGATAGCTGTCCTGAATTCCACAGGGATCGCTGAACGATGCTCGATAGTGAGATAGGAGATGCAGCGACGCGCATCCATCACAGGAGCACCCACGGCGTCCCGACCGAGAAGGGCGCCCGTTGGGCAAGCATCAAGACATGAACGACATGAGCCACAACGGTCCTCGACAAATGGCAAGTCCGCAGAAAGCTCAAGATCGATTAAGAGTAATCCGAGAAAGAAGAATGAACCGCTGCTTGGGTCGATCAGCATCGTGTTCTTCCCGAACCAACCCAGCCCGGCCTGTTGTGCGAGATCTCGTTCGAGAATCGGACCGGTATCAACGTAAGCCCTTCCCTCTAGCGCCCCTGGGACGCGCTGACTGAGCCACTCGAGTAAGACCAGCAGTTTGTTCTTGATGATGTCGTGGTAATCGTACCCGCGGGCATACCTCGCGATGACAGCCATCGCAGCATCACCCGACGACCAGTCCAAATCTTCCGTGAGATAGTCGTGTGCGACGACGATCACAGAGCGCGCACCAGGAAGTGTTTCCTGAATATCACTTCGTCGCCTGACAGACTCTTCACGGGCGAGGTACTGCATCTCACCCTGCATGCCCGCATCAATCCAATACTTATAGAAATCGATGTGGGCGCTCGGGTTCGCGGCTGCAATACCGATGCGTGAGAACCCGAGGGACTTAGCTTGGGCCTTGAGTTCCTCGACGAGCACCAATTCAGAAGATTCTCGGTTCACAGCTTCTCTGATTAGTTCGAAACCGCATACCGTCGACCCTTCCACTCCACATCCCCCGCACGAACCTTAGAACGAATCATGATGTACACGACGACAAGCGAGCCCAACGGATAGAACACCGCGTAGTAAGCTGGGCCACCCAGGAAGTGCAGGAAAGCAGCATGAATACAAAAACTGAGGGCGCAGATTAGTGCCGACCAAATCAGAAGTGTCTCTCCGCCGAAGCCCGCCAGAGCCGAAATTAGCATTAAAGGAGGTGCGATCCAAAGGCATAAACTCGCTAGCGTCACCACTCCGAATGGAGGCACCAGTGGCTGCCCCTGTAGAGCTCCCACCTGAATCAGTCGCGACCACCCTGCGATCAGGCCACCAAGTGATCGGTACATCCGCGTCGTAAGATGGTCCATGGCCATCCGGCTTATGAACGTCCGACCGTGTCGTTTTACCACTTGAGCTAACGCAATATCTTCGAGCACCCGATCTCGCACTGATTCATGTCCTCCGATTGCCTCATAGGAGTTTCGTGGCATAAGCATGAACTGGCCGTTGGCGAGCCCTCCCTCCCATCGGCTATCCAGGCCCGGATAACGGAAGAGGACCGCCATAAAGATCTGCGGCTGCACCAGGCGCTCCCAAAAAGACTCCATTAACTGGAATCCGAGAACATTGAGCAGGTCCGCACCTTCTTTCTGAAGCTCTGTAACGGAACGACCAAGCAAGGCTTCTCCATGCGTAGTATCGGCGTCAGCGAACAGTAATAACTGAGCGGAGGTCGCCCTGGTACCCTGCTGGCAGGCCCAAGCTTTCCCCAGCCATCCTTGTGGAAGTTCCTCCCCATCGATGACTACCAAACGCTTGGCATTGCCAGGAGATATAGCTCGCGCCAACTCCGCGGTTTCGTCGTCACTACGGTCATCGACGACGATTATCTCAAAGTCCGGATAGCTAGATTTCGTGAGGGAAGCCAAGCACGCTTCTATGTTCATGGCCTCGTCACGAGCAGGTAGGATCACACCGACACTTGGTGCTCGTTCGCGAGGGAGAGCCATGATAACGGGAAGCTCCCTAGCGGGCCTGACAACCAATAAGAGGAAGGCGATGATTCCGGCCCATGGGAGCGCGAGCAGAATCGGTATCATAAAAGTAGATTGCCACGACGGCCACGAGATAGGAAGTCCATCTGGCGATATCTTCACGTTGAGCCGCATCGTCGGCGTTCCTCAATCCGGGCAATTGCAGTGACTAGCGATCCGTCGTCGTTCGACCTCAGCTCATTCCGTGCGGAATTCCCGATACTCGCGAGACGCACGTATCTCAACTCGTGCTCTTTGGGAGCACTCTCAAAGCGTTCCGAACGATACCTAGACGAGTTTCAGGAGCAGTGGCACGATATGGGTGCCTCCGCTTGGTACCACCACTGGCTGAACCGCATCGAGGATCTGCGGATTCGTGTTGCCACCTTCTGGGGCTCCAGCACCGCGGAGGTGGCATGTCTACCATCGACTTCGGCAGCGCTGGCTGTGGTGGGGGAGAGCGTTCCGACGGGGTCACGCAACAAGGTCATCTGTACCGAGCTTGATTTTCCTACCCTGCCGTACCAATGGGTGGTAAAGCCGGAGATTGAACTGGTCGTCCTTGAAAGCCCGGACGGCGTCCGGATTGATCCCGAACAATTCGAAACAGCAGTCGATGAACGAACGCTCTTCCTGGCGACAAGTCACGTATTCTTCACCACCGGATACGTACAGGACGTCAGTGCGCTCGCGCAGATCGCGCACAATGCCGGCGCATACTGCCTGATCGACGGGTACCAAGCAGCTGGCCAGGTGCCCCTCAGATTGACTGGCACTGGTGTAGACTTCTATACGGCAGGGCCACTTAAGTGGCTTTGTGGTGGGCCAGGACTCGCCTACCTCTACGTTAAGAGTGAACTCATTGCCCAGCTAAAACCAAGAATCACCTCCTGGTTCGCGACCACCCAACAGTTCGACTTCAACCCAAGCGGGTTCGAGTACCGTCCGGATGCGCGCAGATTCGAGTTGGGTACCCCAGCATTACCGACCGTCCACACTGCGCTCGGCGGACAAGAGATCCTGGACGAAGTGGGCATCGAACGGATTACCGCTCGGAACAATGAGTTGACGGACCACCTCGTTGCCAAAGCTCGTGATTCAGGATTCGCGATGGCACTTCCCGAACTCAAGCACCGGTCCGCAATCATAATGATCCAGCATGACGACCCAGCAGGCGCGGTTGTTCACTTGGCAAAGAGGGGGGTCATAGTCGACCACCGCCCGGGGTTCGTCCGCATAAGCCCTCATTTCTACAATACTAAAGAGGAAATAGACCAGTGTATCGAAGCTCTGGCGACCTACTGACCCTTCCTCAATGGGGCGGGAGCCCACCGCTCACCATCACGTTCCCGATATTTCGCGAGCACCCCCTCCAACGCCTTGTCCAGGTCGATCCCTTGTTCGTTTGCGATAACGATTAGAACGAACAGGACGTCCGCAAGTTCAAGGGCTAGTTCCTGATCCGGCTCCTTAGCTTTCTTGACCTTGGGACCAAAACGGTGGTTCAGTTCACGCGCCAACTCTCCGACTTCTTCAATCAAGCGCGCAAGATTCGTAAGAGGCGGCCAATAACCTTCCTCAAACTGTGAAATCCACTCGTCCACCTTCCTCTGAGCATCCCTGATCTCCATTAGGGCACCAGGATGAGCTTGCCGAAAACGTTACCAGATTCAAGCATTTCATGTGCTGTACGAGCTTGGTCAAGCGGCAGAACCTGGTGGATAACCGGTTCGAAGCTCCCTTCGAAAACGAGGCGCATCACCCGACGGAATTCCGCCGGAGTTCCCATAGTGCTCCCCATGATCGACAACTGTTTCCAGAAGAGCAATCGGAGTTCGGTAATGCCTCTGGATCCGGTGGTGGCGCCAGAGGTGACGAGCCGACCCCCTAGGCCTAGCGACCGCAGGCATTGCTGCCACATAGCCTCACCGACGGTATCGAAAACAATATCGACGCCGGCCTTGTTGGTATCACGCCACACCTCACGTGCGAAGTCCACCCTTTCCCTATCGTACACCACGTGAGCTCCCAGATCTTCCGCGCGGGCCACGTTATTGGCACCACTTGTAACGGCATAGACCCTCGCTCCCGCCCTAGAAGCAACTTGTACGGCTGCGGTACCTACACCACCCGATGTCCCTGTGATTAGAACTTGCTCTCCTACCTGTAGCTTG
>JYMV01053656.1_pt1 | contig 12768 bp, 5 predicted proteins | sample 338911 | NCBI WGS metagenome assembly JYMV01 (sample SAMN03354496, study PRJNA234377) | hydrothermal vent metagenome | biome: Deep sea; feature: Hydrothermal plumes at the Eastern Lau Spreading Center, Western Pacific Ocean; material: Seawater | place: Tonga | collected 2009 | depth 2000 m m | reverse complement strand
TACTCCTGTTGAGAACCGTATATGTTCCAATTGTAACTCTAAAAGCGTAGAAGATGAACTTCATTTTCTAATGTATTGTCCTAGGTTTGAAAACCACAGAAGAGAACTCTATTCAAATGTCATTAATTATAATGCTGCTGTATTAAGTGCAGAGGACAAATTTGCTTGGATATTGAGCAACGAAGATCCATCTTGCGTCAGAGAACTCGCAAAATTTATTCACCCGTGTTTTCAAATTGCACCATAGTTCTCTGCATGCATGTTTTATATATTATCTTTTCCAAATACAGTTATCTCTCTTTCATTGCCTCCAAATGCAAACTATAACGCAAACTATAACCTAGAATTTTATTTGTTATTTTATTATGTCATTCTTCATTCATGTACTATCTCATAATCTTTATCAACCTTAATGTTCAATGATTGAGCTTACTATAATAAAGTATTTCGTATTTCGTATTTCATGTTTTTCTACTGATATATGTGGTGTAGCATCTACCAGTTTGTACCAGATAAAACCACAGCAAGTTTAACCTTTAAACTGCAGAATCGTATAGAGGATACAGGAAGATCTATTACAGGTATGGTTGTTACTGATTATGATCATTTACTTCTATGTAATAACAGTAGGAAATTATTGGCTGTATATTACCTCAGTGGAAAATATATGAAGACAATTGACGTGAGTTATCCTCCATGGGATATAGCTATAATATCCAGAACACACAGAGCCGTCGTGACGTTTGGATTCGGGAAGTCACAGATACAGTTCATCAACTTACAAACATTTACACAAGATGATCAACTAATAACAATACCGAATTCTATTTTTATATATGGTATAGCAGCTACCAGTGGCAACATCATTTTTGGCGACACACGGAGGATTCATTGTTTGGATACAGAGGGAACATATCTAAGTACAATGACATTATCAACATAATATCATGCACAATACCTCAGCATAGGTCACAATAACAATGTATATTATACTACCAAGAGTTCAATCAACTGCGTAATGTGGGATGGAACAGAAGTATTTTCGTATAAAATACCAAATGAAGAGAGTCACAGGAAAATAACAATCGACCGTAATGGAAACGTTTATGTTGCTGGAATTAGTACAAACACCATACAACGACTATATTCAGATGGTACAGTGGATTGCATAGTATTGAACGTAGAATATGGAGTCAAACAACCTTTGTCTATCTGTTTCAACAAAAGTTGTGACAAACTGTATTTGGCTAATAAGAATTCATCTGTTGTACATGTGTATTCATGTTCATATCGTGGATTACACGAATCATATCTAGGTTATATTACTCTTACTGATATGTACATGGCATTGTTATATTCTTAGCTAACATTTAACTTGCTTGAAATTAAAAGAAGCTATATATAAAACAAAAACAAAAACATAAATAAAATACAATATGTGAACAATATTTGTGGAGAATTTTTAATCTAAGTTAATTATAAAATGAGGTGAACATTATGTACATAGAAGTGTTTGTATTTTATGTATCTTTTATAAATATGGATGCAGTGTTTTAATATGATCTTTTCGAACTTTTACTTTTTGCTTTATAAGTTATTGTTAATACACCAATTGTGATTTTCAATTGACAAAAAAAAAAGAAAATTCTAAGACACATACATTGGTTCATTCTCTTAAAATTGGTAACAGCAAATTTATTCTAGATTTTTCTTCTTAAATTCTTGAATTACAATATTGTATCTTAAAGGCAAAATATACTAATTTCTCTATATATAGATACATGTATATTATATACAATGTAATTAATATTATGTTTATTAGATCTTATGGTACACTAACAACTTAATCTAACAAACATCTCCCTATTTTAATTATATTTTATTATATATATAGTTCATTGAATATTTACATCTGTCCTATGCTTATTTAGTATGTGGGTATAATTTTGTTTGTTATCGTAATTTCATTAGAGGAAGGGCTCGTATGTATATTTTTATGTCTATCATCAGAGATTAGAACCTTTGGTTGATCTATTTTTTGATTTATTAAAAGTTTTCCGCATTCTATTTTAAAATTATACCCCATTTGCATATTCGAACTTTTGTCATTTTTATTTTGCAGTGAAGAAACATTATGTGTTATTATAAAGTGTGTCCTGTTTTCGGGTGTCTTTTTGGTTAGAATTCTTCATTTTATTAACTTAAAGAGAATAAAGGTCCTTTTCCCAGACCTCATTCATGATTGTAAGATATTAACATTTGGTCTCCATCTTCCATTGTTACTTATTGATCATGAACATTGAAGATATTATCTTTGGTTTTTGCCTAAAATGATTAAAAGAACTAGACAGTTCATTTTCGGGACGTCGTGTCATCATTATATGCACTCGAGGTTTGGACAGGGGGTGGACATATATCCGACCGTTGTGTTCGTCATTGTTCGAAATTTAATTTGTAATTAAGCATTATGAAGTAGGGACCAATGTATAATGGGAATAAAGAATACTTTTATTTCTCTTTGACTTGAGGACTAGGCACCAACCATTTAATCTTAAGGAGAGAAGGTTTATCCCCCCTGGTCGGACAGTTCTTGCCACGCGAAACAAAAATCAGATTTTTTTTACATAAAGCTTCAGTATTGCTTGTTTGTCGAATACTTTCGGGTCACCTCATTCATTTTTTGCATTTTTGAGAGCAAATGATTTTTTCTTTAACTTTCGGGAACTTGAACCCTTTGGATACAAACAAATTGTACTTCCCCCAGGAGAGAAATGAGGTTAATGACGTCAATAAAGCTAGAACAGAACACAACACAATTGTTATTGGTTGGAAATAAGGGTAATAACAAAATTATCGAACTCCGAAAAATCAGTCAACAACCGGAAAACTGTGAAAACGTAATGACCCTGACTTGGTACAGGCATTTCTAAAGAAATGGTGGGTTGAATCAGATTTTCAGGCGCCAAACCTCCCGCTCTCATTACGGTTCCAATGTTCCGTCTGTCACTATAACAGTATTTAAATACAGGAACAAAATAGGTAATTGCAACGGATTGTGACCAAAACAACACATTAAATACAAAACAAAGTAACTATTAAATCCAATCAAACTACATATACATGTTTGAAACGCTTTCCTGACGACATTTGGTATGAGGAGGAGCTAGTTAAGCTAGTTAAACTATTTGTGCTTTGAAGTGAGTCCGACCCACTTCCGCGGCAGTACCGGTGATGTCTTCTATGTAATCCCATTTAAAAAACAAAAACCTATTCCAGGTATTCCAATAGATGTTGTTGCAGTTAATTTGTTGTTTTTTGCAATTTGTATCTAATTAATTATTACCTGTGATATACCTGTATTTTATGTCAAATATTGCAGAAGAAGGGAACATATTATTTGGGTGAAATAAGTGTTATTAATGAAAATTAGAAATTGAAATGAAACATTTGTTTCATATAGAGTGAGATCAAGTATGACATAAATAGTAGAATATCTTTTAAAAAATATTTGTACATTTGAAAAAAAAACATGAATAATAAGAATTTCATTACAAAATGAATAGTAACAAACACAAGCTAAGACATGCTTGTTTATTATTTCATGTAGTTTAAAAAATAAATAATAAGTTATATGGATGTTGAAATATAAATGTAATGATACTCCGCCAATTTGATAGAGATATTACTTATTCATGTATGTACCTGTATTTTTTTTTTTATTAGTATACAAATGATCAATTAATATACATTAGTTCTCCATTCTATAATCAGGGTTTACCTGAAGTTAATGAGTTATTGTTTATACACCCTAAGTCCCAATGTTTGCACATTGTTTATACAATGAATACAGCTCTATTCCCACTTGACATTTTAGATTTCTTTAATGAATTTTTAAAAAAGTGGGATTAGGTGGAGTCACCCTACCGGTCATCGACACTAGTACCGATACACCATGTCCATAATCTGAACGACTTGTTATAAAATACAACCAATTCAAATTCGTTATTACCTAGCACAGCTTCAAATGACATCCAACAACATGTAAATAGTGCAAATAGTGGGGATGTTGATATTCGCAATCTGACTCTCACTCTGATTCGGACAGTTGTGCACTAGAGGTCATGGTACCAGATGATAGGGTGTTCAGTTTAATGAAAAATGAACAAAAATACCCATGGCTATATGACAATGTGGTACACCAAGGGTATTTTATGTAAGATTTGTTAACTGTTTTGTGGTCATTCTTCCTCATCACAAGAATGTGCTACTGTTGGCATTAACTTTGGTACAGTACAATTGCTATTCTATTACTGGACCTCCAAACTTGTTCACATCATTTACGCGCTAATTTTCCCAATTATAAGGGACCCGGGCCCCAGATACAAATCAGTAGGAAAATCACTGAATTGTAATAAGCCAATCAGATTTAAAGCACTTGTAATAAGCAAGTCATTTAGTAGTTTGCTGATTGGTTGCATTCGTCGTCCTACGCCCCGTACAAACAAAGGAAGTTGGAGTATAACTGAAAATATGATTACTTTTAATGGTATATCTGTATTAAACTTTAAGTTTAAGCGATATTCTCTTTAACCAAAGTAGTATATGTCGTATTTATTTTCAATGTATTATGTAATCTCCAGGTGAGCGACTCGAGGTATTAAATTCAGAGAAACTGTCATTTCATCTATTACATTTTAAGAAGTTATTGTTGAAGCCATGATTTTTTTTAAGATTTTACCATGGATAGGAAATAATATGCATCCCCTTTTTTAGCTACCTGACCCAAAAGATCATGTGAGCGTTTGTCATCACTTTGCGCCCGTCGTCCGTCCGTCCACAATTAATAAAAAATATTCTCTTTTGAAACCACCTGGCAACTTAAGATCAAACTTTGGTGGAATGGTCCGTGAGTGACCCCCTTCCAAAATTGTGTCCGGTTGTCCCGACCTCCAACCAACATGGTCGCTGTTACTAAAAATAAAAAAGGGGGATGCAATTTAAAAATCTTCATCTCTGAAACTACTGGGTCAATTGGAACTAAACTTTACTTGAATAGTCCTTCGATGATTCCCTTTCAAAATTGTGTCCAGCAATCCAGACAGCAAACCAACATGGTCACTGTTGTTAAAAATAGAAAAAGGGGGATGAAATTTATTGTTTTCCCCTCTGAATCTACTGATTTGGATTCAAGCTTTGCTGAAATAACCCTATGGTAATCCGTTTTCAAAATTTTGTCTGGCAGTCCCGTCCTCGGGCAAACACGGACACTGTTTTAAGTAGGATGCAAGGTTTTACATGTCTTATCAAATCCTATAAAACCAATATGTTTAGGTTATTTCAGTGAAATACTGTTCGTAGAAGAAATAATATTTGTGCTTCGTCGTGCATCTTTTTTAAAGATAGTTTTTGTTAAGAATAATTACTACATTTCAATTATATCAATAGACCATTTGGAATCTCTTCATTATTGTTTTCAATATTTGTGTGGTCTATCAGGAAGACCGACGCTCAATAAATCTATAAGAACTCTTCGTGAGTTATCTCTCTTCACACAGTTTAACCGTTAAATTATGAGTAATAGAGGGTTGCAACTATTACTGTACCAATGGTATAGTTGTATCTGTGAACAAAAATCATAGTTGTTTGTTATTCAAAAAGTTTTAATGCGACCGAGTTGTGTATATATGCTCAAAGCCAGACTGTGTAATTAAGAATGTTGGTCTAGTACACAGTGGATGGCATTGTCATCACATCCAACTAAATTTGTTCTCGCCATGATATAACTGCAAGCATTGCTCCTCTGTCGGGAACACACTCACTCACTCACTCACTCATTCACTCACTCACTCACTCACTCACTCACTCACTCCTGTTATTCCTATGGTATATTTGTTCGATGATACGAACTCGCAATGAAAAATTCGAATGATCAGATTGATTAAAATGTTGGTAAGCAATATTATTAACGTTATCAATAATGTCTGATCTATGACCGTACATCTGTTTGTGTGGGGTATCTTTCGTTTCACCTATATATATATATTTATATCACATGACTGATTATATTTGTAGTTTCTCTGTCAATATTCAGGCTGTCGGTTACTCTTGTCTCAATTCTTCAGATGGTGACAGTCCCTTTCTTCAATAATGTAAGTATAAATCAAAACTGGTTTTAATTTGTTTTCAGTGTCATATATTATCAGTGTTATTTATTTTTAATTGCATCTATTGTATAAAATCGAACGTTCATTATCAAATCTCTAGTGTTAATTTATAATGAAGAACATTTAAAGCATATTTTAGAATATCTAATGTTCATAATAAGCTGTAATCTACAAATTTATTATATCTTGAGTATTTTTTTTATTAAAATAAAAGATGAAACATTAAATACGTTGTGTGTGTGTCAAAATATATACCTCTGTTTTTGTGTCATCGTCCTGTATCTAGTGTGTCCAATGTTGGCAGTGTCTGTGGAACGGCCATTCTAGATTGTCTCTGCGGTTTATTTGAATCTTATTTACTTATTATGTCTGTTGTTACTAAACACAACATGCATAAATAGTATTTCTAATGCAAATATGACGTACTCAGATGAATCTCTTCCAGCAAATTGCGAAAGAAATATATGTAAAAAACGTATATTGTAAGCCGCTCTGGTTTTAATAAATTTGATAAAGCTGATCAGTGACTTTCAGCAGGTCAGTAATATTTCCCGTAATGTAATTGAAAAAGATACATTCTCCATCAAAGGTTAGTTGTTCACTTGTCAGATCACGTTCATTTTCCACCAAATGTTAGGTGTTCACTTGTCAGGCCAAGTACATTATCAACCAAATTTTAGATGTTCACTTGTCAGATCATGTACATTATCCACCAAATGTTAGATGTTCACTTGTCAGATCATGTACATTCTCCACCAAACGTTAGATGTTCACTTGTCCGGCAACGTACATTCTTATCCAAGCGCTAGGTATTCACTTGTCAGACCACGTATATTCTGAACCAAACGTTAGGTGTTCACGTGTAAGACCACGTACATTCTAAGCCAAACGTTGGGTGTTCACTTACCAGACCAGGTACATTCTAAACCAAACGTTAGGTGTTCACTTGTCAGACCATGTGCATTGTAAACCAAACGTTAGGTGTTCATTTGGGGGGAAGATTTTCATTTTATGAAAAAAGTAACCCAACTTTTTATTTACCTTTTCTTTTCATTAAATATTCAATATCAACATACCAAAAGCATCATATACATGTTAACATTCAGAAAAAATATGGGGTACACTCATACGTTTTTCATGAAAAATACACTAAAATGTAAAAAGAAGAATACATATTTTCACAATTTTCAATATTGTTTTATCTTTGAAATATAAATAGACAATCATGTGTAATTACCTCAATAATTATAATAATTTAAATGGGTGGTCATTACATTCTGTTTACATCTTTATGAAAAATGTACACAAACAAATGTATTCCTTATTTGACTGGTAAATTTAGAAAATTGCAGCAATAAAAAAAAAGTCACTATGGTTTCAAAGCATACTCTTATCCAAATATCCTGAGACCCTTAGCTAACTGGACAATATATGTTTCCATAATAAAGTGTTAAAAAAATGTATTTCTTCAATTTAATGAGAAAAAAAGGGGGGTGGGGGTAAATTAGTGTTGCCACCCTCAACTTTTCAAACTTTGCCCATGAAGTGGTATTAGTGAAGTTCGAACTGCAGACTCATATTGAGTATCTGAGTTTATGCCGGTCCGCAGTTTTAGTGGTGTTTGTGTAACTAAATCTTCAGTTTTCAGTGTATTCGTAATTTTTTGTCAGCCATTAAATATTTGTGTTTTTGGATTGTTATACCTGTATATTTATATGATATATTGCTATAGAAGTATTATATTGACCTTTTAAGATTAATTACCAATAAATGTAGTTCTCAGTATGGAGTGTAAATAATTAAAGATGCTAAAATCAGAAGTTGGATTATGTAATTTTTCCGTAGAATTATCTCCCTTTGATATCAACACGCATTTATTTTTTGTGAAATACATTATGTCAACGGGGGTAAATGATAGAAATAACTTTTATTATATGTTAATATGAGTTGAAATTTGTTAAAAATAAACATTGATTGGGTGTTTCCGACCTAAATCGTATTTTTTAAATTAAATTTCGACTTCAAATTATGTTTTCACGAAGAAAATGCGTCTCTAATTTTATGTAATCCCCATAAAGGCTTGATTTAATCATCCCTACAAAATCATTTGCACATATTGGAAGCATTTGTACACGGGTCTCTTTATATAGCCCCGTAACTCATACCATACAAATGGGTGTCAACTTTTCTGAATTTTTCATCCATTGCATCGGGGCGACACCTAGCGGAGGTGCCAGTCGCTACTGGATTTCATCGAATAATGACAAGAACTGACCACCTCAATGTGTTTTTTGATGTACATGATTAATAACAGATAAGTCATATCATTCTCTATCAAATGCGTGTTATTTATTGACATCAATTATGTTATAATTGTTTAATTATTTTGTTTAATCTTAAAACAACATACCTGACATTAGTTTGTTTCCTCTATAGTTTGTCGTGTGAACGTTTCCCATCATATGGCGGTTGACATCTGTCATTCGTTAACTTTTTTGATGTTCTTCTGAGCAACCACTGGTCCAAATTGGATGCTATATTCCTTGGATGGTCCTCTTCAAGATTTTCCTTTGTGACCAGACTCTATTCCCAAGATGGCAAAAACGGCTGCTAAATATCTGAAAAATTATCATTAATTTCTACATTTCCATAAAATCACTAGACCATTTGAAATATCTTCATCATTCTTTTCCTTATTTTTGGTGTTCTATTAAGAAGACTGACATACATATATTAGAACTCTTCGTGAGTTATCTCTCTTCACACAGTTTAACTGTTAAATTATGATTACTAGAGTGTTTCAACTATTACTATTCCAATGATATAGTTGTATCTCTGACAAAAATAATTGCTGTTTCTTGTTCAACAAGTCTTAATTCGAGCGCTTATTGTTTTGTATATATATTATGCTCAAAAGTCACACTGTAATTATACATGTTTGTCTAGTATAAAGCGGTCACCATCATATCCAATTGAACTTGTTCTAGCTATGATATACAAATGTAGCCCCAAAAATAGATCCTTTGGCGCTAAGAAACACTCACTCATTCACTCACTCACTCAGATATCTCAATAAAGCTAAAGATATCTATATTAACAATCAATATATACGAATTTGTAATACAGATGTCTGTATTTGATATGAAGCTATTTCTATTTAAGCTAATTTTTTACATGAATGAAACATATATTAAAAATGCAGACAGTTGTCGTTACGTTTGAATTATTAATCCTATGGTGTACTGTTTCGATGATATGGACTCGCATTGACAAGATCGAATGATCAGATCACCTGAAATGTTGGTAAACAATATTATTAACATTGACAATGTCTGCTATATGGCCTCATATCTGTTTGCGCAGTTTATCTTTCTTTACACCGACATACATTTCTATCATATGACTGATTATATTTGTAGCTTCTCTGTCAATATTCAGGCGGTCGATTACTCATCTCTCAATTCTTAAGACGGTGACAGTCCCTTTCTTCAATTATGTAATGGAGAATACACTTTCATTGTAGATTCTGAAAAATAATCAACGAGATCCGTAAGGGTCGACTTGATTATTTTTAAGAATCTACAAGTTGAAGTGTATTCTCTTACATAATACATTTCCATCTGCAACAGTGTTTTCATTTTATATTTTTACCTTTTTATTGTTCAGAAAGATAAATAAGTCACAATTAACAAATATTAAACAACAAAATTGTATCGGCATTCGTGCTTTCGATTCCCGTTTATATTTAGATATTTCAAGGTCTTTCTGATGAAAAGAATCGTTTATATTTAGATATTTCAAGATCTTTCAAGTGTACCAAATGTTCACCTGTGGTCTGTCTGATTTGTTAAGTTGCTGTGAATTCGTTGGTTGTTTTTATGTTGCGAGAATACTTGTCAGTTCTGAACATAAATTATGTCAGATATGAAATACTTGTCTCGTGTTTTGTATATATTCATGTATATTGATCAATTTTTTTTAAAGCAAATTGTTGATATTTATTTAACAAAGCTTACTATCAAGAGTTATATATACTAATAATAGAATATAGTAATGTGGTCACCTTAGCCGGGTGGTAAGATGGAAGGTTTGAAAGTCGAATTAGACTTTAAAAAGCCCAGCAGTGGTTCTCTATCCGAAAGTCCCAAAATATGTATATCACGTTTTTAAGTCTAAAACAATAATAGGTTAAAGTTCATATATTCAAGAATAAAAGAATGAACTTGACACCCATGCTATAACAGAAATATCATATAAAGTGATACAGTCTATCAGCTACTTACACTTGTCATCTGACATTGGCCTCATTTTCATGGTCAGCTTTATGTTTTCGTAATTAAGTCCGTTTCATCATTACCCTGCATCATTAGCTCACCATCTTTGGCCCACACATTCTGATGGAAGGTAGATGTATATAATAATCTCACTTTAATTTCATTTTGAAGGTACATTGACTGAAATTATTGTCGGACAAAATTTGAAACAGACATAGATCTGTGCTGACGGTTGTTGTTGTTATGTATGTTATCTAAAATCCAGCTGATTACTGTATCAAGTTATGATTCTAATTCTGGCCTTACATGAATAATATATAGGCAAAGATTCCCAGACTATTTCCTTTCAGGAGACAATATTTCGCTTAACATCTCTGGTGAGCGACTCCATGTTCTAATGAACCCTTTTTCGCAAGGCAATAGACACTTCCAGAAACATACTTCGTATTTAGCATAGGTTATTAAATTCCGACTTTCGAAATTTGTGCTAGAGAAAATATTATGAAAGTTGTAGCAAATGTAGTTTTTTATTTTATAATTATAGAATTTACAATGGACACACCGGCAATTTGTGACCCTTGTCAGATTCTTTATATAACTAAAACATCTGTGAGCTGGTGTATGGAATGCGAGGAAGAATTATGCCTTGAATGCACAGAACACCATGCAGCTTTGAAAGCGACGAGAAATCACCATGTTGTTGACTTAAAGCATAACAAACATATTGTGTCACTGGTGAAAAAGTCTAGTCTCGTTTGCGAACAACATCAATATTGGGATGTAGAGTACTTCTGTGTTGACCATGATGAAATATGCTGTCGGGATTGTCTGGCTGAAATACACAAATCATGTGTTAATACCATGTCCCTGGATTCGGCGTCAAAGGGTGCCAAACAATCTCAACTATTTTCTGATTGCCAAGAACAGTTGATAAGTATTAGTCAAACGTACAAGAGTATATTGAAATATAGAGAGGAGAATGTGAATGGTATCAAAGATGACAAAACAAGAATAAAAGAAAACATGAAGAAAATTAAAGAGAAGCTCATCCAAAGAATTAACCAAGTAGAAAAGGAGCTGACCAATAAGTTAGATATACCAGTTCAAGAAAACACAAAGCTTCAACAAGATAAAATTGACAAAGTGCTAGAGGTCACAGAAGAGATTGAATCATACCTGAAAGAAATTTTGTTTATCATTGAATATGGATCAGAAAATGAGGCCTTCCTTCTATGTCGAAAAATAGATAAATACCTACCTCAAGCAGATAATGAATTACAAACAACTACATCACAACTGAATCGAGTTACGCTCTCCTTCGATGAATCAAATGATTTATTACCGTCCATTAATTCATTTGGAGACGTGACAGTTAACAAGATAATTGACCACGCCATAACCCACAAGACACTTACAGACCAACAAGCCCAGTTTGTATCAGATAAAACTACCACAATGTCAACGTTTAAACTTCAGAATCGTATAGAAGTAACAGTAGCAAATATTACAGGTATGGTTGTTACTGATGATGACCATTTACTTCTATGTGATTACAATAGTGGTAAGGGTAAATTAGTGACTGTATACTACCACAGTGGAAGATACATGAAGGCAATTGACGTGATGTATCGACCCTGGGATATAGCTATAATACCCAGAACACACAGAGCCATCGTGACCTTTGGAAGTATGACTTCACAGATACAGTTCATCAACCTACAAACATTTACACAAGATAATAAACTAATAACTATACCGAATTCTACTAATATATGTGGTATAGCAGCTACCAGTGACAACATCATTGTTGGTGACAGAGGGAGGATTCATTGTTTAGATACAGAGGGAACATATCTAAGGATAATAACATTATCAACAGGAACTGCTACACAATACATCAGTATAGGTCATAATAACCAGATATATTATACTACCACGAGTTCAATCAACTGTGTAAATTGGGATGGAACGGAAGTATTTTATTATAAAATACCAAATGAAAAGGGTCACAGGAAAATAGCAATCGACCGTAATGGAAACGTTTATGTTGCTGGATACCATACACACACCATACAACGACTACATTCAGATGGTACAGTGGATTGCGTAGTATTGAACGAGGGCGATGAAGTAAAACAACCTGTGTCGATCTGTTTCAACAAAAGTTGTGACAAACTTTATATGGCTAATTGGAATTCATGTGTTGTACATGTGTATTCATGTTCATGAATTGAATAACCCAAGCCATACCTAGGATATACAACTCTTTACTGATAAGTTCATGGTATTGTTATATTTTTACATACCATTTAACTTACATGGAATAAAAA
>JYMV01008100.1_pt1 | contig 12768 bp, 10 predicted proteins | sample 338911 | NCBI WGS metagenome assembly JYMV01 (sample SAMN03354496, study PRJNA234377) | hydrothermal vent metagenome | biome: Deep sea; feature: Hydrothermal plumes at the Eastern Lau Spreading Center, Western Pacific Ocean; material: Seawater | place: Tonga | collected 2009 | depth 2000 m m | reverse complement strand
TCTCTAGGTGGTTTAGCATCAGATGCAAAATGTGATTCTTGATACATAATGGCAAGCTGAACATGTGCTGGCGCACCATATTTTTTCTCACTGGCTTTGACCGATCGATACCAGCTAACCTCTTCATCCATTAAGGTGCAGATGTTATTAACCGTTACCGCTGGGGTTGATAAACAACCTGTCAAAAATAACGGCAATAAAGCCAGTAAGAATACTTTCTTCATTTAGCCTGTTACAGTTTCAAAGAAAACTTTATAAACAACCGCTGCTTGCACTGCAAACAACACAAAGAACATAAATTTAACAGTGCCATTAGATAAAGCTTTTGACGGGCCAGATTTAGATTCTGATTTTGAACCACCTTCCAAATCAACATTAGTTGCTACCAAGCCTTTATCTGACTCTTCCGCATTAAATACAACGCGAGTATTTGCTTTTAAACGTGATTTGTTAAAAATGTTTTTCTGGTGAACGAAATATTTTTCACCATCATCACCAGTAATAAATCCATATCCTTTTGTGCCAAATTGTGCCACTACGCCTTTAATTTTCTTAGCCATTTTTTTTCCTCTTAATTTTTACGCAAACAATAAGTTGCTTTTTCAATAAAATCAACGTTCGCACGTTGAAACTTAGGCTCATTTTCTATGTCATTAAAACATTGTAATTGTTGACAGTCGAACCCTTTTTCATACAGTGACCATACCTCTTCTTGATTAACAGCAAAAGGTGGGCCACTTATTTGTAATTGCGGATAATTTAAAGTTAATAATAACACCCGACAATCCTTGGATATTATAGAGTATAAATGCGCTGCATACTTCACCCTTAACTCTACTGGCAAAGCGACTAAAGACGCTCTATCATAAACCCCAACGACAGATTTTAAATGCTCGGAATCAAGTTCAAAATAATCACCACAATAAATCTGAATGTTATCTGCTGAATAAATACTAAATTTGCCAGAATAACGAATGGAATACTCAAGCTTATTTTCATCAAAAAATTGCTCAGCAGCAAGCGTACTGAGCTCTACACCAATGACTCGATAGCCTCGATCAAGTAGATAGATCATATCTGCACTTTTACCGCACAAAGGTACAAAAACTTCATCACCCTCCTCTAACTGCAAACAATCAATAAATTCGATTAATTTAGAATTTGGTTGTTGACGATGCCAGCCAATTTTTCCTTCTTTCCAGCGTTGTATCCAGTCAGTCATCCTAATCCTTAAGTTATAATATCGAGTATGAAAATCAAACGACCAAATCGAAAAACCGTCATGCAATTTATGATGGTTATTTTAGCCATTTTTCTCATCCGTGAATACCAACAGCAGGACTTAACCAGCGGCAAAGCGCCAAGCTTTACCTCCAAAACACTGAGTGGCGAAGTAATGAATGCTAATCCACTGCCAGATCAAGGTGTGTTAGTGCATTTTTGGGCGGTTTGGTGTCCGGTGTGTAATGTAGAAAACGATAACATTCAAGCCATCTCCAAAGATTATAAGGTGCTTAATATTGCCATCCAATCAGGTTCTGATACGGAAATTCAAGCCTACGCTGAAGAAAACAATATGCAACTTGACAATCTTATCAATGACCAATCTGGATCAATCTCCAAGCTATTTGGCGTCAAAGGCACACCAACCAGCTTTTTTATTAATCCAAAAGGACAAATTCAATTTACCGAAGTGGGCTATGTCACCACCTGGGGCTATCGTATGAGATTATGGTGGGCAGGACTATAAATAACGACTGGTCTGCCTATCTTCAGCCTTTATTTGAGCAGGTGTCTTTTCAAAAATTAAGTCAGTTTCTTGATCAGCAAGAATTCAACAACACCTGTATATTTCCACCCAAAGATGATATCTTCAAAGCCTTTGAATTAAGTAGCTTTGAAAAAACCAAGGTAGTAATACTTGGCCAAGATCCTTATCATAATGATCATCAGGCACATGGCTTGAGTTTTTCTGTGCCCGATGGCGTTAAGATCCCACCTTCACTTCGAAATATTTATAAAGAACTGGAAACTGATTTAAACATTGCACAAAACACCAGTGGCGATCTTCAGCGCTGGGCATCACAAGGTGTATTACTACTCAATAGTGCACTGACGGTTGAGAAAAATTCACCCGGATCACACGCCAAAACAGCTTGGATTAATTTTACTGAGTCAGTCATTACATTATTAAGCGAGCATAAGCAAAATTTGGTATTTTTATTATGGGGTGCGCACGCTCAGCAAAAATCCAAGCTGATCGATTCAAGCAAACACTTAATACTCTGCAGCTCACACCCATCACCTTTTTCTGCACATCGTGGATTTTTTGGCACTAAACACTTCTCCAAAACCAACGACTACCTTAAAATGCATAATCAACAAACAATCAACTGGTAATTATGAAACTTATTATTGACGATGCCTGCTACGCTTATGATGAAATTTTCTCCCAATTTGGAGAAATTGTCACCATGGCTGGACGCGACATTAATGCCGAAAGCGTCAAAGATGCTGACGTACTTATCGTACGATCACGCACCAAAGTTAATGAAGAATTACTCAAAGGTAGTTCGGTCAAATTTGTCGGTTCAACAGTGGCAGGCCTAGATCATGTTGATGAAGATTATTTACAAGCCAATAATATTAAATTTTTCTCCGCTCAAGGATGCAACTCAATGGCAGTGGCTGAATTTGTCATTGCAACGATTCTTAATTTAGCCAAAAAGCACAACTTCAATTATCAAGAAAAAACGTTGGGAATAATAGGCGTAGGCAATGTTGGCTCACGATTAGCCGCAAAAGCAGAGTTGTTAGGCATTAAAACCTTGTTAAACGATCCCATTCGCCAAAATAAAGAAAATTTGCCAAATTTTGTTGATTTAGACACAGCTCTAAGTGCCGATATTGTCACTTTCCACACACCTTTGACGTTTGACGGGGATTACCCTAGTTACAAACTACTACATGAAGACAACTTTCACAACATTACTGATCAAACCATCCTTTTTAATGCCGCACGAGGCGGTGTAATTGTTGAAGAAATTTGGGAAAAAACAAGAACACTCGAAAATATCATTGATTGTTGGGAAAATGAGCCAAATATCAACCAAAATTTACAAAAAACTGCTTACTTAGCATCACCCCACATTGCTGGGCACTCGGTTGATGCTAAATTCATGGGTAGTTTTATGGTTTATAAAGCTTTATGTAAGTTTTTAGACGAAAATCAACAAGAAAGTATTAAAAACTTAATAAATCCAGGTGTTTTAACGCTATTAAGTGATAATTTACTTGACTGTTTAAATGAGATTTATGATTTTAAGCAAGACACAAAAGCAATACAAAATTTGGAAAATTTTGAATTTTACCGTCGAAATTATCCAATTCGCTACGAATGGCATCACTTCAATAGTCAGGTCACACTACCCATAGCCTAGTAATTAAAAAAGAGTTATATTAAGCATTTGTATACTTAATATAACATTCTCTCAAACTCTGAACAAGGGTGTTATCTAATCAGCTGACAACACCCTTATTAATAAGACTACTTATCCACCTCTAACGATAGATTTCACTTGTGATAGTGCATCTTTGAATGTAGTTTGCTTAATTACCGTTATTAATGCCTTTACATCAAATTTATGATGACGTTCAGCCATTACACCCATCTGTGGCATTTCAGCCAATCCAGATTCAATTGCATGCTCTTTAAATTTATCATTTTTCCAGAAAAAAGCACCCGGCATGGTTGTCGGAATAACCAAAGCATAGAATAATATTCTACCTAAATACGCTGAAACTAAAACTGATAGAAAGCCTAGCACCATTAACAATGGGTTTGGATAAATGACAATTAATGCCATTAATGACATATTAACACCTAACAATGCATTTCTTAATTGGTAGGTTTTACCATAAGTTGTGATTTGCTCGAAATATGACGCATGACCTTCACCTGACTTTTTCACATCCTTACTATGAACGATATGACCAACACTTTCAAGTGCAAGTCCAATTAAGGCAACTGTTGCAATATTGATCGTACTGACCTCTGTCAGACCAAATGGCATTAGCAACATAGCAAATAACAAACTACCTAATGATAATGCTGTTCCATAGAACGCACTACCCGTTTGCCAATGATCCCAAAATGGTCTCGCTGGAATTCTATACAATTTATACATATAGAAAGAGCCCATCATAAAACCTATAATCGTGACTGCATACGCAACATTTATAAACATACTTAGCCCAGTAATTTCAACTAGTAATGCCAAAGTTAAGCCCATAATAAACAATGTTACACCGGCTATTTCTCGACTAACTGGAGACCATCTTAGATTATAAAATCCACGGTAGAAGTACTGTGGCTTACCCAAATGAAGGTTTAGTTTAACTAAACCATAAGTTAGCAAAGTTAACAATGCCACCATTATAATCACCAAGCTATTGCCACCTGTTAATCCAATAACACCTAGATTTAGAAGGTCTGATAGAATTAACCATAAGGTTGCACCCATGGCTGATTGTGTACACAAAGTAAAAATAGCATGAGCATTTTCATGTGACTTCAATAATTTTTCAATACCCCAATGCTTTTCTGCTGAATGTTTTTTACTATCTAGTGTCGATTTGAAATTACCATCTTCTTGTTTATGGTATTTGATTGGCATACCATCCGGTCTAGTCATATCCCTCTGAGTATCTTTTGTTTGCTGAAAGCGAATATTTGGATGAGTAATATTAGTGTCTGGGAATCCAGGAATTGATATTTTAGCTTGCTCTCTATCTTCGGGAATATTTTCAATAACACCAAAATCTAGCGCATTTCCTAAGCATGCTGAAACACAAGCTGGCTTGAGGCCTACCTCTAGGCGATCAACACACATATTACACTTACTTACCGTACCTTCAACTGGATCTAATTGTGGTGCGTTGTAAGGACAAACCCAGGTGCAATAACCACAACCAAAACAAATATCTGGATCTTGTAACACTGCACCATATTCAGCAAATTTGGTGTATGCACGCGTAGGGCAGCCTTTAAGACATACTGGATCGTCACAATGATTACATGCCATCGAGATATTAAGACGCTGATAGTTTGGATAAGATCCGCCCTCAACAAAGCCAACTGAACGAAACGCCAAGTGATCCGGAACATCGTTTTTCTCGCTACAAGCAGATTCGCACGCGTGACAACCAATGCAATTATCTGCATTAAAGTAAAACCCATGCTGCTTATAACGATTAGGATTTTCACCAATACCATTATCGCCATTAATATTTAAACTTTTATCGCGTAATGGATCACCTTCTTGGGTTTTTTCAATAGAATGACCGTAGCAGTTATCTGTCTTGGTCTCTTTATCCCATAAAAATGCGTATTCTGGCTCGTCTGCTCTTACTTTAAACATAATATTTTCCTAAAATTGTCTCATTTCCATGCTTAACTGTGCAGCTGCTTTTTGATCTTTAATTGGTTCAATTCTAACAGCTTGTTGCTTGTAGGCGGGCTGTCTAGAATGAGGATCCAACAAACCCAAAGTTAGTCGATTAGCACAATCATGGAAATGAAATGGCAAGAATACCGCGTTCTTTCCCACTCGATTTGTATATTTTGCCATAACAATTGCATCCGATCTTCTAGAAATCAAACGCACATATTCTCCATCATTCACGCCAGACTCGATTGCTAGATCGGGGTTAATTTCAATAAATGGAATTGGACTAAATTTATTATTATTTCCAACCTTGCCGGTTTTTGTTCTACCATGCCAATGCTCCACAAGTCGCCCAGTATTTAGCCAAATAGGGAATTCCTCATCTGGAACTTCATTATTATCAACAAATGGTAGCGGGATTAATTTAGCTTTTCCATCTGCAAATCTGAAAGTAGCCTCTTCAGTATAAATACGCTTACCTCCAGCTGGCGGCTCTTCATTATTTTTAAGTTGCTCTTCGGTATAAGGCCATTGAATACCTCGATTTTTTTCAATATTGTCATAATTCATTCCTGAAATATCACACAGGCGACCTTTGGATATAACCTTCATCTCCTCAAATACTTCGGAAGTAGTTTCTGGGAAGCTTACCTTATCTTGTGTATTGAATCGTTTAGCGACCTCATTAAAGATCCAAAAATCAGGTTTTGAATCACCAGGCGCTGTCATAATTGGATTAATCAAATTAACACGCCTCTCCGTGTTGGTCATTACACCAGATTTTTCCGCCCACGTGCCAGCTGGCAAGAAAACATTGGCGTATTGATTACTCTCAGAATCTTGGTAGCAATCTTGCACAACACAAAACTCCAATCTTTCCATAGCTTTTCTTATTCTCGCCGTATCAGGCAAAGAGGAGAGTGGATTAGTTGCAATTAACCATAACCCCTTGATCTCGCCCGTTTCAATAGCTCTATAGATATCTGTTTGCACTAGGCCGCGTTTAGTTGGTAGGAAGTCAACGTCAATATTCCAATATTTTGCAATGTCCTCTCTATCCTGAGGATTTTCCAATAATCGATGATTTGGCAATCCTGAGCATGAAGACCATTCTCTTGTTCCCATCGCATTACATTGACCAGTAATTGATAAACTTGTACCACCTGGTATACCAATATTGCCAGTAATAAGTGCTAAATTATTAATACCCACCACACCATCGGAACCGTGCGTTGATTGATTAATGCCCATGCACCAAATCTGCATAGCAGTATTTGCTTTTGCAAATAATCTTGCAACAACACGAATAGTATCTTCGTCAATACCACAAATTTTAGAGGCGGTAACTGGATCATATTTATCCACTTCTGCCTTTAGTTCATCATAGCCATTTGTATTTTTTTCAATATATTCAGCATCTTGCAAGCCTTCATTTAGAATGACATACATAAAGGCGTTCATTAGAACGATATCAGTACCTGGAGTAATGGTTAAATGAATATCAGCATTCTGTGCCAACATGGTGACACGTGGATCAATCACAATTAGTGGGAACTTTCTTTTTTCTTGAGCCTCTTTCATTCTCCAATAAATAATTGGATGCTGCTCAGGTAAATTAGAACCCCAAGCAATTAAGCAATCAGTTTTCTCGAAATCTTCATAACAACCAGGAGGTCCATCTGAGCCAAATGAGCGCTTATAACCTGATACCGCGGAAGCCATACACAATGTTGTGTTACCATCATAATTGTTTGTACCAATCAATCCTCGTGCTAACTTACCTAATGTATAGAATTCCTCCGTAAATATCTGGCCAGTTGAAATAATTGCAACAGAATCTTTACCGTACTTTTCCTGTACTGCTCTAATCCCCTCTGCAGTTTTATCAATTGCCTGATCCCAAGTTGTCTCAGTAAACTTTTCATGCCAATGATCGCGTATTAATGGCTTATCTCCACGTCCAGCAGAAGTAAACAGCTCGTGCTCCATAATGCCCTTTAAACAAAGCTTGCCACGATTTACATCTGCACCACCTACGCCTCGGGATGAAACTGCATGACCTTCGTCATTTAGACCAACTTCTATCGAACACCCTGTAGAGCAATATCCACAAGTAGCGTATTTCCACTCAACCACCTTTTTGTCGGTGATTTTAATTGGATTTTTTTGTGTTCGATTTAATAACATGACTGCTTCCTTATTTGTTTATTTTGCAACTGTAAATTTTTAATTACTTGCTAGCTTACTTGCTCACATTGATTCTAATTATAAATTAATATAAACCACACCTGATTCAATTTTTGTCTCAAAACAAGCTGTTGACCCCTCGTCCACACCTTGAGCCTCACCATCTTCCAAGTTTATTACCCAATTATGTAACGGGCAAGTTACTTTGTGACCATGTACGATACCTTCTGACAATACACCACCCGCATGTGGGCATGAGTTATGTACGGCAAATACATTATCGTCGCTAGTTCTAAAAAGTGCAATTTCCTGATCTTTTGTGCGAATAACTCGTGATCCCAATGCCGGAATATCGTCCAACGCTACCACTTCTTTCCAATTTGACATAAATACTCCTTAATAATTATAGTGTAATAACTTCAAACTGATGACTCTGAGCGCCTTCTGCACGCTCTTTCCAAGGGTCATCTTGTGTTTTCAGTTGAGAGACTAAGAATCTAGCATGTAGTGCTTTTCTATTTTCTTCATCATCAACTAATTGCTCAGTAACAAATGAAAGACCGACACGATCAATCCACGGTGCTGTCCTTTCTAAATACAGTGCATCTTCACGATAAAGCTGGCAATAAGCACCCACATATTCAATCGCCTCTTCGTCACTTTCAACTACGGTTAATAAATCTGTAACACGCACCTTGATGCCGCCATTACCGCCTACATGGAGCTCCCACCCTGACTGAACTGCTACCAAGCCAAAATCCTTAATGGTTGCTTCAGCACAGTTTCTAGGGCAGCCAGATACTGCTAATTTAAACTTATGAGGCATCCACGAGCCCCATGTCATTTTCTCTAATGTTACGCCCATACCCATTGAATCTTTGGTTCCAAATCGACACCAATCACTACCGGCACAAGTTTTAACCGTCCTAAGTGATTTACCATAGGCATGGCCAGAGACCAAACCTCCAGCATTAAGATCTTTCCAGACTTTAGGCAGGTCTTCTTTGGTTACACCAAACAAGTCAATACGCTGTCCGCCTGTTACCTTTAAAGTAGGAATGTTAAATTTATCTACTACATCGGCAATGGTTCGAAGCTCTAATGGAGTCGTCACACCACCCCACATTCTTGGTACCACTGAGTAAGTGCCATCTTTTTGGATATTACCGTGCGAACGCTCATTAATAAATCGTGATTGCACATCATCTTCATAATCAGGGTTGGCAGCCAATAAATAATAATTTACTTCAGGTCGGCAAACGTGACAACCATCTGCATTTACCCAATCCATCTTGGCAAACACTTCAAATACTGTATCAAAATCATTCTTAAAAATGAAATCATGAACTTCTTGCTTAGTGTGTTCAGTACAAGCACAAATTGGCTTCTTCTTTGGTGATTCCGAGTATTCTCCACCTAGGGTTGTAGCAATTAATTGCTCAACCAAACCTGTACAAGAACCACATGAGCTTGATGCTTTGGTATGAGCTTGCACATCTTCTAAAGTAAAAAGATTTTTCTCATTAATGGCGCAAACAATGTCGCCCTTAGACACACCATTACAACCACAAATCTCTGCTGAATCGTCCATGGCAGCAACCATATCAACTGCACCATGACCAGAATCTCCAACATGCGCCTGACCAAATAATAATCGATCACGCATATCTGCAATGTTATTTTCATCTTTCATTAATTGAAAATACCACGACCCATCAATCGTATCACCGTACATTACTGAACCAATAATTATGTCATTCTCAATCACAATTTTTTTGTATACGCCTCTAGCGACATCTTGAAAAACTAAATTTTCACTATTTTCTGTACCCTTAAAATTACCCGCAGAGAATAAATCAATACCGGTTACCTTCAACTTGGTAGAAGTGACTGAACCTTCATACATACCAATACCGTATTCTGCTAAATGATTAGCGCAGACCTTAGCTTGTTCAAATAATGGCGCAACTAATCCATAACACAAGCCACGATGTTGAATACACTCTCCAACCGCATAAATACTTGGATCATAGGTTTGCATCGTATCATCTACAACAATGCCGCGCTCACAATGAATTCCAGATTCTTGTGCCAATGCAAAGTTTGGTCGAATACCCACTGCCATAACCACCAAATCTGCATTTAAAGAAGTCCCGTCTACAAACTCAATACTCTTTACTCGGCCACTATCATTGGAGTTTAGTTTTTGGGTTTGCGCCTCCAGTTTAAAGGTCATGCCTCTCTCTCTAAGAGAGGTTAATAACATTTGTGAAGCAGTAGAATCAAGTTGCATTTCCATAAGGTCTGTAAGTAAGTGCACAACAGTAACATTCATACCTTGCTTCATTAAACCGTTAGCCGCTTCTAATCCTAACAAACCACCACCAATCACGATAGCATTTTTGTGATTCTTGGCAGCATCAATCATTTGATCAACATCAGCAATATCTCTAAAACCAATCACGCCATCTAAATCATGGCCTTCAATTGGTAGGATAAATGGATTAGATCCGGTTGCAATCAATAACTTATCATAACCATAACTATTACCCTTATCATCAATCACAGTTTTACTGCTACGGTTGATACTAGTAATCGTACTATCAGTATGCAAGGTAATGTCGTTGTCTTTATACCAATCTAGATCATTAATCATGATCTCATCGATGGTTTTTTCATCTGCCAGTACTGGAGATAACATGATACGATTGTAATTGCCATACGGCTCACTACCAAATACGGTAATATCAAATTTCTCTTCGGTAATTTTAAATAGCTCCTCCAGTGTTCTTACACCTGCCATACCATTTCCGATTAATACTATCTTTTTCATAACTTCTCCTAACGCACTAATAACAATAACAAGAAGATATTAATTGCAAAAGATAGTGCAATTAATATCTTATATTTCTTCAACACAAGTCCTGAATCCTTAATGACTGATGCTGTTTTTAAAAAAGTTGAATTTGGGTGTTCCAAATCAAACAAAAATTCACTTAAAACTTCATAACGACTTTTGTAATCTAGATGACAAGCCTTATGAATCGCACCATCTATCCAGATAGGTACATGAGGATCATGTTTTAAAATTGATTCATAATTCAACTGTGATAATTTCTTTGCGGTTAAACTCTTGTCTAGCTTATTCTGATAAGGCAGCTGACCCGCAAACATTTCATAAACAATCGCACCTAGGCTAAACTGATCGGACGCTTGCGCAACCTTCTCACTTATAATCACTTCTGGCGCCGTATAACCCTGGGTACCCTGGTTACCAACCGCTGCCACTGAACTGATTAACTCTGCAACGCCTGCAATTCTTGCCGAACCAAAATCTATTAATTTTACCTGTCCAATCTTATTAATCATAATATTTTCAGGCTTTAAGTCACAATGCAGCATCTCTTGACGATGAAAAGCTCTAAGCCCTTGGATTATTTGCTTTACTAAACCAATAACCACTTTAATATCAGGCTGCGGATTATCTTGCATCCATTGTCTGAGTGTTTGGCCTTTGACATACTCCATTGCATAAGCCAAAAATTTACTTTCATCACTACTGCTATGAATTTTAACAACATTGGCACATTGAATTCTTTGTCCAACCCATTCTTCATACATAAAATGTTTTAAATATTGAGCATCATCTTCAAAATTAACTGATGGTGTTTTCAATACTACTATTTCATTCGTTTGACTATCTTTAGCAAGATAGACTTGGGTTCTGTTACTTGCATGTATTAAAGATTCAACTTCAAAGCCATTAATCTTCATGCCTTTCTCTAAATCTGGCGGAATCGGTCTTTTGGTTAACTTATCAAACGTCTCACTTAAATTCTCATCTGGCAATTGATCTACTTTGCAAATAATGGCTGAAATATTATCCTGAGAATCTGCTGCTAATGCTTTCTCTGACAGTTCGTCAGCAGAAACTCCATCACCAAGTAGTGAGCAAAGTGTTTTGTCAGTTAGATAATCATGCACACCATCGGTTGTCATTAAAAACACATCGTCTAATTTCACTTTAGTCGTGTAATAATCAACATGGACTTTCAAATCAAAACCCATTGCTCTTGCTAAATAGCAAGATGCAACACGTGATCCTGTGTTAATTGCTTTAGCTTGCCATCTCTATATCGATAAATACGGCTATCACCCACATGAAATATATGTGCCATATTAGATTTAACAATCAGTACACTCATTGTTGAAAGCATAGAAGAATGCTCTTGCTCTCTAACCGACTGAGAATGCAACCAATTATTCAATGCTGAGATAACCTTACTAGCCGAATGTTCAGTGCTCCAAGAATCTGGTGTAGAATAATAATCACTTAAAAAACTCTGCACACAACAAGCACTAGCATCCTTAGCCTTTTCTGAGGCACTGACACCATCTGCTATAACGGCCACTATGCCTTTATTATCTAACACTGGAGAGCTTGGAATATAAAAACCACAGGCATCCTGATTCTCAGGCTTAATCCCTGCCTGAGTATTAGATTGAAAGCTGAGTTTGAGTTTTTCCATTGATTAATTTAATTTAATGATCTTAACTGTACCATCATCTAATACTTCTGTCATTTGATTCTTTGGCTCATCCAAGAATAATAGAATCAATACCAATACACTCACAGCAACTATACCAATTAACATAAAGAATTGGTCATATTCTACCAATGAGTTTACCGTTAAAAACATCACCGAGCCTGCAGCACCAAAAGCACCGACCATGCCAGCAATTTGTCCAGTTAGGCGTCTTTGGATCAATGGTACCATAGCAAATACTGCACCTGATCCTGCTTGAGAAAAAATACCGCCTAAAATTGTTAGACCAACCACCCAATAGATAGACCAAGTATCTTTGTCAACATTACCGAGCACTAGAAAACTAGTAGCGATACCAGCAAAGGCAATCATCAAGGTTAATTTTCGACCAATTTTATCACTGATCCAGCCACCGCCAGGTCGAGCAAATAGATTAATAAACGGATACACACCAGCTAATAGCGCAGCGGTAACCTTAGGCAATTCAAACCAATCAACGTAAAACATAGCCAGGATTGATACTACCGCCAATTCGGTACCAAAGGTTGCCATGTAGGCCCAGTCAAGAATAGCCACTTGCTTAAAGT
>JYMV01030323.1_pt1 | contig 12770 bp, 13 predicted proteins | sample 338911 | NCBI WGS metagenome assembly JYMV01 (sample SAMN03354496, study PRJNA234377) | hydrothermal vent metagenome | biome: Deep sea; feature: Hydrothermal plumes at the Eastern Lau Spreading Center, Western Pacific Ocean; material: Seawater | place: Tonga | collected 2009 | depth 2000 m m | reverse complement strand
GGGACATTAAACTTTTTCATTAAATCCATCCCCTGTGCGGCTTTTTCTCCAGCAGTTTCAATGCCAAGTCTTATCATATAATATCCAGCACTTTTCATTGCATCGAGTACTTCCTCATCCATTGGCCACTGCCCGCACATGACATCATATTTCAGGTCATCAAGGCCATTCTGTCTAATAGCTTTGGTTAGTTCGAGCATATATTTTTTACTGCCGTTGTGAACTTCTTCGTCAAAGAAGATACCTTCCAATTGCGGATATTTTTCTCTGAGGGTTTGCAATTCATAAACGACATTTTGGGGATCTCTTGATCGCCAGTTGGGATGCGCGTAGGAAATATTTCCGCATACACAGAAGCTACATGACAATGGGCATCCACGTGAAGCATAGGCTTGAATCTCCAAGTATTCGCTTGAAGGTTCGCCAGGTATTCCATAAGCCAGTCTGGAAACGTCGTCGTCTTCGGGTAATGGCAGTTTGTTAACATCCAGGGGAGAACGCAAGGCATTGGGATACAAACCTAGAATATCGTTTGGGTCTTTACCTTGAAGAATTTCGAGGATGGTCATCTCGTACTCGCGAAGTACTACATAGTCAGAATACTTACTGACTTCTTCGGGGAAGGTGGTGGCATGTGGTCCACAGATGATAAACTTTGTTCCAAATCTTTTCTTGAGTTCTTTTGCGAATCGGCTGTCAGCATTGATCGTCCGGGTTGCGCAGTCCATGATCAGATAATCGGGGCTAAAATCGGATACCTTTTCAACAAAGGCGTCATGATCTAGTTTATCTAAGCACCCATCAAAAAATCTCACCTCGTGGTCAGTATCACGTTTAAGTATAGAGGAACAATAGGCCAGTTCCCATGGGTAGTAGGTGAAAATATTTAAATCCTTTGTGCTGTTGGTCCAACGACTGGGGGAATGGATCATTGCATATCCATCAGCATCAATACCAACAGAATTACAGACAGCAACCTTCATCAAAGCCTCACTTGGTATGAGTTAATATTTTTTGACTAGGATTTTCCCGCACTGGTTTGAGAACTCCTGAAATAACACGGGGCATACCTTCTTAATCGTTGCAAGATGGATCCCCTTTCAAGGCCTGACACAAATTTTGTGCCGGTAGGGAGTCAGCAAAAAGCCGTCACCGCTTGGGCCACTAAAGTCTATGTCTCATAGCGGTTAAAATCAAATAAAACTTAACAGACTTGTTTTAAGAATATGAATTCTAAAGCTTTAGTTTGTTTGTGTTTATGGCAGTTTGATGGGTAGCTTGATGAAACTTGATACGTTGAGGTTAGCATGAATCCGGGGTAATGATTTCATTCCTTGACATCACTTTGAGTGCTTGCAAGTATGGCAGGCTATTTTATAAAAGGTTTTACATTAAACTCTTGGTATTAAGCATCAGGATAACGAATTATGAGCGGTCAAGAAAAAGATGTAGCTGAAAAGGATAATGAAAGTAGATTTTTTTCACGTCTAAAATTGGGCCTCAAGAAAACCCGTGACAGTTTTGCAAGTGGAGTTATTAGGGTACTGAGTGGCCCTACGGAATTGGGACCTGAATTATGGCAAGAGTTGGAAGACGTTCTATTATCCGCAGATATGGGTGTTCCCACAATGACTTGGATCATGGAGGCATTAAAAAAAAAAGTACGTGAATCACCTGGTATCGAAAAAGAAAAAATTGTAAAACTCTTAAAAGAACTTCTTTTGGATATTTTAGAGGGAATCCAAGTAGACACAACATACCCGTCAGAACCTCCTTGCGTAGTTATGGTGATTGGAATTAATGGATCAGGAAAAACAACTACCATAGGTAAGCTGGCTGCTAGATATAAAGCGCAAGGAGAGCAGGTTATGCTTGCAGCGGGCGACACCTTTCGCGCGGCAGCGACCGAACAATTGCAGGCTTGGGCTCAACGTATAGATGTTCCCTGTGTGAGCCAAAAAAGCGGGGCTGACCCTTCTGCTGTGGCATATGATGCCGTTCAATCTGCCGTAATAAAGAAAGTCGATAGAGTTTTCGTTGACACAGCAGGGCGTTTACAAACTAATAAGAATTTAATGGAAGAGTTAAAGAAGATAAAACGTGTTGTTAAAAAAGTTGTCCATGAGGCGCCCCATGAAACCCTTCTGGTCCTTGATGCTTCTATAGGACAGAATAGTTTGTCTCAGGCGAGATTATTTAACGAGGCGCTTGATGTTGACGGGATTGTGATGACGAAGTTAGATGGCTCAGCTAAGGGAGGGGTGTTATTTAGTATTGCTCGAGAGCTCAAATTACCAGTTCGGTTTATAGGTGTTGGCGAACAGGTTGATGACCTGCAGCTCTTTGATCCAAGATCGTTCGTAGAAGCTCTATTTGACTAGTATTATCTGGTTTGTGGTATTTTTCTCATCAGCTATATAAGGTTGAAAAGCATGACAGTGTTAGTCAAATTTATTGATTATTCCCTTGTTCATGTCTTCTTCGAAAGCTTGAGTTTCCTGGGACAATATTCTGCTTAGTAGCAGAAGCCCTATCAAGTTTGGGATAGCCATCAGCGCATTCATTGCGTCAGAAAAGTTCCATACAATCTCTAACTCAAAGAGTGCACCCATAAACACAAAAAGTACCCATGCATATCTATAAAGACCAATCCACTTTTCTTTAAAAAGGTATTCAAAGCATTTTTCTCCATAATACTCCCACGCCAATATAGAAGAAAAACCAAAAGTAACTGCGCTTGAACTAACGATGATATTCCCCCAGTTTCCAGGTAAGCCACTTGAAAAAGCTTGAATGGTTAAGGCGACGCCTGTTTCTCCTGAAACCCAAACGCCTGAAGAACTTAAAGCCAGTGCGGTAAGGGAGCAAATAATCAGCGTATCTAAAAAGGTTCCTGTCATGGAAACGAGAGCTTGTTTCCCTGGATGGTTAGTTTTTGCTGCAGCCGCAGCAATAGGAGCACTTCCCATCCCAGACTCGTTAGAAAACAGTCCACGTGCTACACCGAAGCGAATGGTTTGTGCTAGAGTAGCTCCAACAAACCCGCCAGTCGCAGCTGTTCCCGTGAAAGCATGTTCAAAGATCAATGCTATTCCAGAGCCCAGGTGAGACAAGTTGTTAAATATTACAATGGAGGCCCCAATAAAATAAATTGAAACCATTATAGGCACAAAATAACTTGCGACATCGGCGATTCTTTTTATTCCTCCAACTACTACCATTCCTGTTAGCAATGCTAGAACAATTCCAACCAAAAAATTACTGGTTCCTAGTGTCTCAGATAGAGCCTTAGCCGTGGTATTAGATTGAATCATATTACCAATACCAAATGCGGCTAAGGCTCCAAAAATAGCAAAGCAAGTGCCAAGCCATTTTTGTCCTAAACCGTGCTCAAGGTAATACATGGGACCACCAGAAATTTCACCATACTCATTAACATATCGATATTTGACAGCTAAAAAACCTTCAGAATATTTGGTGGCCATTCCTACCAACCCAGTTATCCACATCCAAAAAATTGCCCCGGGTCCTCCCAATGCTACTGCGGTGCTCACGCCAGCAATATTCCCCATGCCAACCGTAGCTGCTAAGGCGGTCATTAGCGATCCAAAGTGTGAAATGTCCCCTTCGCCATCCCATTCTTTGGAGAAAGTTAATCGAACCGCGTAAATCAGGTTTCTGATTTGAATCCCTCTCAAGCAGATGGATAGCCACACCCCGGTTCCTAACAGAAGGATCAGAAGCCACGGTCCCCACATGAGTTTTGCAAATTCGGCAAATAGTGAATTCATCTATCGATCTTGTTAGTCAGGAATAACCAGTAGTTAAACAGTAATAAATTGAGGGAAATGGAGGCACCGGGCGGACTCGAACCGCCGATAAAGGTTTTGCAGACCTCTGCCTTACCACTTGGCGACGGTGCCTGAAATGCGAATTTAAAACAAAAGAGAGGGAAAGTGGAGCGGGAGAAGGGGTTCGAACCCTCGACTTCAACCTTGGCAAGGTTGCACTCTACCACTGAGTTACTCCCGCACATATCTGATTAATTAAGAGTTTACAGGATGCCTTATTATATTTTCCTTAAAAGGTTTGTCAAATTCTATTTTTTAAGGAAACGTGGTTCTGTTCCTGTGACAATGCGGCGAATATTTTTATAATGTTTACAAATTATCAGGACGGCGATTCCTAAAGACATGCATTTATATGGGAACGGCATTTCAAAAAATATGGCAAATATTGGTAAAGCTATCGCTGCAATAATAGAGCTGAGAGAAACATACTTTGAAACCCACAAGGTGAAAACAAATACTGCCACAGCCCCCAATGTTTCTATCGGCATTATATACAAATGAACACCTATTCCTGTAGCAACACCTCTTCCGCCTTTAAAACTCAAGAAAACTGAAAATAGGTGGCCAAGGAAAACCATGATCCCTGCTCCGGCAATCGTAAAAGGGTCGTCTGAGACCCATGAGGCCATAGCTACACCCAGTAATCCCTTAAGCGTGTCTCCCAACAGGGTTAAAGCCCCTGCTTTTTTACCTAGTATTCTAGTGACGTTGGTTGCGCCTATGTTTTTACTGCCGTGTTCACGCAGATCAATGTTTTGAGTGCGGGCAAGTAAAACTCCAAACGGGATAGAACCAAGAGCGTAGGCAAAAAACCATATAGAAATACTTATTAGCATTTAAAACAAGTTATTTAGAATTCGTTTGAGTTTTTAGCTCAAAGGTTCAAAAGAAGTCTTAGAATTTGATTTTCTTTTTAATTTTTCTTTAGCTCGTTTTTCAATTTGGCGGACTCGTTCGCGGGACACACCAATTTTTCGCCCTATTTCCTCTAATGTTTTTGCTTCCCCGTCGAAACCAAAACGCATCCTTAAAATTTCCTTTTCGCGTTCAGGTAGGTTCATCAACAACTCGCTAATTTTAGAGTTTAATTCTTGTCTTATTACTTGTTCATCACAGGGTATGGCATCTTGTTTTTCCAGTAACTCAAGGTAGGTGGTGTCTTCTCCATTTTTGAGTGGAGTGTCTAAGGAAAGTTGTTTTTGATAGCCACGCATAATGTTTTCGTATTCATACATAGATAGTTTTTGGTGTCTAGCTATCTCGCTTTGTGTTGGTTCTTGGCCAAGACTCTGGGCTAGAATTTTAGAAATTTTTAGCCCTCGGTGCATTTTTACAGCTTGTTTGACAGGTAGCTTGACTGCTCCCGCATACGAGGCAAGGGAGTGAACTATAGCCTGTTTGATCCACCAAACAGCGTAGGTGATAAACTTTACTTCATGTGAAGGATCAAATCTCTTGGCAGCTTGAATGATGCCGATGTTTCCTTCTTCAATTAAATCCTGAAGGGAGAGTCCACATCCACGGTATTTATTGGCTATTGACACAACATATTTCAAGTTTCTTTGAACTAGTTTTTGGAGCGCCGCAATGTCACCTTCCGCTATCTTATGACCCAATTCACACTCTTCATCGCGAGTCAGTGGTTTGATTTTACTGATTTCACTCATATAGCGAGTTAAAGCGTCTGGGCGTGAACTTGTGTTTAAGTTTCCCCCATTTGATTTTTGGAATTTTGTTTTGACGGTCATCAGCATCGTTATCCTATTAACGTAAAGCTGTAAGCCTTTTTTTTGCTTTAAGCATGAACCGGCTTCTAGGATATTCTCTGGCAAACTTCTTATAAAGTAAACGTGCTTCCTTGAAGTTTTGTTCATGAAAATGCGATTCTGCGATAAGAAACGCTGCCTCATCAAAAAATTTTTGTTTTGAGTGGTCATTCAGAAGACTTTTGAACCTGGAAATGGCCGAAAGGTAAGCCCCTGTACGGTAATAGAATTTCCCGACCTCGAGAACATTTTTTGCTAAATTAAAATCGCATTCATTTATTTTTTGTTTAGCCTGCCTCAGGTACTGGCTTTTGGGAAACCGGTCAATTAATTGTTGGAATCCGTCACGCGCATCTTTTGTTGCAACCTGATCTCTTGAGACAAGGTCTATACGTTGATAGTCCGACATGGCTTTATAAAAGTAGGCCCGGTCGATATTTTTATGCTTCGGGTATAAGTCAATAAACTTTTGAAAATGAAATTTTGCTTCCTCATACTCCTCAACACTATAATGAGATCTAGCTAGAACCAGCAGCGCTTGCGTTCGTTCCTTGCTGTCAGGAAAATCTTCAATGAGTTGTGTAAATAGGGTTCTTGCTCGGAGGTTTTGACCTAGTTTAATCGCTTTGATTCCCTCTTCAAGTAGTTCTTTAGATGAATCGGGTACGATTTCTTTGGTGAAGAGCGAGCAGGAACAAATTGTTAAAAGACCAGCGATAATACTTATGGCGATAGGTGGGCGAATGTTAATTGTGAAAAAATTTTTAACGATCATTTTATTTATACAATAATCAGAGGAGCAATTTGTAACACAATATACACCAAAGTCTTTTGAAGTGAGTGTTTTTTGTCCTTGTCTTACTATGCAGACTTTAATTATGCTATAAACACGGATTGGTTGTTAGATTTGCTGAGTTGACAACGCGTATGCGCTATAACTTGAAAATTGTATAGGTGTGCATTTGACCCCAAAAATAAAATTTAAAGCCTTTGCGGTGATTTTAGTGGTGGTTGGTTTTTCTTCAAATTTGTATGCTGCTGAAATAGCCAACCCTAGTTCAAGTTTAAAAATTCTGTCTTTTGTGGAAAAGGGAGGGTTGATGATGTATCCCATAATTTTTTGTTCCATACTTATGGCCGGAATTGGGCTAGAAAGAGCCTATAATTTACGACGCAAGAATATTATTGACGCTGCGTTTCTTGATCAGTTCCGTTCGCACTGGAACTGGGATGATATCCAACTGGGATTGCAGTTATGCGCTTCTCATGACACTTCGTTAGCGCGTATTCTCAAAACTGGTTTACTCAGGTTTGGGGAGAAGGTAGATGAAATAGAGCGGGCGATTGAGGGCGCAGGTCAGCATGAAGCCTCCTTGCTGAATTCCAATTTACGCGCTTTAGGTGCTATAGCAAATATCACTCCTATGATGGGATTATTAGGCACTGTGTTTGGAATGATTAAGGCTTTTGATGTCATTTCACAAAGCGGGACAGGAAATCCGGGGTTGGTTGCCAGTGGTATTTCAGAGGCTTTGATTACTACAGCAGCGGGCATGATAGTGGGTATTCCCGCTTTGGTTTTATACCATTATTTTCGGGCAAAAATTGATCGCTATGTTTTTGAAATGGAAGAAATTTCTTTTCAGCTTATTGAAGAACTTTCCTTCAAGGCCATGCGTGAAAAAAAAGAGTGGGAAAAGAAAAGTAAACCTAAGAAGGCAAAGAAAGAAGAATAAAGCAATTTACAACTTTCCATAATGAGTAGATTCAATGCGTTTTCGAAGTGAAAATGAAGAAAATTTTTCGTTTGACTTGACACCGCTTGTCGATGTGGTGTTTCTCTTGCTTATATTTTTTATGGTATCGACAGTGTTTGTTGACTTTAAACGACAGATGGATATTTCTTTACCTTCCTCAAAGTCATCGGTGCCAAGCGAGGTTAAGGAACCGGTTAAGGTCGAGTTGACTGTGGATAAGCAGATATTTTTGAATGGGGAAAAGGTAACCCTCGAAGAATTTGAGTTAGCGCTTTCGAAAATTTCAGTAAGTAAAAATAATGCGGCAGTTATAAGAGCAGATAAAAACTTGCCATATGGCAATGTCATTAAGATTATGGGTATTCTTCAAAGTGCCAAAATTCTAGATATTGGGGTGGCGGTCAAATAACTGTTTGTCCGAGGTCTATTTGCGCCACAGGATTTTTGGCTTGTTCCGATCGGCGATCCACCTATTTAGCATTCGTAGTTCATCGAAGCCTAGCATATCAATCAATGTGTCCGGATTACTGTGGTCCTCATCGTTGATCACCACGCCGCAATAATTCCTTTCAATATAGGCGGCCACATGTGCTTTGAACTGAGGGAATTTAGAAAATAACTCAGAGAAAATTTCTTTCTGGTACTCAGGGGTTTTGTCTTTGGATCTGTATTTAGAAAGCTTTGATGTTAGCTTGGTTCGAAAATCCCCTTTGATAAGTATTCCCATAATTCCTCTCTTCCCATGTAAAGAGTTCGACTACGGCATATATAGTTTTGTGATACTAAAATAAATTATCGATTATTTCAATTTTATATTGAACGTCTGATAGCCAAATTTGGAAAGATTTTTGGATTTTGATTGCTTTGAATAAAATATTTATCGGGAGAGGGTTAATTTTTCTTGTTAAAGTTAAACTTGATCATAGCATCATCCAAAACTTTTCGTGTTGAATTTGCGGCTTCATGCTGGTTTTTTAGTTCAAATAAATAAACGGCTTTTCTCAGGTTGATAATTACGAGATACTTGAATGGTGGTCCCTTCCTGAAGTTATAATAGGCCCACCCAAGATTACCATGTGCTTCAGCATCGTCTTGTCGTCGGTGGACGACTATGTTCAATTGGGCGATAGCGTCTTCCCAGCGTTCTAGGTGATTATAGACATTTCCCAAACTATAGCGGGCATCCAGGTTCCCGGGCTCTAGTTCGACGGCTTTTTCGAAAGCGACTGCAGCTTCTTTCGGTTTGTTTAGATTTTTATATGCCAGCGCAAGATTAAAATGGGCAACGGTCGCATTAGGGTTACGCTCAATTGATTTTTTGTAAGCGTCAATCGCCTCTTCAAAGTGGCCTTGGAGACTGAGCGTGTTTCCTTTCAAAAACCAATCCTCAGCTTTTTCTTGCGACCAAGTATCAGGAGCAAAGCCAAATAGAAGCACCCATGTGGTTGCTACGAGTAAAAAAGTACCATTTTGACTCATTGTGAACCTCGATTCCTGTAGTTAGATGGTTTCGATTGTACAGTATTCATTTGGGCTTGGGCAAGGAGAGAGGCTGGTTATTTAGTTTAGATATTTAATAGAGTCCCCTGAACTATTTGGTCGACTTTCCGTAATCCAGTAGCGGCCTGATTTTTTTTTCAATTCTATATGGCAATCGAAAACCTCCGATAGATTGGATCCAGTGAGCATTTTGCTTTTAGTTCCTCTAGAAAAAATGGTGCCGTTTTTGAGAAATAGAACATGAGTTGTCAGGGGAAGTATTTCGTCAATATGGTGGGTTACATAGATTAGTTGAGTTTTGGTTTTGGCAAGTTTTTTGAGAGTTTGTAAAAATAGCTCCTTTGTCGGAATGTCCAACCCTGCACAAGGTTCATCTAGGATTAATAAGTCAGGATGGTTGACCAGAGCTCTAGCTAAAAGAATTCGTCGGGCTTCTCCATACGATATTCTCCCAATCGGTTCATTGCTTAAGCTTCGTATCCCTAAAAACTCCATCCAATGGGCGGCTGTTTCCCTTTGCTTTTGGCTCGCTTGTTTGTATAGCCCGATTGAAGAAAAAAAACCAGATACGACCACATCTTTACCAAGAGTAGTAGATGCATACTTTTCTTGAAAATCTGCAGACACAAAGCCGATTCGTTTTCTAGCGTCGCTAAGAGGGCCGTGTTTTTCGTTTCCAAACCAACGGACTTTTCCACCATCAATCGGTATTAATTCTCCGAAGATAAGTTTCATAAAGGATGTTTTCCCTGCGCCGTTAACACCCACTACCGCCCAATTTTCTTTATTTTTCATGGTCCAGTTGATACCTTGAAGAACCTGCTTGCTATTTAAAAAAACATCTGCTTTGCGAATGCGGATAAGCCAGTTCATTGCAAAAAACCCATCTTTTATTGGATAGCTATCTTTTTATCAGACGAATGGGGTGAGTGGATATTGTCGTGACTGCCTCCCATAAGATCTACGACTGGATCCCCTTCCTCGTAATACTGAATAATATTTACGGACGCATAAGGTTGGTTGATACGGAAAAGGTTTTTAACAGAGATCTCTAGCACATTAGACAAAATAGTTCGGATAACGCCACCATGGCAAAGTATGACTATACTATCGGAAGGATGCTCAGCTAGTATCTGCTCAAATTTTGGGATTACCCTATCTTTGAGTTGAAAAAATGATTCACCACCCTCAACCTGAAAAAGCTCTATGTTTTCGAGCCTCTCCTTTAGTTTATCAGGATACCTTCGATCGACTTCACTTATACTCAATCCCTCCCAGTCACCAAAGGCCAATTCACGTAATTCTATGCAAGGGATGTGTGTGAGATTGAATTCATCTGCTACAAACTTGGCCCCTATTTGGGTTCTTTTTAGGTCGCTACTATAGACAGCTTTGATTGGGAGACCTTTCAAAGCTTTGGCAACAAGAAGACTTTGTTCTACTCCTTTATCTGAGAGGTCGACATCAAAATGTCCATTGAAGCAAACCTCTCCAGCGTTGGCGGTTTCACCGTGTCTTATGAGATAAATGCGGGATGCTGTTTTGCCGTTCATAGTTATTTATTTGGGCAGACAGTACTTGATAGAAAAAAAAATGGCAAGCTACAAGAGCTCGCCATTTTCTCTGCAAATATTTTAGTCAGTGACTAGTGACCACCTCCACCTCCTACGTTCCAGAGGTAGAAGTAATCCAAACCCTGAACCTTCATAAGGCCCCAGTTAATGAATAAGTAATAGAAACTTACCACGATAAACGCAATGATGAACCACGTAATGGACTTTCCGGTTATGAATTTCCTTTGCTCTAAAACCAAATTTTATTCGAGCCGTCTTCGTTTATCGCCAAACTGAAGCGAACCAGTAAAAGAACCACAAACAAAACACAACAGTTCCCATGTAGATCCACGGGCCGGCTTTTTCCTTAAGTTTTTCTATGTCCATTGAAAACGCCCCTAAAATGAAAGTGTTAAATATTAAAACAATTTACTCTTGACAGCAATAAATTATGGATGTTAGCTTAACCAAAACTTCGTTCTCTCAACATGAGGAAAGTACATGCCGAGTAAAGATGGAAAAATCTTCGATAATATCGTTTATATAGGCCTCGGAGTCAATGGACTCGTAGCCTCTTACCTACTTCTTATGTACTTCGAGATCATTTAATCCGCGAACTTTAACACAGGGTTTTAAAAAGTGTCAAGAAGAAACCCGTTGATCTTGGGACAGTGACCTATTTTATGTCCTTTTTCATTCAAGAGCCTTTATCTCGTCCTGCGCAACACGATCTCTTACAACTATGTTTTGGGATAAACCACATATAACATAAGGTAAACTAAGGTGCTAGTTACTAAAATCAGGGCGAAGATTACCATAGTGATTCGCCCCAATTTTCTGTGGCGCTGAGCTCCATCAGGTATGGATTTTTCTATAAATTTTTCTAGATAGATCACGAGGGCTATAATACCAAAAATGATCGCCCAAGCGAGACTAGCGGCAAAAGATTTGTGCCGGATGAATGTGAGAATCAACTGATTTCCTGCCCAAAGTAGGGCAAGGATTATCATGATCGTTCTGAAAACTTTTGGATTTGCCTTCAATTCCCTGCTTTGGAGAATATAGTTACCATCGATCTTATCGCACGCACGAAACCCCAGAAAAATCATGTATATAGATAAAATAAGCCCCAGACATACTAGAATGAGATGCGTGGTTAGGATGGGTACAAATACGTTGTCGTAGACATCCTGTGGGCCACCAAAACCTTCTTTCCCCTCAAGAGACAATACGCCTAACTGCCGAGCATAGTAATAGCCGATAAAATAAACCAGCATTGATACCATGGATACAAAGATCAACTTGTGGTGTTGAGTGCCCAGTCCCAACCCCCAGGCGAAAAGAAACATTACCGTAAATAGTACTGCCAACAGGTAACTAAGGTCGGCACCAAACGTGCCGTAAGGAGCCAAAAAACCAGGTTGTGCTAGTAATTTTTGCATGTTTTATGGAAGGCAAAAAAACAAAATGGAAAACGTTGGGTAGCTTTCCCGTTTAAGGTGACATTAAGGATTCGATTGGATTCTTCATCAGGATTGTTTTCTTTCAAGAAGCCAAGTCCCGCCGTAAAATTCAACTATTCCTAGTATGGCTAGATAGAGAAGAGGCTCCATTTTCCACCGGCCAAAAAAAAGTAGAACTACCGAAGTAATGGTGGCAAGTCCCAATAACTGTAATGATCGTCCTAGGTAGTAAGCTAATCGATTCATTAATATTTAGCCACTTCTTTTCGTCCTTGCCTGCTTATTGGCACTAATCAAGTCTTCAATATTTTGGCGGGCAAAACTTTGGGTGGACTCTTGCACTAGCTGTAGTGCTAAATTACCTTGCCGTGTCAACATAGCCCTTCCTTCCGAAGTAGGCTTCTCTCCTTTGGTTTGCTGACTCATTTCTTCGATTTTTTCTGATATTTTCTTGTCACTGTATAGGTCATTCAATGGATAGCTGTAAAGGAGCTTTACGTAGTCTCTCTCTTTTTCAGTATTTTTTTTTGTATCCAGAATAATGTTTTCCATTTCTATGGAAACGGGCTTGTTCTTAAACGTGGATGCCAGTTTTTTTATTTTAGCGAAATAGTTTTTCATGTCCTTATGATCTTTGAGTTCGTCCTGAGGAATCTTCGAACTTATCTCAAACTGCATGTTCTCATCAACCACACCGCCGCGACTGATCTCATAGGTGATATTGTCATAGTTAAATCGTCTGCCTTTTTTTTGGTCGTATTTTTTTTTCATCTCTTCTACTATAACGTTGAGACCTTTGTCTGCGTATTCACGAAAAAGTATTTGCTTCAATGTTGCCATAGCTTCCTCCAATAATAAAAATCAACCTGCACCGAAAATC